>Ga0172368_10005798_pt1 | contig 13585 bp, 14 predicted proteins | sample Lak11m_FD_114540 | JGI IMG/M metagenome (GOLD analysis project Ga0172368, IMG submission 114540) | Freshwater microbial communities from Kabuno Bay, South-Kivu, Congo - kab_022012_11m | ecosystem: Environmental > Aquatic > Freshwater > Lake | place: Democratic Republic of the Congo: South-Kivu...
CACGCAGACCCAACAATGATTCGGCAAGCCTTACAGTCTGGCGCGTTGGGATACGTTGTCAAACAATCGGTTGCCGAAGAACTGCTTGCGGCAGTGAGGGCTGCCAAGAATGGAAGTATGTTCTTAAGTTCGGAGATTTCTGGCATTATCGCAAATAATTTTTTGGCAGAAAGCCCAAAGAACTTGCTTGACCGCCTCTCTCCGCGGGAGAGCGAAGTTGTTAAGCAAATTGTTGAAGGCTATTCAACACGGGAAATTGCTGATGGCCTTCGTACCAGTGTTAAGACTGTTGAGAAACAGAGACGTGATGCCATGCGCAAACTTGAGGTGGATAATCTGGCCAGCCTTGTACGTGTCAGTCTCGAACTCGGTCTTGTCATCGGAAGAGCAAACCGCAAAAAAACCGGCCCGTTGTAGTTTCATTTTCCAAGTCGAAAACCCTTTATTGTGAAAGCGTCATCGCGAACGGAGTCCTCAGAATGGCGACCTATATTTTGAGCCTGAACCAAAGAACCACTGGCACGTGGGCCATAATTCTTGACCGCAAAGCAAATGTCGTGGCATCCGCTTATGCCGATATCACCCAGTATTTTCCACAGTTGGGTTGGGTGGAGCATGATGCGAATGAAATCTGGAGAAGCAGCCTGCGCGTGATCGCCGAAGCCCTCCAAAATGGCAGGATCGCGCCAGAGCAAATTGACGCTATCGGGGTAGCCAATCAACGTGATACCACCGTATTCTGGAATAAAAAAACCGGTGAACCTGTCGGTCGGGCGATCGTATGGCAAGACCAGCGTACATTGCCCCTTTGTGAACAACTTATTGCGAAAGATAAAGTAAACATCGAAACCAGAACGGGCATGGTGATCGTGCCAGATGTTACAGGCGCAAAAATCCGCTGGCTCATGGATAACGACCAGACCATTCAAAAAGGGATTGCCCGCGGCGAATTGCTATGCGGTACGATCGATAGCTGGCTTATCTGGAAACTCTCAGGCGGCGCAGCCCATGTCACTGACCATTCCAATGCATCCGTCACTCTTTTGCAGAATGCAAATACATTAACTTATGATGATGAGATGCTGAACGAATTGGGAATTCCGCGTGAAATCCTGCCTGAACTCAATCGATCTAGTGACATCTACACCTATACCACCCCGGCGACGTTCTTTGGAGTGCGAGTACCAATTGGAAGCGCAGGCGGAAACCAGCTGCTGGCTGTCTTAGGCCAGGCTTGTATGAAACCCGGTATGGCGAAAAATACCTATAGCACCGGTTCTTTCGTGCTCATCAACACAGGCAGTCGGTACATTCCACCAGGAGGGGGGTTATTCTCTCCAGTATTATGGACAATAGGCGATACTGTTGTCTACGGGCTGGAGGGCAAAGCAGATGTTGCTGGCGATGCGATCCTTTGGTTGAAGGATGGCTTGGGCATCGTTAATGAGATTGGTGAAGCTGAAGGGCTTGCCAATCAGGTCGTCGATACACAAGGCGTTTATTTTGTGCCTCCCTTTGGCGGATCAGATTTGATTCGTACAGGCACTGGCTCTTATGCCCGCGGCGCAATTATTGGCGTAACCCGTGGCATCACCAAACACCATATTGTCCGCGCAGCTTTTGAGGCTTTGGCTTACCAGACGCGCGATTTTGTCGAAGTGATCAAGAAGCGAGCCCCTGAGCTTACGCCGCCGGTTCTTCGAGTGGACGGTTATATCGCGAAAAGCGATTTTCTACTGCAATTCCAGTCCGATATCTTAGGTATCCCAGTAGAACGACCGGTCTTCACAAACACAGCTGCCCTGGGCGCGGCTTACCTGGCCGGGCTGGCCATAGGTTATTGGGAGACTATCGACGAAATCAGCGAGTCCTGGAAGCAAGATCGTTATTTTGAGCCCCGCATCTCTGCGGAACGACGCGAGGAACTTTATTATGGGTGGCAAAAAGCAGTGAAGCAAGTCAAAACCCCGTTTCTTAGGGGATAAAGCGCTGAAAATTTTTAAGCTCCAATTTTATACTCCATTGGCTTAAGATTAATAGCTAATGGAGTATCCTTATTCTCCATATGGACTCTTGGCGATACATTTTCCTATATAGATTGGGGATGTTCCCTGATTCCCCTGAACCTTACAAATATGTAATAATCAGGCTATGTTCTTCAAACGAGAGTTTAGCAATAGTTATTGTTATGGGTAAATTCAATAGGGACTCTACATGATCGAACACATTTAACAACATTTTCTACTCCCTTTTCCCAACCGCATTATGCCCTCGTTTTGAATACTAAGAAAGGAGGCTTTAGCTGAGCTAAGAGAACATGTTTTGGTCTTTTTAAGTTCGTTATTCAACCATCCAAATCTTGTATGAATAAGGAGAATGCAAAATGCTCGGACAATTGATCGGCGAGGTCTTTGGGACCTTCATTCTTATACTGTTAGGCGATGGCGTCGTTGCAAATGTTGGTCTTGCCCCTCGCCTGGGTGCAGCAGCCTATAACTGGAATACCATCACTATCGGATGGGCATTTGCTGTGATCGTTGCGGTCTATGTTTCCGCCGGTGTTTCAGGCGCTCACCTGAATCCTGCAGTTACCATTGCTTTAGCGCTCAAACGGGATTTCCCGTGGGGCAAGGTATTACCCTATATCGCAGCTCAAATGGTTGGCGCTTTCCTCGGCGCTCTGGGCGTCTACCTGGTCTACATGGATGGCCTGCGAGCCGCTGGTCTGCCAAATGTGTGGTGCACCGGCCCGGGTTCTGTCTTTGGTCAAGCCTTCTGGGGCACAGCCGCTGCTGCTGGTGTGTCTTCAGCCGGCGGTTATAGCTTCTTGAATGCCTTCATTGCCGAAGTCGTCGGCACGGCTGTTCTTCTGTGGGGCATCCTCGCCAGCGGCGACTCCAAGAACACTGGCTTAATGCACAATTTGGGCCCATTCCTGGTTGGCGGCACCGTCTTGGCGGTTGGTTTATCGCTGGGCGGCCCCAGCGGTTATGCCATTAACCCTGCTCGTGACCTTGGCCCACGCCTCTTCGGACTTGTCTCTGGAACTCAAGGTTTGTTTGCAGATGGTTACTGGTGGATCCCTGTCGTCGCCCCGATCATCGGCGGCGCCATTGGTATCTATCTATATGACTGGTTCGTCTCTGCCTACCTGCCCAAGAAATAGTCCCATCGGCATGATTTTTGGATACCAATGGAGGTAATCCAATGAAGAAGCTTATCAATAAACCTGAAGATGTAGTTCGCGAGGAATTGGAGGGCATCGCAATTGCCCATGCTGACCTCGTAAAAGTGCACTACAGTCCAGATTTCATCGTGCGAGCTGATGCCCCCGTGATGGGTAAAGTTGGCGTGATCTCTGGCGGCGGTTCTGGTCATGAACCGATGCACGGCGGTTTTGTGGGCATGGGTATGCTGGATGCGGCTTGCCCGGGCGCTGTGTTTACTTCCCCCACACCCGATCAGATGTTGGAAGCGACAAAGGCTGTCAACGGCGGCGCTGGCGTTCTGCATATTGTCAAGAACTATACTGGCGATATCATGAACTTCGAAATGGCCGCTGAACTGGCTCGCGCCGAAGGCATCGAAGTCGAAGCTGTCGTAACGGACGACGATGTCGCAGTCAAAGATAGCCTGTGGACCGCGGGACGGCGCGGCGTGGGTGTGACGGTTCTTGCCGAAAAATTGTGCGGCGCTGCTGCCGAACAAAGGCGTTCGCTCAAAGATGTGGCCGATGTCTGCCTCAAGGCCAAGAATCTTGGCCGCTCGATGGGCATGGCGCTCACTTCCTGCACAGTTCCGCATGCTGGCAAACCCACCTTTGATTTGCCCGAAGATCAGATGGAAATCGGGATCGGTATCCATGGTGAACCCGGCCGGACTCGCATGGCGCTTAAAATCGCAGACGAGATTACGGAAATGCTCATGGAGCCGATCATCAGCGATATTCCTTACAAAGCCGGCGATGAAGTGCTGATGTTTGTCAATGGTCTGGGCGGTACTCCCTTGATCGAACTCTACATCATCTATCGCAAGGCGCACGAAATCGCAACCAAACACGGGCTGAAAGTCGTCCGCACTTTGGTTGGACCATACATCACAAGCCTTGAAATGGCCGGAACATCCATAACCCTCTTGAAAATGGATGCGGACATGCTCAAGTTGTGGGATGCTCCTGTCAAGACACCTGGTTTACGCTGGGGTATCTAATTTCCATATTTTCAATAGCCAGGGCGGTTGTCCGCCGCCCTGGCACATGCCATGGAGTGGAATATGCCAATTCCTCGTGACGACGTCGCAGCCTGGATACAAGCTGTTGCCGAAATGATTGCCGAAAATCGTGATTATCTAACCCAGCTTGATTCTGACATTGGGGATGCCGATCATGGCGCCAATATGGATCGAGGATTTAAAGCCGTTATTAAGAAAATGCCTGAAATTAAAGACAAGGATATCGGCGCAATCTTCAAAACCGTTGGCATGACATTAATTTCCACGGTGGGCGGAGCAGGCGGCCCGTTGTATGGCACCTGGTTCTTGCAGGCCGGCATGAAATCAGCAGGCAAGATGGAGCTTACCCTTGCAGATTGGGCAGAGGCTCTTGAAGCATCGCTTAACGGCATTGTCATGCGGGGCAAGGCTGAACCGGGTGATAAGACCATGGTGGATGCGCTAACACCCGCCGTAACCGCACTCAAACAAGCTGTGCAGGATAATCAGCCACTCAATGTGGCGCTTGAACTTTCTGCCGATGCGGCTAAAAAAGGCATGGAGGCGACTATTCCGCTCGTTGCACGTAAAGGACGCGCCAGCTATCTTGGCGAACGGAGCGCCGGACATCAGGATCCTGGAGCAACTTCCTCGTATTTGATGTTGAAAGTCGCCGCTGAAACATGGAAAGGAGGTTTTTAGACGATTGATCTGGTAAATTGGCCAGATTACTATTGATTGAAAGCAGCGTGAAACGTCTTGTCAAGGCGTTTTACATATCGTGAAATTCATTTCCTAACCCATTCTCACAAGGAGTCTAAAATGGCTAAATATTCAGCCGCAGTTGATCAGGGTACTACCAGCACTCGCTTTATGATTTTCGATCACGAAGGCAAAGTGGTCGGCGTTTATCAGAAAGAACACGAACAGATCTTCCCCAAGGCCGGTTGGGTTGAACATGATGCGATGGAAATCTGGACTCGCACGCAGGAAGTCATTGAAGGCGCGTTGAAGAATAGCAACGTTTCCCCCCAAGAAATCGCGGCTGTCGGCGTTACCAATCAGCGCGAAACCACTGTTGTGTGGGAAAAAGCCACCGGCAAACCCGTTTATAATGCAATCGTTTGGCAGGATACCCGCACTGACCAGATTTGCAACGAACTCGCCAAAGACGGCGGTCAGGATCGCTTCCGCACGAAAGTCGGCCTCCCGCTGGCCACGTATTTCTCCGGCCCCAAAGTCAAGTGGATTCTGGACAATGTTGAGGGTGTACGCGCGAAAGCAGAAAAAGGCGAAGTACTCTTCGGCAATATCGACACCTGGGTCATCTGGAACCTGACCGGCGGCCCCAAGGGCGGCGTGCATGTTACCGATGTCTCCAATGCCTCCCGCACCATGTTGATGAACCTGGAAACCCTGGATTGGGATCCGGATATGCTCGCAGTGATGGGCATTCCGCGTGCCATGCTCCCGGCGATCAAGGCCTCTTCCGAAGTCTACGGCTATGCAGCAGGCGCTCTCGCTGGTATCCCCGTCGCTGGCGACCTGGGCGACCAACAGGCAGCCCTCTTTGGCCAGACCTGCTTTAGCGCTGGCGAAGCCAAGAATACCTATGGCACCGGCTGCTTCATGCTGCTCAACACTGGCACCAAGCCCGTACAATCCAAGAACGGCCTGCTGACCACACTTGGTTACAAAATCGGCAGCGAACCGGCAGTGTACTGCCTCGAAGGCTCCATCGCCATCACCGGCGCCCTGGTCCAGTGGCTGCGCGACAACCTGAAGATGATTGAGACTTCATCGGATATTGAGCCGCTTGCCCGCACCGTCGAAGACAACGGCGGTATCTACTTCGTGCCGGCCTTCTCAGGCCTGTTTGCTCCCTACTGGAAAAGCGATGCCCGTGGCGTGATCGTAGGCATGACCCGCTTCGTCAACAAGGGCCACATCGCCCGCGCCGCTCTCGAAGCGACCGCTTTCCAGACCCGCGAAGTCCTCGATGCGATGAACAAGGACTCTGGTGTAGATCTGACCGCCCTGAAAGTCGATGGCGGCATGGTCTTCAACGAATTGCTCATGCAGTTCCAATCCGATATCCTCGGCGTGCCCGTTGTCCGTCCACAGGTAGCTGAGACCACTGCTCTGGGCGCTGCTTACGCTGCTGGCCTGGCCGTTGGCTTCTGGGCGAATGTGGAAGACCTTCGGGAGAACTGGGCGAAGGATAAGGAATGGAAGCCAGAGATGGACGCAGCCCTGCGCGATAAGGAATACAAGAGCTGGAAGAAAGCCGTTACTCGCACCTTCGACTGGGTCGAGTAGTCTCTCTGTTTACATCCGGAGGGGTGGTCAATCCACCCCTCCTTTTTTCTAATCATTTCGCCGAAAGTAAACAATGGCACCCAAACAGCCGCAACCCTGCGTAGAGGGCGTGAGCCTGTCTGGGGGCGGCAGGGCGGAAGCCACGGTCAGTCAATCCTGGTAGGCGTTACCAATACGAAGCGTTATCAAGGAGAAGCAAATGACCACCCAAGTAGACATTACCCTTGATCAAGCCATGACTGTGATCGAGGCGGCGCGCAAAAAAGCGGAAGCGCAAGGCACGTTGATGGACATTGCCGTGGTGGACGCAGGGGCCAATCTGAAAGCATTTGTCCGCATGGATGATGCTTTCCTCGGCAGCATTGATATTTCCATCAAAAAGGCCAAAACAGCCCGCTTGTTCAACATGCCAACCGGCAACCTGGGCCAGCTGGCCCAACCCGGACAACCCTTGTATCACATCGAGTTTTCAAATGATGGTCTGATCACCTTTCCCGGCGGGTTGCCCTTGAAAAACAAAGACGGCGTGATCGTCGGCGCCATTGGCGTCAGCGGCAGCAGCGTTGAAGATGACCACGAAGTCGCTGCCGCCGGTGCGTATGTTTTGTTAAAGTAGTTAAGGGTTTTATCGTAACACCTCGCTCCCATCCCCCAGTTGGGGGATGGGAATAAATATGAGGTTTTAGCGCTAATTTATTATTGGACAAAGACTGTATTCCAGACGGAGAAAATTGTGACAGAAAAAAAGAAATCGAAATCCGAGAAAAAACCTCAATCGATGTCGCCTTTGCCGCCAGCCCAACCATGGATCTCCATGCGGAATGGCTCGATCATTATTGTATTTACCAGTATTGGCATGGCGGTGCTGACCGCGATACAAGTTGCGCCGATCAAAGGCTGGCTGGAAGGTATTTTGTGGGGTCTATTATTCGGGGCATTCATCTGGATTATTTTCTTTGGATTAATTTTTATCAATCGATTCTTGAAACGCTAACCACCCTGGCAGGATGGTTGAATAATGATTTCTCCTGGTGGTATTGGCCCCAATGTGCAAGGCGATTGGGAACTTCAATGGGCTCCATACGATCCCATAACCTACCAGACAGTGCTGGAACAATTGCTTCCAGATGATGTGGTCGTGGATATTGGAGCTGGCGACTTGCGCCTGTCACGACAAATGGCAGGTACTGCCCGCAAGGTATACAGCATAGAGATAAACGATCAGGTGCTGAGGCAGGGATTGAGTCAACCGCTACCGGATAATTTGGTAACGCTCCATGCCGATGCACTGGTTGTAGATTTTCCACCTGATGTTACAACAGGTGTCTTGTTGATGAGACATTGCACGCATTTTAATGTATATGCTAATAAATTAAGAAATCTTGGTTGTCGAAAGTTGATCACCAATGCCCGCTGGCATATGGCTGTCGAAACCATTGCTTTGCAGGCGCCCCGAATGAAGTTCGAAGAAGTGAAGATCGGCTGGTATGCTTGTTGGTGTGGCGCGGTTGGTTTTAAGGCTGGATCAGCCGAACTTCTAACACCCGAAAGCGATTTAATTATTCATGAAGTCATGGATTGTCCCGATTGTCTACACCACTAATCCAGATCCGAATTCGATTATGGAGTTGTCGCTATGAGTAAACCACAAGCAATTATCGTGGGGGCAGGGTTCACCGGCGCTGCCACTGCCCACGACCTGGCGCTGCGCGGATTTGACGTGACCGTTATCGAACGCGGCGATATTTGCAATGGAACATCTGGCCGCACCCACGGCCTGTTGCATTGCGGCGGACGTTACGCCGTCAAAGACCAGGAATCAGCCATCGAATGCATCGATGAAAATATCCTCTTACGCAAAATCGTTCCGCAGGTGATTGAGCCAAACGGTGGGTTATTCATTGCCTTGAATGAAAGCGATCTGCAATATCGTGACGTTTTTATCCAAGGCTGTGAGGCTTGCCACATCCCATTGGAAGAACTCACACCTGAACAGGCTTTGCGGCTCGAACCAAATATTAACCCAAAACTGCTGACAGCATTTTTAATCCCCGATGGCACATTCGACCCCTTGCGGCTGGCATTGTCTTTTGCCGCCACTGCCAAAAAGAATGGCGCAAAGTTTCGCATCTTTACCGAAGCCACATCCCTGATTCTGGATGGTAAAGGCGGGGTTATCGGAGTGAACATCCTTGATCGCGCCTCCAACAAACCATATGAACTGCGCGCCGACATTGTTGTCAATGCAACCGGCGCCTGGGCTGGAGAGATTGCCGAAATGGCGGGCGCGAGTGTTCCCGTGAAACCCACCCCTGGTGTAATGGTGGCTTATGACCAGCGTTTTGTCCAACGCGCCATCAATCGCCTGAACACCCCTGGTGATGGCGATATCGTATTGCCACAGCGGCGCATGGTCGTCGTCGGCACGACCTCCTTCGAAATCGATGACCTGGATTATGTGCCCGTGCTCGAAGATCATGTCAAACTGATGCTTGAGCGCGGCGCAGAACTTATCCCTGGCATCCGCAACGCCAGGGTGCGCGGAAAATATATGGCCACCCGTCCGTTGATTTCGAGCGGATCGGGACGCAGCGCAGCGCGGACATTCAAATGTTACGACCATAAAGAGACGCATAATATCGATGGCCTGGTCACGATTACGGGTGGAAAAGCTACTACCCTGCGTGCTATGGCCGAAGGCACAGCAGATATGGTTTGTAAAAAGCTTGGCTTGAATGCCCCTTGTACGACAAAAGATGTGCTGCTCCTTTCTTATCGTCAATACTATTCGCTACCCAACTAAGGAGTTGCCATGAGCGAAAATTGGAACATCACGCTAAAAGTGTCTCGTCAAAAAGAAGGCGAAAAGCCCCATTTCGATGAGTTCAAAATAGAAGTAGACCCCGATGAATATGTACTCGATGCTGTGGAGCGGGTCTGGGCGTTCATGGATCGCACGGTTTGTTTCCGTCATGCCTGTCACCACTCCACTTGCGGCGCGTGTGGCATGCGCGTCAACAACGTAGAAAAGCTAACTTGTATTACCTACATCCGCGATGTAACCCATGACGGCGGCGTACTGAAATTGGAACCGTTACGGAATTTTCCGATCATCAGTGATCTGGCGGTTGACATGGGATCGCTCTACAACCGCCTCGAGACAGTCGGCGTTCGAGCAATTCTCCCAGCGCCTGAAGCGGAAATCGAAAACCCACCCGCCACTTGGGATTCTGCCGATCAACAGTATATTCGGTTGGCAGATTGCATTGAATGCGGGTTGTGCATCAGCGCCTGTCCATCCGCGGCTACCTCCAGCGAATATCTCGGCCCGGCCGTTTTAGCGGGCGTACAGGCGAATGGAATAAAGGGTAATCCTGAAATGCTAAACATTGTGGATGCCGAAGATGGCGTTTGGCGCTGCCACAGTGCTTTCGAATGCACCGCGGTTTGCCCGTCATATGTTGACCCTGCCCGGCGCATCATGAATTTGCGCACGCAGGTGATCAAAGAACGCTTTACTCGCTTGTTTCACAAAGCATAATTTGAGGAACTGACACATGGAAAATCAGCGTAATCGACCCTCTCCTTCGAAGTTTTGGACGTGGTTCAATCCTATTGGACGCGAAACCGGTGGATGGGCCTTCATTCTCAATCGCGTCACTGCCCTCGGATTGGTTTTTTACTTGTATATCCACCTGCTTGTACTCAGCCAACTTGCCATGGGCCCTCAGGCCTACGATAATTTCTTGGCGCTCATGAGCAATCCAATGATCATTTTTGGCGAGGTGCTGGTCGTGGCAGCCGGGATCATTCACGGTCTTAACGGCATTCGGATTGTGCTCACCACCTTTGGGGTCGGCGTAACCCGTCAGAAACAGCTTTTCTACGGATTAATGGCCGTCGCTCTGATCGCCGCTTTCGTTTTTGCATTCAGGATGTTCACCGCGTAAAGGGAACTGAAAATGACACAAACTACCGCTTTTCCATCTGTCTCGGCTCCTAAATCCGGCGAAAATACCTGGCTGTGGTTGCTCAAGATTATTACCGGACCGCTCCTGGTGATTCTCCTGGCTATCCATTTTATTGTCAATCACTATATTAGCGAGACAGGTTTGCTGACCTATAGTGAAGTCGTAGCCTATTATCAGAACCCGATCATCCCGATCATGGAAATCCTTTTCCTGGCGTCGGTCGTCACCCACTCGTTGAGCGGGTTGCGCGGGATTATCCTGGACTTAAAACCGGCTCGTCATGTTTTGAAAATCTTGGATTGGGTTTTGGTAATTTTTGGCGTCTCAGCCGTCGTGTATGGCGTTTGGCTGGCGCTGACAATTGCTTCGAAAGGGGTATGATTTGCTATGGTTGGCCTTGTCATCGTCTCCCATAGCCGAGAGTTGGCCAACGCGCTGGTCAAGCTGGTCAGACAAGTTGCATCTCCAAATGTCTCGATTGCATTATCGGCAGGGGTAGGCGACAACCGCCAAGACTTTGGAACAGATGCTGTCGAAATTTCCGAAGCCATCCTGGCAGTTGATTCGCCGGATGGCGTTTTAGTTCTGATGGATTTGGGCAGCGCCGTTTTAAGCGCTCAAATGGCGCTCGAATTTCTTGAACCTGAAGTCGCCGCCCGCGTCCGTTTTTGTGCTGCTCCTTTGGTGGAAGGCTGTATTTCAGCCGGGGTTCAAATTGGCTTGGGCAGCGACCTCGACACCGTGTACCGGGAAGCCTTACAATCCCTGCTCCCAAAGCAGGAACAAATTGGAGAGCCACAAGGCAGCGAGCCTGCGCAAACAGCGACCAGCCAGATGGCCGAAGCCTCTGGCCAGCAGATCCTGCTGACACTCCACAACCTGCACGGTTTACATGCCCGTCCCGCGGCGCGTTTCGTGCAAACCGCAGCCAGCTTCAAGGCTGAAGTAACCGTCGCCAATTTGACCAATGGAAAAGGGCCTGTCTCGGCGCGTAGTCTGAATGCAGTTGCCACCCTGGGCGCGGTGGAAGAACATCAGATTCGGGTAACAGCCTCTGGACCCGAAGCGAATGCCGCTTTACAGGCGATTAAAGCGCTGGTAGATGACAACTTCGGTGAACCAACCTCCCCGCAAGCTGCCCCACTGATTTCCAGCGCGGCTCCCGCCGAGAATCTGCCAGCTATGGACGGCGCTTTGAAAACCGTCCCCATCTCGGAGGGGATAGCCCTGGGGCCGCTCTATCGCTACCAGCCGCAACTCCCAACGATTTCCCGCGAACCAGCCCAAAACCCGGACGAAGAGTGGATTCGCTTCGAGCAGGCCGTCAGCGCCACGAGTCAAGCCATCCGCCTGCGCCGCCAGCAGGTCAAAGCAACTATAGGCGAGGCCGAATCTGCCATTTTCGATGCGCACTTACTGATCTTGCAAGACCCCGATTTGATCCATCAAACGCGCCAGGCCATTTATGAAAGCCATCAAAACGCAGCGGCTGCCTGGAGCGATGCGGCGAATAAGGCGGCGGCGTCTTTCCGTGCCCTGGAAGATGATTATCTACGCCAACGCGCCGCGGATGTGGAAGATGTGGAAAACCAGGTGCTCTTAACATTGGCGGGCAAAACAGCCGCAGACGCAATACCTTTCAGCGAACCGGTCATCCTTTACGCACAAGACCTCACCCCAACTGAGACAGCGCAACTCGATATGACCTCCATCCTGGGGATTATCACGGTGGGGGGAGGGCCGACTTCGCACAGCGCCATCCTGGCCCGCGCGCTGGGTATTCCCGCCGTTTCAGGCGCCAGCCCCACACTGGAACGCCTACCTGCTGGCACGCTCCTGGCTCTGGATGGGTTTAATGGCGCTATCTGGATCGATCCCGCGCAGACTGTCCAGGTGGAACTCAAAGCACGCCGTGAAGCCTGGTTGTTATCCCGCCAGAAGCTGCTCGAGACCAGCCATACGTTGGCTGAAACGCGGGATGGTCAGCGCGTGGAAGTTTTTGCCAATGTGGGCAGCGTGCAGGATACTCAGGCAGCCCTAAAAAATGGCGCAGAAGGCGTTGGACTGTTGCGTACCGAGTTCCTGTTCCTGACGCGCGAGACGCCGCCCAGCGAGACCGAGCAGTTAACCGTTCTGCGCCAGATTGGTCAGGCCATGGGTGACCGCCCGGTCACCGTGCGCACGCTGGACGTGGGCGGCGATAAAGAAGTACCCTACATCAAACTTCCGCCTGAAGCCAATCCATTCCTGGGAGTGCGCGCCATCCGCATGAGTCTGCGCAACCCAGACTTGTTCATTGTTCAATTACGCGCGATCCTGCGCGCCGCAGCCGATTCGCGCTTCCGCATTATGTTCCCGATGATCGCTAATCTGGATGAAGTGCGTCAGGCGCGTGCCTGGCTTGAAAAGGCGCATCAGCAGCTTGTGGATGAAAAACTCCCGCATGCCTGGCCCATTGAAACCGGGATCATGGTTGAAATTCCGTCCGCTGCGTTGTTGTCGCGCAGCCTGGCGCAGGCTGTCGATTTCTTTAGCATCGGCACGAACGACCTGACGCAATACACACTGGCCGCCGAACGCGGCAATCCGCTCTTATCCGAGCTGGCAGATGCGCTCCATCCGGCAGTTCTGCGGCTGATCGGCGAAGTGGTTGAATCCGCCCACGCTGCCGGTAAATGGGTCGGCGTCTGCGGCGAATTAGCCGGTGATCCGCTCGCTGCCCCGGTGCTGGTCGGCCTGGGTGTGGATGAACTCAGCTTGAATTCGGGCGGCATCCCACGGACAAAATCGATTATCCGAACAATTGACACTGCTGAAGTCCGATCCCTGGCAAAACAGGCGCTGCAAGCTGAGAGTGCGAGCGAAATCCGCAAAATGGTACAATCTTTTTTAGAAGACCACAACTCGTAAAGTTAAAGATCACGGCTTGAAAGCCGGAGGATTAAGTGATGACGCTTCAAGGGAAAAAAATAGCTACATTGATCGCCGAAGGTGTGGAAGATTTGGAATATTACGTTCCGTTGATGCGCCTGCAAGAAGAAGGCGCAGAAGTGTTGAGCGCGGGGCTGGATTTGAAGGCCGTTCGC
>Ga0172368_10005800_pt1 | contig 13582 bp, 10 predicted proteins | sample Lak11m_FD_114540 | JGI IMG/M metagenome (GOLD analysis project Ga0172368, IMG submission 114540) | Freshwater microbial communities from Kabuno Bay, South-Kivu, Congo - kab_022012_11m | ecosystem: Environmental > Aquatic > Freshwater > Lake | place: Democratic Republic of the Congo: South-Kivu...
AAGGTCAATATGAATTACAGACGATCTTCCCGGACCGCGGCGAGATCTATGACCGCAATGGTCACCTGCTGGCAGGGAATAAAACCGTTTACGAGATCGGCGTGGACTTGACTACCGTCAAATATCCTGAAACGATCGCCTCCACTGTAAGCGCGAAACTTGGGCTTGATTACTCGAAGATCCTGAACGATATTCAAAATCCTGGTCAAGGCGTCACGTATGTTGTGATCGCCGACTTTGTTGACTTGCAAAAAGGCGACGAACTAAAGGAATTAAAGAAACAATTAAAAGAGACTGCCGTGGAAGGCGCGTTCGGCGGGTTGACTGGGCTGGGCTTCAAGGCTCATCCGCAGCGCAGCTACCCCGAGAATAAACTGGCTTCAAATGTGATTGGCTTTGTCAACCGCGAGGGGCGCGGATATTTTGGCGTCGAGGAAAAATATAATGACTTGCTGGCAGGCAATCCTGTGCAGGTGCTTGTCCCTATCGACCCGAACAAAGCTACTGAAATTACGCACGTCCCGAATGGCACAACCCTCATCCTGACCATCAACCGTGACCTGCAGTCCGCAGCCGAAGACATTCTGGATGAAGCGCTCAATACCTACGGCGCAAAAGGCGGCACGATCATCATCATGGACCCACAGACAGGCGAGCTGCTCTCCATCGCATCCACTCCGCGCATGGACTTGAATCAATTCTGGGAGTATGGCAATATCTACGAAAATGCCAGCGACTTCAACCCAGCCATCTCCACGCCGTATGAGCCCGGCTCGGTACTTAAAATTCTTACCATGGCTGCCGCACTAGACAGCGGAATTGCGACTCCGGGCACAACCTACATGGATACCGGCTCCATCCTGGTGGGCGGCGCATGGATCCATAACTGGGACGGGAGAGCCTGGGGTGTGCAGGATATGACCGGCTGTTTGCAGCACTCGCTCAACGTCTGCATGGCAACCCTCTCAACTCAAATGCAGGCTCCGCTTTTTTACGGCTACATGAGCAACTTCGGGCTGGGACATCTCACAGGTGTGGATTTGTCCGGGGAAGCAGCCGGCAGGCTCAAGACCCCCGGCGATTCGGACTGGTGGCCGGTTGACCTCGGCACGAATGCCTTCGGGCAGGGCGTTGCCGTTACGCCGCTTCAGGTCATGACCGCCGTCTCAGCCGTTGCCAACAACGGACGCAGCGTCATGCCGCGCGCGCTCTTTGCCATGGTCCGCGACGAACGCCAGTACAACGCCTCTGCTCAATATGTCGGTTCGCCCATTTCAGAAGCAACCGCCGATACGCTCTCAGAAATGCTCGCCAATTCGCTTGAGTTTGAGGGATCAGAAGCGCTCCTGCCCGGCTACCGAATCGCCGGCAAGACAGGCACCGCTGAAATTCCTGTAAACGGCTTTTACGACAGCTCAAAGACCAACGCCTCCTTCATCGGCTGGGGACCGGTCGATGACCCGAAATTTATGATCTACGTCTGGCTGCAAGAACCTTCAGCCTCCATTTGGGGCTCTGAAACAGCCGCGCCCGTCTTCGCTGAAATGGCCGAGAAGACCGTCATCCTTTTGGATATTCCACCCGACAACATTCGTCACCAACTCGTCCAACAATAAAATGCTCCTACTTGCCGATGCCCTCGAAGCCCTTACCCGCAGCGCCGTTCGCATGACGAACGCGACTGCGCTCATCACCGAAGCGGTCATCGACTCGCGCCTCGTGATCCCCGGCTCCCTCTTTGTGGCGATCCCCGGCGAAAAAATGGATGGACATGACTTTGTCGCAGAGGCATTCAACAGGGGGGCGTCTTTTGCTTTAATCCAGAAGGAAATGCCCGCATCTTTGCGGACCCTTGACCTGCGCGACGGTCAATTGGTAGATTCCACCTTTGACTTTAATCCTCCCCTCTGCCTGCGTGTGGACAATTCCATCGCCGCCCTGCAGCAGATTGCGCGCTTCTGGCGTCGCAAACTTGACCTGCGCGTGGTCGGCGTGACCGGCAGCGTTGGCAAATCCACCACAAAAGAAATGATCGCCGAAGTGCTAGGCACTCGTTACCACACACTCAAAAGCCCAGGCAATTTGAATAATGAAATTGGCCTGCCGCTGACGATTCTAAAACTTGGCTCGGGCTATGAACGCGCTGTTTTGGAAATGGGCTTTTACGTGCCGGGCGAAATCCAATTCCTGTGCGATATTGCCCTGCCGCAGATTGGCGTCGTGACCAATGTCGGTACAGTCCATGCTGAGCGCGCCGGTTCACAGGAAGCCATCGCCCGCGGCAAAAGCGAATTGATCCAAGCGCTTCCATCAGACGGCGTTGCCATCCTCAACTTTGACGATCCCTGGGTTCGCAAAATGGAAGAAAAAACCAGGGCGCGTGTTTTCTTCTATGGGCTTTCCCCCGAAGCCGACCTGTGGGCTGACCAGATTCAAGGTCTCGGGCTGGACGGTATCCGCTTCCGCCTGCACTACAAAGGCGAAACCATTCATGCGCGTGTGCCTATGATCGGACGACATTCCGTGCATACTGCTTTACGCGCCGCCGCGGTTGGTTTAAATGACGGCCTGACCTGGCAGGAGGTCTTTGTAGGTTTTGCGCAAGGTCTTGCCCAATTACGCCTCGTAGCCGTGCGGACGAAGAGCGGTGCGCTGATCCTCGATGACACATACAATGCCTCGCCTGAGTCCATGCTTGCGGCGCTCAACTTGCTCGATGAAATGGATGGGCGCAAGCTGGCTGTACTGGGCGACATGCTTGAACTTGGACCCTACGAAAAACAAGGGCACGAAATGGTCGGGCTGCGGACTGCTCAAGTGGCGCGGACTCTGCTCACGCTTGGTCCGCGCGCGCGCATGATCGCTGATGCCGCCCGCCGCGCCGGCATGAGGTCATCCAATATTTTTGAGTTTGAAGAAGCCGAGCCGATCGTGGATTGGCTGAACAAAAACCTTTCGTCGAACGACGCAGTTCTCATCAAAGGTTCTCACGGCTTGCGCATGGATCGCATCACTGCGGCTTTGGAGGTGCGCTCATGAAACAAATTGCGCTCTCCCTCAGCCTGGCAGGACTCGCGTTTTTGATGACTGCTATTTGGGGTGGACCCGTCCTCCGGATTTTGCGCTATTTCAAAATCGGCAAGATCATCCGCATCGAGCAACCCGACTCGCACCGGATTAAGATGGGCACGCCCACCATGGGCGGCGTGATGTTCATCTTCCCGGTCTTGTTCTTGAGCGGACTGCTTAACGCAGTGGTCTTGATTGGAGGCAGTTTCAGCACAAGCGGGGTGGGGCGTTCGGTTCTCGTCCCGATGCTTGCCATGGTCGGTTACGCCGTCCTTGGGGCGATCGACGATTGGGAAGGCATTCATGGCAAACGCAAAGGCGATGGGATGCGCGCGCGCACAAAATTCGCTTTCCAAGTGATCCTTGCCCTTGGGGTCGCCTACGTTTTGAAATATCACATGGACGTGCCCGACCTTTATGTGCCCGGCTTGTTCTTTGAAATTGAACTGGGCGGGTGGTATGTGCCGATCGCGGCATTCATCATCGTTGCTGAATCAAATGCGATCAACTTTACCGATGGGCTGGATGGCCTTGCAGGTCTGATCGCTGCCACTGCCTTCGCTGCATTTGGCGGCATTGCCATCATACAGGAACAGGTTTATATCGCGCGCTTTTGTTTTATTCTGGTCGGTGCGTTGTTTGGATTTTTATGGTTTAACGTTCACCCCGCTGAATTGATCATGGGCGACACAGGCTCGCTTTCGCTGGGCGCGGTGCTGGCCATCGTTTCGTTGATGACGGGTCAATGGCTGATGCTGCTAATCATTGGCATAATTCCGCTGAGCGAGATGCTAAGTGTGATCATTCAGGTTGGCTACTTCAAAATGACGAAGGGCAAACGCTTCTTTAAGATGGCTCCCCTCCATCACCATTTTGAATTGCTCGGCTGGAGTGAAACACAGGTTGTGCAGCGTTTCTGGCTCATCGCTTTGATGTCTGCTTTGATAGGAATTGGTTTATCGCAAGTGTAGAAAAAAGGTAATTGGTGATTAGTAATTTACCAATCTCCAATTACAAATTATTAAAATAATGAAAAACTGGACAAACTCTCGCGTTCTTATTCTCGGTGCGGCTCGACAAGGTTTAGCCCTTGCGCGCTGGCTCTCACGTCACGGGTCAAATGTGACCTTGAGTGACTCACGCTCCGCGGACGAACTTGTCTCCGCCCGCGCATCGCTCGCGGACGCGAATGTGACCTGGGCAGTGGGCGGGCATCCGTTGGAATTGTTGAACAACGTTGACGTGCTTTGCCTCTCCGGCGGCGTCTCGTTGACATTGCCCATCGTTGAAGAAGCCGTCAAATGCGGAATTCCGCTTTCGAATGACACGCAGATATTCATGGAAGTTGTTCCGTGTAAAACCATCGGCATCACCGGTTCGGCAGGAAAAACAACGACCACTACACTGGTGGGTGAGATGGCGAAACTTTCAATTCAGAATTCGGTTTTCGTTGGCGGCAACATCGGCGACCCGCTCATTAATTATGTGGATGACATGCAGGCGGACGACCTGGCAATTTTGGAACTCTCGTCATTTCAACTCGAGCAAATGACCATCTCGCCGAACATCGCGGCCATTCTCAACATCACGCCGAATCACCTGGATCGTCACGGCACGATGGAAGCGTACACCAATGCCAAGGCGCGCATTTTGGAATTTCAGGCGGAAAAAGATACCGCCATTCTCGGGCATGACAACAAAGGCGCGTGGAATTTGCGGAACAAGGTAGATGGCAAATTGCTGACCTTCAGCTTGCATGATCTGGATGAAGGATTAAACGGCGCGTATCTGCGCGATGGGTTATTAAACCTGCGCGATGGCAATGCCTATCTGCCGCTGATATTGCGCGAGAAAATCCAATTGCGCGGCGACCATAATGTGGCGAACGTGCTCGCGGCATTCACCATCGGTCATGCGGCTGGATTCAAGCTCGATGACATGCTCGAAGCTGTGGAAGAATTCCGCGGCGTGCCGCACAGGCTCGAACTGGTGCGCGAACTTCATGGCGCGCGCTGGTACAACGACTCGATTGCAACCGCGCCGGAACGGAGCATGGCAGCCATCCATGCCTTTGATGAGCCGATCGTTTTGATGCTCGGCGGGCGCGATAAAAAACTTCCGTGGGAAGATATAGCAAAATTGATCCGGCAGCGCGTGGATCATGTGGTGGTTTTTGGCGAGGCGGCAGAACTGATTCAGAAAGCCGTATCAAGTGTCGACGGTGTAAGTATTGACCTTCATCGCGTGAATGATCTTAAAGAGGCTGTCGTAAAAGCCGCGGAGATTGCTTCGGCGGGCGATGTTATCCTGTTTTCGCCGGGCGGCACAAGCTATGATGCCTTCAAGGATTTTGCAGAGAGAGGAGAGTTTTTTACAAAATGGGTACAGGAACTTTAGTTAACGAACGATCTTCCCAAAATAGCCGCCCCAGATTCACTGGCGGTTTTGACATGCCTTTGCTGGTTTGTGTTGTGACGCTGCTTGTCTTTGGTCTGATCATGCTTTACTCGGCTTCGTGGGATTTCTCGCTTGAAGAATATGGCGACCCGATGTACATGTTCCTGCGCCAGGTGAAGTGGCTTGGGCTTGGACTGGCGGGCGCTGCCTTCCTTGCATTTTTTGATTATCACCATTGGCGCAAGCTGGTTTTGCCTGCCATGCTGGTCACCATTGTATTGCTATTTTCAGTCTTGTTTATGACGGCGCTTTTCGGCTCGAGCCGCTGGTTCTTTGAAGGTTCCGGTCAGCCGTCTGAATTTGCCAAACTGGTTTTGATCCTTTACCTAAGCGTCTGGCTGTATGCAAAAAAGGAATTTTTGCAGGATGTCTCACTCGGACTTGTTCCGCTGGGAATCATTCTCGGAATTGTCGGCGGGTTGATCGGGCTTCAGCCTGACCTGAGCGCTGCGGCGACGATCCTGATGTTGGGCGGGCTGCTCTTCTTTTTGGCAGGCGGCGACATGAAGCAGATCGGCACTCTGCTGTTGATTGCGCTGGTCGTCGCATTGATGGTTGCTGCCTTCAGCCTGACAGGGCAGCAGCGCGTGCATGATTTTTTGGCCGGCATCAAAGATCCGTTACAGGCTTCCTATCATGTCCAGCGTTCATTCGAAGCCATTGTCAACGGCGGATGGTTCGGGCTTGGATTGGGCGAATCACGCTCAAAATTCATCAACCTGCCTGTGGCTCCAACCGACTCCGTTTTTGCAGTCGTCGTGGAAGAGTTTGGCTTGTTCGGTTCCATCGGGTTGATCTTCCTTTATGGCTTTCTCGTCTGGCGCGGATTGGTGATCGCGCGCCGCGCGCCTGACATGCTTGGCACGCTCCTGGCTTCCGGTCTGGTAATATGGATCGCTGGCGAAGCCTTGATCAACATTGCTGTCATGGTCGGCTTACTGCCGTTTGCCGGCAACGCATTGCCTTTTATCAGCTCGGGCGGCTCGAATTTGGTTGCCACACTCGCCGCGCTCGGTATTCTCTTTAATATTTCCCGCCAAACTGGCGAAGGTACGATCACAGATGAAGAATGGAGGTCTTATAGTGCGGTTGCTAATTTGCGCTGGTGGGACGGGCGGCGGGGTTTATCCCGCACTCGCCGTTCACGGCGCGCTACTCAGCCAACATCCCAAAGCTGAAACCCTTTGGGTCGGTGGTGAAGGCGGCATGGAAGAGGAACTCGTGAATCGCGCTGGCATCTCTTACCGTTCCATCCCTGCTGCGGGCGTGCATGGCGTTGGTCTGCGCGCGCTGCCGGGCAACGTCGCAAAACTTGCGCGCGGTGTGGCAGAGTCGCGCCGCGTTTTGCGCGAGTTCAAGCCGGACGCGCTCTTCTTCACGGGCGGCTTTGTTGCCGCGCCGATGGCTGTTGCTGGTCGAAATATTCCAACCGTATTATTTGTGCCTGATATTGAGCCGGGTCTTGCGCTCAAATTTCTATCCCGTTTTGCGGATGTAGTCACTGTGACCGCTTCTGACTCAAAAAAATATTTCTCACGCCCGGAAAGAGTCATCCTCACAGGCTACCCGCTTCGCCCCGACCTTTCACACTGGTCCCGCGAAAAAGCATTTTCTCACTTTGGGCTGAATGCTTCGCTTCCCACCCTGCTCATCACCGGCGGAAGCAAAGGCGCGCGCTCGATCAACATGGCGGCGCTCAAACACCTGAACGAACTGCTGGAAATTGCGCAGGTCATTCACATCACAGGTTCTTTGGATTGGCCCACCGTGGAAAAATCTACGCAGGAATTGTCCGGGCATCTACAGTCTCGTTACCATGCCATGCCGTACTCGCATGAGATGGGCGCAGCGCTCGCTGCCGCAGATCTGGTCGTTTCCCGCGCAGGCGCATCCGCGCTTGGAGAATATCCCTTCTTCGGTCTGCCCGCTGTGCTTGTGCCTTATCCGTATGCCTGGCGCTATCAAAAAGTAAACGCAGATTTCCTCGCTGAGAAGAACGCGGCAATCATCTTGCGGGATGAATTGTTGGCAGATAAACTCCTGCCCATGATAAAAGACTTGTTACTCAACAAACACAAACTTGAAACCATGAGCGCCGCGATGAAGGCTTTATCGCACCCAAACGCGGAGGACATGATCGCCAGCCAGTTGGTTAAACTGGCAGGAGCACAACCCTTATGATGAGCATTGTTTATATCTTCTGGATGTACGTTATTCTCTTTGCTGTGATCGGTGCGATGCGCGGCTGGGCAAAGGAATTGCTTGTCTCATTCAGCGTCATCACTGCGCTGGCTGTCATCCTTCTGCTGGAGAAATACATCCCCCTCGTCCGTGACCTGGACAAGACCACCAGTTCCGTTTTCTGGATCCGTTCGGTCATCCTGCTGGCGCTGGTTTACTTTGGATATCAAACAGTATCCATTTCACGCTTTGCATCCAAAGCCATGCGCGAACATTTGCAGGATTCGCTCTTCGGCGCGGTGCTCGGCGGGATAAATGGCTATCTCGTTTCAGGCTCGATCCTTTTCTACAATCATGTGGCGAACTACCCATATCCGCATATCATCAGCCCGCCGACAGACCCGGCGATCATCCAAACCATCACCTCGATGATGAATTACATGCCCCCGCATTTGTTGGGTGAGCCCGGCATTTATTTCGCCGTCATCATTGTCTTGATCTTTATTATTGTGGTGTACATCTAACAGCCAATAGACGATCAGACCAACGACTACGAGACTATCAGACAATATGACACGCGTTCACTTCATCGGCATCGGAGGTTCAGGGCTTTCTGCCATCGCGCGTCTGCTCAAGGAAAGCGGATTTGCGGTGACAGGCTCAGACCGCGAGCTTTCGCAGTTTGCGGTGGATCTTCAAAACGACGGAGTCACCGTCTACATCGGCCACCATCCGCGCAATGTCAACGGAGCCGATATGGTCATCCGTTCGTCAGCCATAATAGATGATAACCCCGAGGTCGACGCTGCGAAGCGGGCCGGCATCCCCGTTTACAAACGCGCTGATTTCCTCGGACGATTAATGGCAGAGAAAACAGGCATTGCAGTCGCTGGCACACACGGCAAAACAACTACCACTGCCATGATCGCATGGATGTTGTATGCCATGGCGCGCGATCCGTCCTTTATTGTGGGCGGATTGTTGAATAACTTAAAGGTGAATGCTCACGCTGGAAAAGGCAATGCCTTTGTGATTGAAGCCGACGAATATGACCGCATGTTCCTCGGGCTCAAGCCCCGCATCGAAGTTGTGACCAACCTCGAGCATGACCATCCCGACTGCTACCCGACCTTTGAGGACATGTATTCGGCCTTCCAAAGTTTTGTTGATTTGATTCCGCCCGATGGCACGTTCATTGCCTGCGCCGATGATGAAGGCGCGGTTACACTGCTCAGCCATGCGCGCCGCAAGGGACTGAACGTGGTCTCTTACAGTTTGCAGAGTGAAATGACCATCAACAGCCCGCAGTGGATGCAGGCGCGCACGCTAAAGCCCAATCAGCGCGGTGGATTTGATTTTTCAGCCATGACAAATGTCGGCGCGTCGTCGGCTACGATGTTGCAGGTTTCATTGCAGGTGCCGGGCGAACATAACGTCCGCAATGCGCTGGCTGCCTTGTCGGTTGCGGCTACGCTGGGGCTTTCGCTTCAAAAAGCAGCGGACGCCCTGAGTGAGTTTACCGGTACCGGGCGCCGCTTTGAAGTGCGCGGCGAGCGCAAAGGCGTGACCGTCATTGATGATTATGCTCATCATCCGACCGAGATCCGCGCCACGCTTGCAGGCGCAAAGGCTCGTTATCCGGGGCGGCGCATCTGGGCCGTCTGGCAGCCACACACGTATTCGCGCACGCAGATTCTGTTCTTTGAATTTTCGCGCGCTTTCAGCGATGCAAACGAAGTGCTCGTCACGGAAATTTATCGTTCGCGCGAACCCAAACAGGATTTTTCCTCCGCAGAAGTTGTAAGTGCCATGCCCCACGCATCTGCCCGATATAGCGGCTCGCTGGAAGATACGACAAAACATCTGCTCAAAAATCTTCGCGCGGGCGATGTGTTGCTGGTGCTTTCAGCGGGCGATGCGAATCAGATCAGCGCGGAAGTGCTGAAGAGGCTGTGAGTCGGGATCATGCTTGACGAAAAGCCTGCCCGGCGTGAAGTGATTGCCCTTCCGCCCTTGAAGATGGTGCTGGTCCACGCCAAGGACAAGCCCGTGAACAAGGCGGAGGTCCAATCCGCGATCAATAAAGTTTCATCTGCGCCTGCAGACCAGCAAGAAAAGATCGAAGCGCAGGCGTTGGTAAAGATCATTAAACATTTGACAAAAGGAACGAATAACGAGAAACCCATGACTACTCCCGCCAGACCTGTGGATGTGCTGCGCCTTCATTTCGCGGATGCCGTGCAGGAAAATGTTTCCCTTGCGTCGTATACATCTGCGCGTATTGGAGGCCCGGCGGACATTTTTGTCATGGTCAAAAGTGCGAAGGATTTAATGGGTGTTATGAAGGTTATCTGGGAACAGGCTCTGCCATATACTATCCTTGGCGGCGGGTCGAATGTGCTGGTCAGTGATAAAGGCGTGCGCGGGGTGGTGGTTTTGAATCGGGCGAAGGAAGCGCGTTTCGAAGGCGGCGCCCAGCCCGCAGTCTGGTGTGAAGCGGGTGTCATTTTCAGCAACCTCGCCAATCGCTGCGCATCCAAGGGATTGTCAGGTTTGGAATGGGCAGCGACAGTCCCCGGTACGGTTGGCGGCGCGGTGTACGGGAATGCCGGCGCGTTCGGCGGTGATGTATCTCAAAATTTGAACTGGGTTGATGTGCTGACGAAGAAGAATGGCGTTGAAAGATATTCGGTTGAGCAAATGAGATACGCATATCGCACAAGCATTTTGAAAAGTGGAAATGAAAATGCAATTATTCTTTCAGCGATGTTGAGATTAAAAAATGCAAGCGCCGAGGAAGTGTCTGCTAAAATCATTGAATTCAGCGAACGCCGAAAGGCCGCGCAGCCGCCCGGTGCGAGCATGGGTTCCATGTTCAAGAATCCTGCAGGCGACTATGCCGGCCGTTTGATCGAAGCTGCGGGATTGAAAGGCGCGCGCATCGGCAACGCTGAGATCAGCACGCTGCACGGAAATTTCTTTATCAATCACGGTGAGACTAGGGCTGAAGATGTCCATGCCTTGATCTGCCTGGCGCAGGAAACTGTTGCCAAAAAGTTTAATGTTAATTTGGAATTGGAAGTTGAATTGATCGGTGATTGGAGTATTGAACGTTAAACGTTCAATGTAAAACGAAATGGCGCAGAAACTTCGTATTGCAGTTTTATTCGGCGGTCGCTCAGGTGAACATGACGTTTCACTTATGTCTGCGCGTTCCGTGCTGGCGGTGCTTGCCCCTGAAAAATACGAAGTGACTCAGGTGGGTATTACGCTGGATGGTGAATGGCTGAATGGCGATAACACGCTTGAATCCTTTGCGCAGGGAAATACCGGGAGGTTGAATCGCGTTGTTCTTCCGAGTGAGCCTTCCCATTCCGCGCTTTATATTTTGAAACAAAGCGGCGCAGGCGAGATGCTGGAAAAGCTCGCGGATGTTGATGTGTTCTTCCCGGTCCTGCATGGACCGTTCGGCGAAGACGGCACGCTGCAGGGATTGCTGGAATTGGCAGATGTTGCCTATGTTGGAGCAGGCGTGACTGGTTCATCTGTCGGCATGGACAAGGGCATCTTCAAGGATGTTATGCGCGCAAATGGCATCCCGATCATCGAATCGCTTCTTGTGTTGCGCGGTGAAATTGAAAAAGATATCAATGCCGTGATCGCGCAGGCTGAAAAGCTGGGCGCGTATCCGCTCTTTGCGAAACCTGCCAACCTCGGCTCTTCGGTGGGCATCAGCAAATGCAATTCGCGCTCTGACCTCGGCGAAGGGCTGATGGAAGCTGCTCGCTATGACCGCCGCATCATCATCGAGCGCGGCATTGGAAACGTACGCGAGATCGAAGTCAGCGTGCTGGGCAATGAAGACCCGCAGACCTCTGTTTGCGGCGAAGTGTTGCCAAGTCGTGAATTTTATTCCTACGAATCAAAATATGTGGACGGCACCTCCGGGCTGATCATCCCCGCGCAATTGCCCGCCGAAGTCAGTGACAGGATCCGCGAGTACGCTGTCCGCGCTTACAAGGCCATTGATTGCGCCGGCATGGCACGCGCCGATTTCTTCCTGAACGGCGCGACCAATCAGGTTTACCTGAACGAGTTGAACACCTTACCGGGCTTTACATCCATCAGCATGTATCCAAAATTATGGCAAGCCAGCGGCTTGACCTATGCCCAACTTGTGGACCGTCTGATCGAGCTTGCGCTTGAGCGCAAAATCCAGCGCGACCATACCGAGCATCGGAGGCTGGCATGAGCGAAAAACGCGAACAACTTTCACGCGCAGAAAATGCGCGCCAGCGACGCGCGCAACGCGCCGCAAGAGGATTGCAGCAGACAAAGATGCGCGCAATGCGATCGGTGGTGACTTCACGTATTTCTTCGTCACCTGTCATGGCGCAGCCCAAGCGCGGATCAAAGAAACGCCGCTTCAATATTGCATTCCTTCTACCTGATGCCGGCTTGCACAGACCCATCACCGCCGCGTCGCTTTTTCATTGGGACTGGCGCCGCACTTCCGCCTTGATCGCGGTCTTGTTTTGCGCGGCTCTCTACCTTGGGCTTACGCTTCCGTATTTCCATGTTTCAAGTCCCGAAGTGGTTGGCAACGTCCGCTTGAGCGCCGAAGAGATCAGCGCCGTGCTTGGCGTGACGGGTCAATCCATTTTTACGGTTCAGCCTGACGAAGTGGGGGCCCGCCTGCTGATGAACTATCACGAACTGGCTTCGGCACAGGTAAATGCTTCTTTGCCGAACCATGTCACAGTCACAGTGACCGAGCGGCAGCCCGTCATTTTGTGGCAGCAGGACGGCGGTTACACATGGATCGATTCTGCTGGCATTGCATTTCGTCCGAGCGGATTGGTCGAGGGGCTTGTCCTCGTCAACGGTCTGGGCGCGCCTGCGGTGAATATCGAGCCGTCAGTTGACCCGCTCAGCCCGGCGCCTTTCATCCAAAAAGAACTGGTGGATGCGATCCTCGTTCTTGCGCCGACCGTGCCTGCTGACTCAGCAATGATATTTGATCCAAGCTATGGGCTTGGGTGGAAAGACAACCGCGGCTGGAACGCGTTCTTCGGCACGACTGACATGGAAGACATGACCATGAAGGCGCTGGTGTATCAGGCGCTGGTCAAAGACCTTTTGGAGCGCGGAAAAATTCCCGAGTTTATCAGTGTGGCGTACCCGGACGCGCCCTTTTATCGAATGTCCGAAGATAGTTCGGCACAGACAGAGAACGATGGACAGTAAACATGGATGAGATTGTAGTTGGAATTGATGTAGGCACAACAAAGGTTTGCACCCTCGTCGGGCGTGTGGAAGATGAGAAAACCATCCGCATCCTTGGCGTGGGCATTGAGCCTTCAGACGGGATACGCAAAGGCATTATCGTTGACCTGCCCACGGCATCGCAGGCGATTAAACGCTCTGTTGAAAAAGCGGAAAGCACTTCCGGTTTGGAAGTCACAACCGGGCTGGTCAGCCTTGCGGGGGCGCACGTATCCTCCGTCAACAGCCGCGGCGCAACCGGCGTGCCCGGTGGAATTATCGATGCGATGGACATTTCGCGCGCGCTGGAGCAGGCGCAGGCGGTCGCCATTCCACATGACCGCGAGATCGTGCATATCATTCAGCGCGGTATGACCGTGGATGGGCAGGAAGGTGTGCGGACTCCGATCGGGATGCACGGCTATAAACTTGAAGTTGAAACGCACATTATCACAGCCGCCGCCGCAACAGTGGATAATCTACGTCAATGTGTCGGCGCGGCGGGTGTTGAAATTCAGCAATTCGTTTTGAATCCGCTGGCCTCTGCCGAAGTGGTTCTGACAGAGCAGGAACGCCAGATGGGCGCTGCGGTTTGTGATATTGGCGGCGG
>Ga0172368_10005803_pt1 | contig 13573 bp, 9 predicted proteins | sample Lak11m_FD_114540 | JGI IMG/M metagenome (GOLD analysis project Ga0172368, IMG submission 114540) | Freshwater microbial communities from Kabuno Bay, South-Kivu, Congo - kab_022012_11m | ecosystem: Environmental > Aquatic > Freshwater > Lake | place: Democratic Republic of the Congo: South-Kivu...
ACGGTGGTTGAGTAGGCAGGGGAGCTTCACGGTTCTTTCCGTCGTTCCCGCGCCGTATCGAAACCACCTCTGCGGCGGTACTCCGCCGCAGAGGTGGTTTCGATACGGCGCGGGAGCTGCGGACAGATGCGAAAAAGCTCCCCTGCCTATTCAATCACCGGACCGGGCGCTATGATATGTTGGCAAGGTACAGCATGACGACCCGCTACAACGAGTCACCAGCCCCTACAGCGGGACGCCGCTCTGCTGCAGCGCGGCGCGCACGGCGGAGCCGTCCACGGTGGCGGAGGCGCCGCCGGCGTTCAGCGCCAGCGCCGCGCCAACCCCGGCGGCTTCGCCAATAGCCATGCAGGTGCCCATCACGCGCAGCGAGGACATCGCGCCGTGATCCGCCGAGATGCAGCGTCCCGCGACCAGCAGATTGGCGGCGTTCGCGGGCGTCAGGCAGCGGTAGGGAATCTCGTAGTAGGTGCCGCCGGCGATATCCAGCGTGTCATACAGCTCGTCGAAGTGCTGCTGCTTCATAATGCAGTCCGGTTTGACACGGCAGTCTTTATCGCACAGGTTGCTTTCCGGGCAGCTTCGCCCCAGCGGGCAATGGATATCCAGGAACCAGGAGCCGCGCGCCACCCCGTCGTCGAATTTCGCGGCCGCCTGGCAGTCGCGTCCGGTCAGCACGTAACGTCCGGTGATCTGCCGGGTTTCCCGCACGCCGATCTGCGCGGGGGAGGCCATCAGGTAGCACTCCTCGTAGCCGGGGATATATTTGCGGCTGAACTCGATGATTTCCAGCGCATCGGCGCGGAGCTTCATCTCGTTGCGCGTCAGGTCGTAGACATTGGTGCCGTCGCCCCGCGCCCGTGTAACGGTCGGCGTTTCCTCGCCGGACCGCAGGGTCGTGCCCAGTTCGCTCAGCTCGTCGACCGGCGGGTGGTAGATGGGCAACCGGTGCTCCGCCATGGCCTGCTGATAGATCGCCTTGCTGCGCTTGCGTTCTTCCGACGTTTGCGGGCGGATGCCGCCAATACGAATCTTTGTGCCCATCGACTGCGTGACGCCGTCAGCAGGCCGCCCTTTCGTGAAGGCGCAGCCCGCCTGAAAAGCCAGGTCCCCGTCGCCGGTGGCATCTACGAAGACCGTGCCGCGGATAGCGCCGCGCCCCGACTTGCTCTCCACCAGCAGCGCGTCGAGGCGCGCGCCGTCTTTCACCGCGCCGACCACCGTGGTGTGCAGCAGGCAGCGGATGCGCGGCTCGCGTGCCAGCAGGCGGTCGGCGGCGTGCTTGAACAGTTCCGGCTCGAAGGGGATGGCGCCCCACTTGATGTTCGCCATCGGCGGTGCGCCGCCCAGCGCCTGCAGCTCCGCCAGCAGCGCCAGCGGGAACCCGCCCAGCATGCACACGTCGCTCCACGATGTGTTGTAGCCGAACAGCGGGCCGATCTGCCCGGCGGTGGCCAGCCCGCCGAAAAAGCCGTAGTGCTCGATAATCAGCACGTCGGCGCCCTGCCGGGCGGCCGCCACCGCCGCCGCCAGCCCGCCGGGCCCGCCGCCGGCGACAATCACATCAGCCGTCTCCAGCACCGGCGTCTGCCGCGTCGGTTCGGTAATAGAAGAAGGTTGCGCAAGGTTTGCCATAAGGGTCTGGTCCTTTCGATAACCGGCGCTGCCGGTGATTCGTGAAAAATGAGTTAGTGATAAGTAATAAGGTAACGTGTGAGCGAAGCGGTGGAGGCAAAAGCCTCAATACCCTTAGCACTTATCACTTCTTACTCCCATCCCAATCGGGCGGACAACGCGGCCGCGGCTTCGAGGACACTGGCGACAGCCGCGGGGAGCGCGTCAGGCGCGTTTGCGCCCAGCGCGGCGACCACCTCGCCGGAGAGCGCGCGCACGGGCGCCGCGAGAAAATGCAGGTTTTCCGACGACCGCACGACCGCGTAGCCTGCCTGCCGAATCCCCGCCAGCAGCTTGTCGGCGGGCGTGCCGGGCGGGAGGGGATAACGGGCGAAATGCTCCGCGCGTGTCACGGGGGAGGCAAAGGCGAGGAGCACACGCCCCGTCGCCTGCGGCCATGCTGTCCCCACGCGCAATGGGACCGCCGCGTCGGGCGCCGTCCCGTGCGGATCCACCTGCAGCAGGTTCACCTGCACGCCTTCGCGCAACACGGCCAGCACGGTGCGCCCATCGAGGCGGTGCGCCAGCCCCTCCATTACCGGCGGCGCCAGAGCAGCCAGCGGTTGCTGCTGCAGATACCCGCGCGCCAGCGCGCAGCAGGTCACGCCCAGCGAATAGGACTTAGCATCGCTGCGCGTGACCAACCCGTGCTCGGTCAGCGTCCGCAGAATCTTCAGCGTGCCCGGCATCCCGATACCGATGCCGGCGCTCAGCTCCGTCAGGTTCTGACTGCCCGCGGCCAGCCGCACCAGCAATTGCGCAGCGCGATCAACGGATTGAATCGTCACTTATTTCCTCCTGGGAAAGTAGCTATCCCATTAGAAAATAATACAACCCTGGCGATCGGGTGTCAAGAGGGGAAGGGGGTCGTAGGGAACGCCCTCCGTGGCATTCCTGATCGCGGCGGCGGATCGAACCGGGTGGAAGGACGGCAACCTGAACGCCACGGAAAGCGTTCCCTACGAACCTTTTGGATAATCCGTCAAGACAGCCGCAGCGGCCCATCCGCATACAGCGTGGCGATGGCGTAGTGGTCGGCGCCGGTGGCGATGGAGGGGAGGCTGAAATACGGGATGCCGTCCACCGTCCGCCGGCGGCCCGGGTGGTAATGGCCCTGGAAGACGGCGCGCACGTTGCCCGCCCTGCACAGCAGCTCGCGCACGGCGGGGGCGTTTTGTACCACATGGGGGTCAGGACCGCCTTCCCACAGGAAATCGTCCAGGCACTCGTGGCAAAATATCAATACCGGCTTTTGAGCGGCGCGGGCCAGATCGGCCGCCAGCCAGCGAAGCTGTTCTTCGGCGATCCATGCCTCCTCCCAGGAAAAATCCCCCCGGCAATAGTCCGACCCGTCCGCGTGGCAGTTGCCGTCCAGCACGATGCAATGCACCCCGCCCGCGTCGAAGCTGTAATACGGTTCCGGCGGGGCGCCCATCGCTGCCAGGAACTCCGCCTTGCTCAGCATCTGCACATCGTGGTTGCCGATCACATGCCGCACCGGCCCGGGGAAGGCGGCGCACGCCGCCCGCACCTCCGCGCACAGCGCCAGCTCATCTTCTCGCGTGGGCGCATTGTCCACGGCATCGCCAAGGTTCACCACCAGCGGCGCCCCCGCCGCTGAAAAGACATCGAACGCCGCCCGCACCCGCCCCAGCGCCCCCGGACAATCCCGGTCGGCATATGGCGCCGGGCCATAATGGGCATCGGTGAAAAGGCCTATAGTAAGAAGAGGAATCATATACTTGCCTGTATTACGAATCCGCGATTTCTCGCCACTGCGCGCAGATTTGTGTTTGGTTGCGACGCAGCCGCCCTGTGTAAATGTACGTTGAAGCAAATAATACGTCAAGAAAATGAATTGCCCGAATTGCTAATCGGCCTTACAATAGAGTGCAGTATATGCGGTTGGCCGCCCGCTAACCGCGCATCAACAGGAGGTCTATTATGAAGCGATGGTTGTTGGCGCTGGCCCTGGCGGCCATGTTGTGCATCGGATTTGCGGCGGGGAGCGTGATGACTCGCGCCCACGCGGAGGGTGGACAGGCCGTGGAATTCTACCGCGTCGTCCCGCTGCAGCGGATCGATAAAACAGATCCGCTGGCGATCAAATACAGTACCCAGAGTGGCGCTGCCATTCTGATTAAATATGACGGATCGCTATCCAACACATTTTAACAGGGTTGCGCCATTATTCGCGCAGGATGGATCTGCTCTCCGGGAGGTGCCCGGATCAACACGCCGCAAGCTTCGCCGGGCCATCGACGATGGGACGGGGGTGCGGCTGTTTGTGTTTAAAGTACCGGCGTTTGATTCTACCAGGTGACTCTTGCTCTTGCGCTAAAAAAGCCTCACGGATCTGGTTTCCGTGAGGCTTTTTCGCGCAAGAGCAAGAGTCAGCGCAAGATCCTTGCTGCTAGTTCACGATCAGGTAATCCGTCACCTCCAGCCGCATTTCTACCTGCGGCACGCCGTCGACCACCGTGATGGGGAGCATGCCTTTGGCCTGCTCATCCAGGCTGCCGGTGAAGTAGCCGGCGGCGCGCAGGCTCTGTACCGACTTTACCGGCACGCCGGGGAAGCGGACGATAAGCCGGTCGATGGGCTTTTCCGTCCAGTTGTCCAGCGTGACGATGGCGCCCTTGGGGCCGGTCATATACTGGGCTTCCACCAGCGAGTTGCTCGTCGCCACCGGCGGGGTGACGCGCGCCTGCTGGATGGGCAGCGTGATCAGCGCCCGCAGCGCGGCGGGGAAGTTCGTCGGCAGCACGTCCGACGACGGCGGCATGGCCGGGGTCAGATAGGCCAGCCCGGCCAGCGCCCCAACGTAGTAGGCGCCGCCTTTACCCAGCGCGTGGTAGGTGATGGCCGGCGAGCCGTCGGCCTGGTAGGTGGCCAGCACCTTTGTACCGGCGGCGGGCGTCAGCGCGTCGCGATAGCACAACGCCGGCAGCGTCACCGACGTCAGCCCCGCCTCCGGCACCTTCGCGGTCACGATATCCAGCGGATCCATCCGCGGCAGGCTGCCGCGCGGGCGGATATGCCGCACGGCGCGGTTCAGGTTGTGGCTCTTCAGGCCGTAGACATCATACAGCGCCGTATTGTCGCGATGGAACTCGTCCAGCAGCCCGCCGCCGCCGTCGGCGAAGACGATGCCGCCGGCCCGCACCCAATCGGCCAGCGGTTTGGCCGCGGCAGCCAGCATCTCCGAGCCGACCACGTAGAGCACCTTGTAGCCGGCCAGCTTGCCTTCCGCCACATCCTCGTCGGTGATCAGGTCCACCGGGTATTGCGCGTGGCGCAACGCCATCCACAGGGACTTGCGCTCGTCGTTGTTCACATTGTATTGCGACCCATAGCCGCCGATGCCGCCCTGGGTCGTGTTGTCCCAGGTGTCGGCCGCGCGCGAAAGCAGGATGGCCACCTCCGCCTTTTGCGGCAGGGCGGGGTACAGCCGGTTTTCGACGGCGCCGGCGTCGCGAATCATGTCATGAATGGCCTGATAGGTGCGCGGGCTTTCCGTCTGGTCCACGTAATCCCAGGTGATCATCGCCTGCGACTGCGTGACGAAGTGGTTGATGATCTTCGCGCCGTGGGCGAAGGCCAGGCTGTGCATGCGGCGCAGGTTGTCCTCCGACTGGCCGCGGAAGGGCATGATGTAATACTGCATGGGGATGTTGTGGTAGCTGTCGCCCAGCCGCAGGCCGTCGAGCAGGAAGCCGTAGACCTGCGGAGAGCATTCCGGCAACTGCCACCACCAGTCCTCCGTCCAGCTCATGGTCATCGCCCCGGCCTTGAAGGGATCCACCCACTGGCGCACGTCCGGCCACACGTTCATGTGCGGGCTGTAGTTCGCGCCGACGATAACCTTTTTGCCCGGGTTCTTCGCCTCGATATCCTTCGTTTGCGCCGCCAGTTCCTGGTACCAGATCTGGTAGCGGAAGTCGGCCTGCTCGTAATAGAGCACCGGCTTCTGCAGCACCGGCGATTCTTCCGGCTTGTCGCCCATCTTCGGCAGCGTCACCATCGCCCATTGCTGGTCCTTCGTCAGACCTTTCGCCTTCGCCGCGTCCTCCGGCAGCAGCACGTCCAGCGGGTCGATGCCCCTCGCCTTCAGGAACTCGCGGAACGCCTGGTTCTGTTTATCCTCCGGCATATTGATCGACAGACCGATCTCATCGCCCAGGTTGCCCTCGATGGTGCCTTCGGGATAACCGTTGTAGCCGATCGCCTTCATCACCTCCGGGTGGTCGCTGGTCTTGAAGACGATCTGCGTCGGCGCGCGGCCCGTATCGGGAAATTCCGCGATGACGTCGAGCTGATCGTTCACCGCCTCTTCCAGCGTGTAAATGCGCGGGTTGATGTCCGGATGGGTCGGCACCAGCAGGCCCAGCGTGGGGAGGAACGGCGGATTGCTGTTCCAGGTGGCATAGCCCAATATCCAGGGGTACACACGCTCGCGCGAGGTGGCGGACAGCTCCGGCTTCTTCACCTCCACACGGCGGATCACGTCCGTGCCCGGTCCCTGCGCCACTTCGGCGATCAGGAACAGCCCGTTGGTCTGCGGGTCAGTCATCTCCGCGCACAGCACCGGCGACAGGTAGGTGTCCCAGCTTCGCGTGCCCTGCGGGTTCATATACTGGCCCACGTCCACCCAGGGCGACATCTCGCCCGGCGACAGATAGCGGGCGGCATCGGTTTTATCGCCCATGCCGTCTTTGCCGACATACACCGTCTTCCCCGCCCACCCCAGCTCCTGGGTTTCATCGGGCGGGATCAACTGGTAGTGATTCGGCACCACATTCATTCGCACCAGCACCTTCGCCCCATCGGGCCGGATGTTGGTGAAGCGGATGTAGATCTTGCCCTTGCCCAGCGTCTGCAGCGCGAAGGCGGGGGTAAGGAGGACGAATCCCATGACGAGCAACAGGATTACGCAGAGTGAACGAAGCATCGTGACACCTCCAGAGGTAATGGAAGCACAACCGGAAATGGATAATATCAGTCTACGGGAGATATGCTCTGCCGTCAAGCCGATTGGCGGCGACAAAGCGGCTTGACGCCTGCCAAGCTCCCGCGCGCCTGGAAAAGGTGATCGGATATGATTCGTCCCCTTCCTGAAGAGGTGGCGAGAACTGCTGAATGGTCACGATATTCGCCAAAAGATCAGAAATATACCCTCTGCAGGGTATATCGCTACCGTCTTTACCGTCGTATCATGATTGAGTTAATTGCGGGCGAAAGGAGAATTGAGATGCGAAAGTTGCTACGCAATGGGTTATTGGCGGTCATCTCGCTGATCGCTATCCTGGGAGTAATCAAGTTATGCTACAGTCAGGGGCCTGACCAACCGGTAAAGCCGGCGTCGACGAAGCCGGTGTGGATAGAGACGGCGGTGAGGGTTTCCTTCACGGAAACGAACGCCGACACGCCGGTTACACAATCCCAGGCCGTGACGATCGCCCGCGGGTTGCTGGGCGTTGCGCCCGAGGCGCAATACACGGCGCGATTGGGTCGGGCTACCGACAACACCATACCGTTCTTGCAGGTTGCCGATCGCCTGGCCTGGGAGATAACCTTCGACAACCTGGCGGTGACCTTTCCCGGTGCAGAAGGACCGAAGCCGGAATTTTCAACGATCACCTGTTTGCTGGATGCGCAGACCGGCGCGTTGTTGAAGGTCTCAACGCCGGCTCCGGCTACCGGCGCGGTGTTTTCAGAGCAGCATCCCGGAGCATTAGCGACGGCGATGGCGAATAGCAAGACGAGTCTCGCCGCCATGCCTGCCGATCAACTGGCGCAGGCGACCGTCAAGCCGCTCATTCCGTTACTGTTAGATTTGGAAAAACAGGTAAAAGATACGATTCAACCGGCCAAACAACTGGTGGCGTATTTCGGACTGTTCACTGACCGTCGCCCCTCACGCAATATGGTTGATCGTCCATTCTGGATCGTGATGACAGCTGGTTTACATTATTATATGCCCTCCACATTCGGTACTTTTTATGCTACGGATACACAGTTTTTTATTAATGCCAGTTCAGGAAAACTCTATTTTCATATTATTGGTCCAGGTATTCGTGAATAAACGAGCAAATACCCATGCCATCGCTAGAGAGCATTTGCGCCGGCCTGACTCGCTGCTGGCGATCGAACCGCTGCAGCGCATGATCGATGACTGGCGCGCTTTGCAGGGGTGCATAAGGTTTTAGAGCAAGAGCAAGGGAATAGAGCAAGAGTAAGCAATGCCGGATGTTAACCTGGCGTGTATGGGAGTCGGGGATGAGAGAGCGCGGCAGGCACGCCTGGTTCGAGCATCTCCGCCGCTTTCCCATCGTTCGTCCAGTACCCCACCACCTCGCCGTTCTGCCGGCGCCGCACAACCACCATCTCCGAAGAGGCGCGAAGGTCGGGCAGGCGGACGTAGATGTGGTCGCAGGCGTAGACGAGCTGGTCGATGTAGTCGCCGTGCGCGACGTAGGTGTTGAAGGTGCGGTAAGCGGTGGCGTCGGTCACCGTCAGCGCCGGTTCATCCAGCCGGCGGGGGATGAGCACCGCCAGCAGCGAACAGTTGGGGCCGACCTGCTCGGTGACCAGGCGAGGGTTGGGTTCCGGCTCCTTCGTCCACACATGCAGGTGGGGGTGGGCGTCGGTGAAGACGCGCAGGATGTGCGGACAAGTGGGGTAGTCCTCGGCCAGCGGGCTGAAGAAATGGCAGTCGAGCCGTGCTTTGTCGCCGATGACGCGGGCGGTTGTGCCTTCGGTCTCGATGCGGCAGTGCAGGTTCCCCTGCAGTTGCCACTTGAAGTTATGCACGCCGTTGTCGCGGTTGATGTTGTCCAGCGTGACGACATAGGCGAAATCATCGTCGCCGCGGATGAAGAGGGTGGCGCGCTCCGCCCACAGGCAGCCCTTCGCCGATGCGGCGTCCACCGTCACGAAGTCGAGCAGCGGGTGGCGGCCATGCGCCGTGATAATGCCGTGGTGCATGTTGCCCTGTTCGGCATGGCAGTGCGGCGCATCGTCGATGAGCACCACGCTGTGGGTGTCCTCGTCGAAGTTGAAATAGGCGGTGTCGCAGGCCAGGTAATCGCCGCGCGCGTAGATGGAGAAATGCCCGGCGTCGGCGTGGGTGTGGTCCGGCACGTTATGCGAGCGCCCCTGCCCCAGCGAGACCAGGCACACGGCGTCGTCGCGCCACGAGGAGCGCAGCACCGACACGCCCGCGCCCAGGCCGAAGAAGGCGGTGGGCAGCCCGGACTCCTGCACGGCGCGCTCCGGCGCGCTGCCATCCCACCAGAGCAGGTCGAGCAGCCCCCGCCAGCCCGACCGCCGCGTGTGATGCGGCTGGTTTTGGTCCAGCGGCGCCTCCGTTTGCTGCCAGAGGGCCAGGTCCTGCGGCCTGCCATATGCCCGCGCCGTCAGCAGGAGCCAGGGCATGGGGTGCTGGGTGATGAGCCGCCGGCAATCCTGAAAGCCGCTGATGCCGACCAACCCGGGAAGCTGCAGCTCGCCCGCCGCCCGCGCGATGATCTCGAGCTTCGGCAGCGTCCGGAACAGGTCCTCCCCGCCGTGCCGCCGCAGCAGGTCGGCGTAGAGATACACCCACTCCAGCGTCACCAGCGCATACATCGGCCCCTCGAAAGGCGCCCCCTGCGCGTCGAACCCCCAGTGCGCGTGCGCCTCGCAGGCATCGCGGCCCCAGGCGATCAGTTGATCGGTCGGCGGATGGCCCGCTTCGTGCCCCACCGCCAGCGCGCAGATCGCCGCGGCAATGACGTGGGTGACCACCGCGTTGTGCCCGGCGTTGAAGTGGGTGAAGAAATAATCGGGGTGGTGGCAATCGTCGAGCAGGCGGTCTCGCGCCAGTTCGAGCAGCCGCCCGTAATGCCCGCCCAGGTCCGGCCCGCACAGCCGCGCCGCCAGGCAGGTGTGCGCGTTGGAGAAATAGGCTGACGGCTTCCCTTTGAATCCCTGGATCTCACGATAAAACGATGCCGGCGGATCGGCGTATACCCGCGCCAGCTTGTCGATCTGCCGCCGCACGTGCGCCAGCGCAGCCTCGTCGCCCGTCATCCGGTAGACGAACCCCGCCTTCAGCACCATGGGCGTGAAATACTGGCTGTGGCACCACCCGCCGGGGAGGATGACGTCCGTCTGCAGATCGCGCGCGGCGGTTTCATGCACCCGTGCAACAATCCCGTCGAAGATTTCCCTGAACGGTTCCCGCTGAACCTTTTCCCGCAGCGCCTCGATATCGTACCCGGCCAGCAGGCCGCGCGTGTCAGTGCTCATGCCCGGCATTATAGCAAACTTCCCCGCTATACATGTAAGCGCCCTTTCGGAGTGCGGCGGCCGCAGACACCGCTTTCACTGAGCGTAAGGTGAACACCATAATATCACGCCAAACCTGTCCACCCGTTACCACTCCCGGCTCGATTGACTCGGCGTAACGCTATAGTATTCACCTTACGCACAGTGAAAGCGGCGTCTGCCGCCGCCGCACTCCGAAAGCAGGCTTTTCACTATAGCCGCGGAAACCCGTCCGTCACCGTGTCCGCGGTCACTTCCACCGTGCGGCCGTCGATGACGCGCATATCCGGGCGGGTGCCGGCGCGGGGGACGGGGATGCGCTCTTTCATCTCCATGCGCAGCGTCACTGGATGGGGCACCGTCACCGGTGGGATTTCTTTCAGCTTGCCGATCGCCTCCTGCGTCCGCTCGGTAATCAGGCGGTGGGCCACCTCCGCGGAGAGCAGGCGCGCGCCCTGAGTGCCCATCCCTGCCTTCACCTGGCAGGTCACCACGCCGGGAATCCACGCCGCCGCCTCCGCGCACGCGCCGTCGTCGCCGGACACCAGAATCGTCGGCACGCCCAACTCGGCGGCCATGGCGGCGTGGATGCCGATCTCGCCCACCAGCCGCCCGTTCAGCCACAGGTTCTGCACCTCCGCCGAGGAGAAAGTGTGCTCAAGCAGCGCTCCCCGCGTGCCGGCCAGCGCGTGGTAACCGAGCAGGATGAAGGCGTCCGCCTCCTCCAGCCCGGGGAAGGGATGCGGGCAGTCGCCCTGCACCAGCTCGATGCGCGGGTCCAATTCATCCCACAGCGCATGGTTGCCGCCCCCGTGCCCGTCGCGAGCGATCACCGACGTGGCCCCGGCGGCGAAACACCCCGCCGCGCAGGCGTTGATGTCCCGCGTGTAATATCGCCGCCCCTCGGGGTACAGCCGCCGGTCCGTATGCACGAAATCGCTGCCGGAAATGCCGCTGATCCCTTCCATATCCACGCTGATGTAGAGCTTCATGAGAACTCTCCCTTCGCTGTTATCCTACACCGGGGAGAGCGCCAGGGCAACCGGCAAGCCTTCGGGAACTGACCCAATACCGTTCAACAGTCCCTGTCTCGATTCTTCTCCTCCAGACCATTGAGTACCTTGGGGGGGTAGTAGTCATTCCCAGGCTGCAGAGAGCCGGAAAAGCCGGCAGAGCGAGAGTCGGACCGATGTACTACACTTTTTTCAACTGCGCCGCTTTTTCGACAGCGAACAATACCGGGGAAAATACAGGGGTCAGTCCCCATCTACAGATAAGCCTGCCGATAGATGGGGACAGACCCTGGGCCGGCAGCGCTCGAGGAGACGCGCCAGCGAGTGAGGAGCTCTGGTTTCACCGCGACCCGGCGAAGTGGGAGGAGTACCGGCGCCGGTACTGGGAGGAGCTGCGCGGCAAGGAGGCGCTGGTCGAAGAGCTGGAGGCGAAAGGCCGCCGGGGTATGGTCACGCTGGTCTACCGGGCGAAGGACACCGAGCACAACAACGCGCTGGCGCTGTTGCAATACCTGGAGCAGCGCGCGGCCCGGCGGAAAGTTGCATGATGAAATACGAAAAAGGAAACCGCCCTCGCCCGCGGAAATAGGCGGCGGGAGGGCGAAGCAAGGTTCCGTTGAACCTGGAGTGGCCGGTGCTGAAATGTTATGATGGGCGGCGTTTGCGGCGGGTGGCGCTGCCGCTGGGCGGCATCGGCACGGGCACGGTGTCGCTGGGTGGGCGGGGCGATCTGCGCGACTGGGAGGTGATGAACCGGCCCGCGAAGGGCTTCACGCCGCCATGGGCCTTCTTCGCGTTATACGCGAAGGCAGGTGACGGATCGCCGGTGGCGCGGGCGCTGGAGGGACCGATCGACCCGGCTGATTACGAGGGCGCGACCGGCAGCCGGGTGCCAAACGCCGGCCTGCCACGCTTCCGCGAGTGCGCCTTCCATACCGCCTACCCGCTAGCGCAGATCACCCTCGAAGACCCGGATGTGCCGCTGGCGGTGCGGCTGGAGGCCTTCAATCCCTTCGTCCCCGGCGATGCCGACGCCAGTGGCTATCCGGCGGCAGTGCTGCGCTACGTGCTGATTAATCAAACCAGTGAAACGGTGAGCGCTTTCGTGTGCGGTTCGCTGCCTTCGCTGACGACGGACGCGCAGGTGACGTGCATCATGCGCGAGAGCAGCGACACCGGCGATTCGGCTGACACGGACTTGAAGGGCGTGCTGCTGATGAACGCCGGCGACCGCGTGGGCAAGGAGGAATGGGGCACGCTGACGCTGGCGACCACCGCCGAGGATGTCACCCGCCGCGCCAACTGGCTGAGCATGGGCTGGAACGTGCCGCTGCTCGACTTTTGGGACGATTTCAGCGCGGACGGCCGACTGGAGGAGCGCGACGGAAAGCCGCACGGCGCGGTGGCCGCCTCGGTGACCATCCCGCCGGGCGAGGAGCGGGCCATCACCTTTCTGCTGGCCTGGCACTTCCCCAACCGCACGACATGGACGCCGGTGGAGGCGGATTGTGGCTGTGGCGAGGGCTGCGCTACCGCCAACTTCGTGGGCAATTATTACTGCACACAGTTCGCGGACGCCTGGAACGCGGCGGAGCGGCTGGCGGCAGCTTTACCGGAGTTGGAGGCGCAAACCGTCGCTTTCACCAGTGCTTTCTGCGGCAGCGACCTGCCGGATGCCGTCAAGGAGGCGGCGCTCTTCAACCTGAGCACGCTGCGCAGCCAGACCTGCTTCCGCGCGCCAGACGGGTATCTCTTCGGCTGGGAGGGGTGCGGCGACATCGCCGGCTGCTGCCACGGCTCCTGCACCCACGTGTGGAACTACGAGCAGGCCACCGCCTTCCTCTTCGGCGACCTGTCCCGGGGCATGCGCGAGGTGGAGTTCCTGCACGCCACCCGCCCGGAGGACGGCCTGATGTGCTTCCGCGTGGGGCTGCCGTTGGAGCGGGCGCGAGATTGGCCCTACGCCGCCGCCGACGGGCAGATGGGCTGCCTGCTCAAGCTCTACCGCGACTGGCAGCTATCTGGCGATGAAGCATGGCTGCGCAAGCTGTGGCCGATGGCGAAGAAGGCGCTGGAGTTCTGCTGGGTGCCCGGCGGGTGGGACGCGGACGGGGACGGCGTGATGGAAGGCTGCCAGCACAACACCATGGATGTGGAATATTTCGGCCCCAACCCGCAGATGGGCGCCTGGTATCTGGGGGCATTGCGCGCGGGCGAGGAGATGGCGCGCGCGATGGGTGACGAAACATTCGCCGGGCGCTGCCGCAATCTCTTCGAACAGGGCAGCGCGTGGATGGACGCCCACCTTTTCAACGGCGAGTATTACGAGCAGCAGGTGCGCTTGCTGCGGGAGGAGCAGATCGCCCCCGGCCTGCGCATCGGCATGGGCGCCGCCGATCTCGCTGACCCGCCCTTCCAACTCGGCGCCGCCTGCCTGGTGGATCAGCTTGTCGGGCAATATATGGCGCACATCTGCGGCCTGGGCTACCTGCTGGAGCCGGAGAACGTGCGCGAGACGCTGCGCGGCATCCTGCGCTACAACTTCCTCCGCCTGGACGGCCACTTCAACCACATGC
>Ga0172368_10005804_pt1 | contig 13571 bp, 13 predicted proteins | sample Lak11m_FD_114540 | JGI IMG/M metagenome (GOLD analysis project Ga0172368, IMG submission 114540) | Freshwater microbial communities from Kabuno Bay, South-Kivu, Congo - kab_022012_11m | ecosystem: Environmental > Aquatic > Freshwater > Lake | place: Democratic Republic of the Congo: South-Kivu...
ATTCAAACTGGCCTGGCGGCCATTGGGCCGATGCTCATGGGTGCCATGGGCGCCGTGGGCACCTCGCTGCTGCCGGCCATGCTGATCATCGCCGGGGTGATCGCTGTCGTCTGGCTCCTGCGCCAGGCCTGGGTGACAAATTTTGCCGGTATTCGCGATGTGCTCACCAATGCCTGGACCAACATCAAGGCGGTTTTTACCGGGCTGTTCCAGCTCATGACCAGCTTCAATGGACAAACCGGGACGATGAGCGCCAGCATCGCGGCGCAACTGGAGCGATCCGGACTGCTGAACTTCGTGGTGACGGTCTTTCAGGTGTATGCGCGCGTGCGGTCGTTCCTTGAAGGAGTATGGCAAGGATTCTCGTCCTTCTTCGGCAATATCCGTACAGCCGTCGAGCCTTCCGTCTCCGCACTGGTGCAGGCGTTCGGCGGCATGTTCACCGCGATGGGACGGGTCTTCGGCATCGTGCAATCGGTCAAAAGGGAAGTCGCGGGCACCACGGGTAGTTGGCGGGCCTTCGGACAGGCAGTAGGTGAAGTATTGGGCTTCATCGGCCAGATCATCGCCACCGTGCTGTCCGGGGTGATCTGGGTCATCACCGGCATCGTGCAGGTGGTGCGTGGACTGGTGACCGCCTTTGGCTGGGTGCGCGAAGGTCTGACGGGAGTCGCCAATGTGTTTGTCATGCACTGGGGCACCATCGCCGGCGTGGTGAAGTGGACGGCCATCGTGCTTGGCACCATCTTCGGGCCGGCACTGATCCAGTCCGGCATCCAGGCCACCATTGCCGGCGCGCAGATTGTCGGCAACTATCTGGCCGGTTTGCAGATGGCTGGGTCGATCAGCCTGGTGCGCACGATCTCGCAGTGTAAAACCCTTGCCTCGCTGTCCTGGTCGTCGTTCACCGGGGGCATCCAGGGCATGGTGACCGCACTCCGTGCCGCCGGCCTCGCGACCGTACAATATGCGGCCGCGGGCTGGCGAGCGGTCGGGGCGCTCGCAGCTCAAGCCGGGCAATGGGTAGTGTTGCGGGCACGCATGCTCGCCGGCATCGCAGCAACCATCGCCTCGCGGGTCGCACAGATCGCCTCGTCGGTGGCCACCGGCATCGCCACCGCGGTCACGTGGGCGTATAACGCGGCGCTCTGGGCGAACCCGATCACCTGGATCGTAGCAGCCATCATCGGATTGATTGTCGTCGTGATCCTGCTCTGGAAGAACTGGAGTGCCGTCACCGGCTGGCTGACCGGTGCCTGGCAGGCGATCAAAGGCGCCGCGGTCGCCGTCTTCGACTGGCTGGCGGGCTTCTTCCGCAAGTGGGGATTGACCATCCTCGCGGTCGTCACCGGTCCCATCGGCTTAATCGCGCTGGCGATCTATAAGAACTGGGATGCCATCACCGGCTTCCTTGGTAAGGTGTGGGGATGGATCAAACATGCGGGTAGCGCCATCTGGGATGGGGTAAAGGCCGGCGCCTCCACCATCGGCGGCTGGTGCAGCAATGCCTGGAACGGCATTAAGACCGGCGCCAGCCGTGCCTGGGAGGGCATTAAATCGGGGGTGTCCTCGTATGTCGATTTCCATCGGGGCAACCTGCAATTGATCGGCAGCATCGCCGGCAACACCTGGAACACCATTGCGAATGGGCACGGCTCGCTCTGGGACCGATGTAAGCTGGCGGCAGGTCAGGCTGTGCAGCAGATCAGCGCTAAATATCCTGCCCTCGGTGCCGCGATGCAAGCAGTCGGCGCCACAATCAACGGCGTCTGGCAAAGCATCAGCGGTGCCGCGGAATCAGCCTGGGCATCGATCAAAGGCTGGGCCACCAATGCCTGGGACGGGGTGAAGCATGCCGCCAACGGCGCCTTCCAACACCTGGTGACTGGGTTTGCCAATCTGCTGCCGACGGCGTTGGATGCCGGAAAAAAGCTGATGCAGGCGCTGGCGGATGGGATTGCACAGGCGGCGATGGCGCCCTTCAATGCACTGAAGGCTGGCCTCGATAAGCTAGGCAAACTGCTGCCGCATTCCGATGCGGAGTTGGGCCCGCTGTCCAGGTTGACGCAATCCGGGTTCTCGGTGCTGGACACCATGAGCCGGGGGATCGCTCAGGCGTCGCATTTGCCGGCGCTGGCCATGCAGCAGGCGTTCGCCTTTGGCAACCACCTGCCAGACGTCATGCCGCCGACATTGGCGCCGGTCACCGCTGGCACGTCAGCCATGCGCCCGATCATGTCGGTGCCCGTGCGCCCCATGCCGCCGTCAGCATCAACACCTGCGGCCAGTGAGCCAGTGCGTGATTTACTGGAACTTATCGCCGGCAAGCTGGATGCGCTGGGTGGACAGACGCCTGGTGACACGGTGGTCACACTAGATGGCCGGGAGATCGCGCGGGCGGTCTACCGCGACATGCGCGAGCGGCGCGTGCGCGGTTATGAGAACGGGTGAGGGGGAACGGATGGCCACACAAAAACCGTTAACCGCCTACCTGGTCGACGTCGTCACCCGCGAGCGACTGGCGTTTCAATACAACCCGAACGATATCGTGGATAGCAAATCAACCAGCTACGCCACGCTGGTGGTGCCGGGGATGAGTCATCCGTGCTACCAGTTCGTGGCTGGTGATGCCCGGAAGATCAGCTTCACTGTGACCTTTTACCAGCAGGATGTGAAGACGAACGTGACCTGGCTGCAGGCGCTCTTATATCCGACGCACGTCGGCACCATGTTGAAACAAGCGCCGCACCAGGTGCTGTTCTTCTTCGGGGAGCTGTATCCCGGCACGCCCTGTCTCGTGCGGGAAGTGCGCGCGCATTACAGCTATCTGTTTGACCCGGCGACACTGCTGCCGCAACGCGCCGATGTCGAAGTGACGCTGGAAGAGGTGGTCGCTCAATCGGTGAACGCCAGCGAGGTGAGACGATGATCAGTGACCGCTCGCGTTATCGCGAGTGCATTCTCTATCAGGATGACGAGACGCAATTCCTGGGCAGTCGCCCGCAGGTGGACACCACACCACAGCCGGATGACCGCTTTCATGTGGTGACGGACGGTGATCGGATCGATCTGCTGGCCTATCAATATCTGGGTGATCCCACGCTCTGGTGGATCATCTGTGACTGGAATGATATTGGCTTTCCGCTCGACCTGCCGGTGGGCGATACGCTGCGTATCCCCTCGCTGGAGCGAATCCTACTCGGTATTTTAGATTAGTAAAGGGAGAGAGTCTATGCGATTGGACCGTGATCCCGCAACCATGTCTGCGGATGAGCGCCGAAGTGAAGTGCAAGAGATATTGAGCCGGGGGGTGCTGCGTGCCGTGTTAAGCTCGCGCAGGCAGAGGCACAATTCACCGAGCGACGCCTTGACTGGAACGCGCCTGCAGAGTGATGAATGTGCCACTCCCGCCAGCCGGGAGTAAACAGCAGAGAGCAAAGGAGAGACGGGACGCATGACGACACCAACCGACGCGATAATGCCCCAGTGCTTCATGAATACATTGGCGACTCCTGTCAGGCCTTCGCGCACCCAGCCGAAGGCGGTCACCAGCCCACGCACCACCTGTACGATGCCAGTGATGACCCAGATCACCCCGGACAGCACAGTGGCGATGACCTGACCGATAAAGCCCAATACTTCACCCACCGCCTGTCCGAAGGCCCGCCAACTCCCCGTGCTGCCGGCTACTTCCCCTTTGACCGATTGCACGATGCCGAAGACCCGTCCCAGCGCGGTGAACATGCCGCCGAACGCCTGCACTAGCGCGGAGACAGAGGGTTCGACGGCTGCGCGGATATTGCCGAAGAAGGACGAGAACCCTTGCCAAACTCCTTCCAGGAACGACCGCACGCGCGCATACACCTGAAAGACCGTCACCACGAAGTTCAGCAATCCGGATCGCTCCAGTTGCGCCGCGATGCTGGCGCTCATCGTCCCGGTTTGTCCATCGAAGCTGGTCATGAGCTGGAACAGCCCGGTAAAGACCGCCTTGATGTTCGTCCAGGCATTGGTCAGCGTATCGCGTATACCGGCAATATTTGTCACCCAGGCCTGGCGCAGGAGCCAGACAACAGCGATCACCCCGGCGATAATCAGCATGGCGGGCAGCAGCGAGGTGCCCACGGCGCCCATGGCACCCATGAGCATCGGCCCAATGGCCGCCAGGCCAGTTTGAATCGCAGGGATCAACAGACCCAGCGAGCCAATCACGGTAATCACCCCACCGACGACCAGCAACAAGGCACCGAGACCGAGGGTGGTCGCCAGAATACCGCGTACCAACCCGGGATGCGCCCGCGCCCAATCTTGCAGGCGTAACACCACGAACTGCACCCCTTGCAGCAGCGGCGTCGTAATCGGCAGCAGCGTATTGCCGAGGATTTCCGCCAGGTTCTTCGTCTGCTGGGTCACCAGTTTCAACCCGGAGCCGATATCGGAAGTCATCGCTCGCGCCATCCCCTCGGTGACCGCCGTTCCGCCCAGCATCGCCTGCTTCACTCCATCGATATTGCCTTGCAGCGTCCCCAATCCGGCGGTCATCTGCAGGATGAACTTCACCGCCTCATCGGTACCGAAGGCTTTTTGCAGTTGCATCTGCGCGGCGACGCTGGCCAGGTCAGGGAACTTTTGCTGCAACGTCTGCAGGATTGGTACGATGCCCAGCATGTGCCCTTTGGCATCGGTGAAGGTCAACCCAAGTTCCTTGCCGGCAATCCCGACCTTCTGAATGAAGGCTTTATAGAGTGTCCCGGCTTCCGCCCCCGGCATGGTCGTCTGCAATTGACCGAGAATCGCCAACTGCTCTTCCAACGGCACGTTCGCCGACGCCGCCATGGCGCCGATGTTCTTAATCGCGTCCGCCATCTGCGCACCCGTCGTTTTAAAGGCCGCCACCGTCTGCGCCATGCCGCCGGAGAACATCTGCGCCCATGCCATGTCCGTCATATCTTTAGCCAGCGGTTTATAGATGCCATACCCGGTCGTGAAGGCGCTGACCATCTCCGCGACACTGGCTTTCGTCGCCGACGCGGTCAAGGCCGCCGCGGAGGTGAATTCACCGACCGCAGCATCGGAGAGATTGGCCAGCGCGCCTTTCACCTCATAACAGGTGCCGATGAATTCGCCTTTCGAGGCGCCGGACCACTGGTTGGTGAAGCGCTCGGCGGCGGCGGCGATGGCATCCAGGTCTTGCACACCTTCGGATTTCAAGCCCGCGAGTCCACTTTGCGTTTCGATGGTGGCGGCGACCAGCCCGGAGGGAAGGGCCATCAGCGCCAGCCCGGCTCCCATCACGGTGGCGCCTTGCTGAATCAACTCCATGTTCTGGGAGATGCGCTGACTCGACGCGGCGATGGTGGCATCCAGCGATTGCATGGACGACTGCACCCGCCCCGCGTTTTGCGAGAAGGCGTCTTTCATCGAGACCAGGATGCCGAGACCAAGGTCTTCCATCATTCGGATCTGCGCTCCACCCCATGCTCATCCGGCGCTTCCAGCGAAAATTCATACCAAACCGATCCTGGCGATTGCCCACCCCAGAGTGGACGGATCATGATGACCGGGTCTGCTTGCCCGATGACGACTTGATCGCTATCGCAGACCACGGGATCACCCTGACGGGTCACCACCTCGTATAGGGCCATCAGTACACCTACCTTGTCAGACTTCCGGCAGGCCGGCCCATTCGTTCGACTCGACAGTCAGTGGCTGGCCTTGCTCGTCAAGTTGCGGCACACCGGTGTCGGGATCGGTCACCGGCATGGGAATTGCCCGTGTCGCACACCGGTATGCTTGCTTGAGCAGATTGCTGTCCGGCTGGTCGAGTACGTCGAGGCTGAAATAGGCATCGAACAGCTCCTCCGTCACGATCTCCCGGCGCGCGGTGGGGAGAAAGGGAGTGATCTCCCCCAGGCGGCGTTGCTCTTTCGTGCAGATATCCCGCTGCTGCAGGACGTCGTGCGTGCGATCCGCCAGGCAGGTGCCCGGTGTGATGAACGCTGTGGGCTGCACCTGCACCTCAGCCACCCGGCGGTGACGCCGAAGGCGTTAGCCAATCTGGCGAAAACGATGTTCAAGCAGGAGGAGCTCATCTACGCCGCCCTCGGCGTTACGCGCGAGCGGATGGCGCGCTACTGTAAACCGCTGAATCCCGCCTTTATTCAGCGCATCACCCGCGCCTCCCCGAAAACCTTTCAGCAGCTCAATCGGCAGTGGTATGGCAAATATAACCCATCTCCACAGCGCTACGACAACAGCCGCTACGCGATTCTGAACCTGAACGCCTTCTTCCTACGTGGAGCCGTCGAGATGCGCGCCTACGCCGGCAGCCTGCACGCCGGCAAGGTGAAGGCCGCCATCCAGTTCGGCATGGCGCTCTTCGCCAAAGCCCTCAACACGTATGCCGCCTCCGCGAAAAAGCGCACATACGATCCCGCATCGGCCAAGTATGACTTCCGCGTGTTTTTGATCAGCGCGCTCGACATGAACGGCGACAAATTCAAGACCGCGCGCAAGCATCTGCTGGCGCTCATGCCGGGGGACAGCGCCTTCAAATACGGAAGGCCAACTGGCAACGCCGGCAAGGCCAATAAAACCGAAGCGACGACCGGGGCTGGAGCCGAGATGCTCCAGCCCTCCTGTTAAGAGAGGAGACGATGATGGAGAAACACCCTGTACCAATTCCTGCCGCTGTGTTCGACGGTCTGGAGGCCGTCCGGCGCTCAGGGCTGACGAACATGCTCGACCGCCCGCGCGTGATCGAGATTGCTGAGTTGTGGGGATACGATGCGACCGCCGCCTGGCTGCGGGTGAACCGCAATCTGCACGTGCAGGGAATCTTCCAGGGATTCCAGGTGTGCGGGGAAGGAGAGACGCCATGTGCGGATTAGCCGGCGTCATTATCGGCGAGAGGCGACGCAGCCGGAGGGAATTGAATGCGCTGGGTGAGACGTTCACTCGCCTGCTGCTGTTATCGGAACACCGGTGACCGCATGCCACCGGCGCAGCGTTGGTTCGACGCGATGGCACCTGCCAGGTGGTGAAGCATCCGCTGCCGGCACGGCACTTCGTAGACACCGCGGAGTATGCCCTGCTGCTCGATGCGGTAGATAACCAGGTGACACTGCTGATGGGGCATACCCGCTGGCCGACGCGGGGATCGGCAGGCAATCCGCTAAATAATCATCCGCTAGTTGCCGGGCAGACGTTAACCACCCACAACGGGCATCTCCAGGGCGTTGATGCCTGGTTTCGACACTGGGGGTTGTCTCGGCATGCCCAGGTGGATTCCGAATTACTGGCACAACTCGCCGACCGGCATGCCGGAGAAGCCGGAATAAACATGGCGGCGTTGTGCGAGGACCTGCGCCATCTCGAAGGCCGCATGAGCGCGGTGATGGTGTCCCGCACGCAGCCAGGAACGATCATCCTGTTGAAAGGCAATATGCCGTTGGAAGTGCGCTGGCACCCTCGATTGCAAGCCTGGGCATATGCATCTGAATCAGCCATCTTGACATGGGCACTTACCGACATGAAAAGATGGAGATTAGTTCCGATTCCGACTAATCACACATTAGTGATCAATGCTTTCTCCGAGCATCAGCCGACGCTAGTCTCATTTATCTTCAACATGTCAGGAATCATCGACACCCGGAATCCCTGACCTTTCTGCAATAGATTGGCCGGCAGATTGGGACTGCCGATTTAAAGAGAGATAAGAGAGAAGAATAAGGGAGTGAGAGTCTTTGCTGACGAGTAGAGACGGCAGTGTGTCAGAGCTGGCGGCCGCGCTGGTCGCCGTCGTGCACGCTTGGAATCGCGATCCAACCTCGTTTAAGTGGGGGGGGGAAACGCCAGGAACGGCGGCGCCGGGCGCGGGAGCGTCGCCATCGCCTCGGCGGCGCGCGGGTGTATACCCGCCGGCCGGTCGGGCGGCGGCGCGTCGAACACCTGGTCGAATGTGGGAACGGTCTGTGTCATGACAAATGACCCACTAGCAGTCGGTCTAGACATATTGGTGTGGTGCAGGTCTATTCCGCTGAGCAATCTAAAGGGAAATGATCGTTAAAGACGAATGAGGCGGCTATCAGAGCCTAGCGTACATAACTGGAGGCCTGAGATGCACAGCCTGCCTGGTTTTCACGGTTCGTTACAACCCGGGCCAGCCGCCATGCTGCCCGCCGGGCCTGACATCGACCTGGTGGCGATGGCGCGGTGGGGGCTGCGTGCGCTGGCGAAGAATCCACGACCGCATCTCGACTACGCTTGTCGCTTCCATATGAGCTTATTGGCCTTCCCGCCTGCTCCCCTAAACGACGCCATCGACTCGATCACCGACGGCGACACCGACAATCGGCTGGACTGGGCGTTCGGCTATATGCGCGAGATGACCGGCGAGGATTTTGCCGACGATGTGGCGGCGGGGGTGCGCCGGCGCGTGCTGGGGTACCTTCGCGAAGATGGCATGTGCTGGACGCTGGCGCACGCCGGCAGCCAGCTTGATGGCATCTTCGCCAATCCCTGGTCCACCGGCAAGCTGCTGATCAGCCTCGCGGAAGATTATCGGCGCAGCGGCGATGCCCAGGCGCGCACGCTGTGCCGGCGCATGTTCGAGGCGCTGCGCGACCGCGCGGAGTGGGTGAACGGCCGCGCGTATTACGCGGGGGGCAACAGTTACTGGAATGCCGGCGGTTGGGCCATCACCGACGGGTCGCCATATCACCCGGCGATGCTGGTGGAAGCGGTGACCACCTATTACGAGCAGTGCCGCGACGAAGAAGCGCTGGCCTTTGTGCTGGCTTTCGCCGAAGGCGAGATGGCCAACGACCAGTGGAACCATGCCGTCATCCGCGATACCACGCGGTTCACCCCGGAACAGGAAGCCCAGCGCGCGCTGACCAGCAGCATTGCGTTGTGGCCGACGGCGCCGCCGGAAGCTGACTTGTCCGTCCGGCCGGATGGCTCCTTCGATCACCACAGCCACATGCGCGGGCACCAGGGATGGGGCATGGCGCACCTGGGCGCATTGACCGGACACGCCCCGCTGATCGCCTGGTCGAAGCGACTGCTCGACTTCTTCTTGAGCCGGGGGACAGATTACGGCTGGATTCCCGAGTCGGTCACCTACCCGCGCCGCTCGGAGACGTGCGCCGTGGCGGACGTGCTCAATATGGCTGAGTGGATGGCGAAGGCCGGCTACCCGGAATATTGGGACGTGGTGGAGCGCTTCACGCGCAACTACCTGCGGGAAGCCCAGTTCTTCTTTTCGCCGGAGTACGAAGCGCAATATCGCGCACTGCATCCGGGTGCAGATGGCGAACGCGACCTGGCGCTGGCGCGCGATTTCGAAGGCGCCTTTCAAGGAGCCATGGGGTTGGCTGATCGCTGCTTCACGCTGAATGTCATGGACATGATGGGGTGCTGCGTGCCGGAGGGTATGCGCGCGCTGTATGCCGCCTGGCGGAATACCGTGATCGACACGGTGGACGCTGTGCGGGTGAACCTGTGCTTCGATTGCGACGCTCCTGCGGCTACGGTCGTTTCCTCGCTGCCGGGCGAGGGACGGCTGACCGTGACGCCAAAAGTCAGCAAGCCGTTCCTGTTGCGACCGCCGACGTGGGCAAACAGGGACTCGATTCGGGTGCAGCAGACCGGTCGGCTGATACCCATACACCGAGATGGCGCCTATGTCCGTGTGGTAGACGCCAAAGCCGGAGAACCCCTGACCCTCACCTTCTCCCTGCCGGCTTTCATACAACGCCAGTCCATACCGAGTGAGCGCGGGATGCCGGCACGCGACATCACTATACACTGGCTGGGCAATACGGTCTGCGCGCTTGAATCCGGCGGCGCGCAATTGCCGCTCTACCGGCAGGTCCCGCGGATTTTGCCGCCCTTGCGATGACGGAAATCCGGCCATACAGGATGAAGTCATCACCTGCATGGAGCACACATGGTAAGCTGAAGGGCTGATTATGTTTCATCTCATCAACAACCAAAGCGCCGTTGCCTGTATCGTTGTGCCGGACGATGCCCCGTCTCCCGAGCGCATTGCCGCCGACGAGTTGCGAAAATACCTGCGCCAGATGAGCGGCGTGGACTTGCCGATCTCCGGTTCGCCGGGTTCCGAACGCAATATTCTGATTGGTTCGGCCGCTCCGATGCCAGCGGAAGCGCTCGGGGAAGACGGCTATATAGTTCGTATCACGGGTGACAAACTGCTGCTGACCGGCGCGCACCCGCGCTCTGCGCTCTACGCCGTCTACCATCTGCTGGAGCACCACTTCGGATGCGGCTTTTTTGAAGACGGCGACCAGGTGCCGGCATACACGTCGATCAGCCTGCCGCCCCTCGACGTGGTCGAACGCCCCGCGTATGACTGGCGCATTTTCGGCATCTTCCATACGCCGAGTTACAGCGGCATGCAGTGGTATGATGCGGACGAATGGGAGCGCTGGTTCGATTGGGTGATCAAGCGGCGATTCAACCTGATCGAGCTCGAATCCTGGACAAACCAGGCCGGTATCGCCGCGTTGGCCGCCACGCGCCTGGGCATCTCGATTCCGCTCACCGAATGGCAGGCACACTTGCTGGCGCAGCACAAGCGCGTCTTTGCCTACCTGCGCGAGCGCGGCATCCGGCTGATCTACGAGATCGACCAGTATTTTCCGCAGAGCCTGGGTGTGCCTGGCTCCTCGCACTCCTGCCACGCCCGGCAGACCGATGAATTCGCGGCACGCTGGAACGCGCAAAGTGATAACCCCATCCCAATCTTCGACTATAAATGGTGGGGGCCGACCTGGCATTGCCTAGACCCGCGCCACCCAGATACGCAGCGCTTCATCACCGCCTGCGTGGAAACGCTGCGCGATGAACTGGGCACCGATCACTGGTACAACATCAACTTGGTCTCGGAAGGCGACTGGGCCGGCGACGACACCGCGACGGCCAACGCGATGACACGGGCCATGGTGCTCTCCGTGATCGATGCGGTGAAAACCGGCGATCCTGACGCCGTGATCTACGTGCGCCCACCCTTCGCCTACGCCCGCACCTTCGAGGCGCAGCGGCAAGTGGTGCGCGATGCCGGCCTGCCCGTGATCGCCGACTTCTGGAACCACGTCCCCGCACGCACGCCAGATTACCAGCTCAACGATTATTATTGGGGTCTCCCATGGGCGACCGGCATGATCGTGGGTTGCGGCAAGCACACCAATCCCTGGGGCGATCTCGATTGCGCCATCCACAACGCGCAGGCGACGTTGCGCGACCCGAAGGCGGCCAACTGCCGCGGCTTCTTCCTTGCCGGCGAGTTCAACCATCGACAGTATCTGCTAACAGAGCTATTCGCCGCACTGGCCTGGCATCCCGAGCGCGTGGAGCGGGAGGCCTTCCTGCACCACTGGACGACGCGACGGTATGGCCCGGACGCGGCGCCCGCGCTGCTGGCGGCAACGCGCGGCATCGCCGACACGCTGCTTTCCGGCGAGAACATGGACATGACGAACCGGCCGCTCTACCGCGATTGGTTCGGCGGTTACCTGCCCGGCCTCACCGCGCCATCGGTGCGGCGCACCTTGTCCTACCTGCCCCGCCTGCGCGAGGCGCTGGAGACGCTGCTGCTGGAGGACGCGCGCATGGCCGACAGCCCGCTCTAGCGCTTCGACCTGGTTGATTACGGCCGCACCTACCTGGGCGCGCTGTTCAATTACCGGCTGGCGAAGGCGCGCCTGGCTTTCCGTGCCGGTCAAACCGAAGATTTCGACCACTGGGCAGCTGCCACCGAAGCGATTATGAACGACCTGGCGCGCATGTACTCGGCGCACGAGCTGTTCCGGTTGCAAACGCATGACGCGCGCGCGGCGCGCAAGCCGCCCGTGGTGCCGGGGCATGACAACGCGCTGACGAATTGGCTCATCTGGACCACGTTGCTCTCACGGGAGATGCGGACGCTCATCGATTACTGCGCCGAAGACTTCGCCGAGTTGATCGCGCACTATTACCGCCCGCGCGTGCAGCTGTTCCTGGAGGAGATGCGCCGCCTGCTGCGCGAGGGGCAAAACATCTCCGGCGATATGGGCATGCCATACCGCATCTCCGACTGGGCGACGCCGCAAGGCATGCTGCCATGGTCTCCCTTCGGTCCTCCTTGTGAGCCGGAATTGAAAGCCGGAGACCGGGCGCTGGCGGACCAGATTATCGACGTCGGCACCAAAGCGGAGAGTTCGAGTTCTATGACAGCCCCATCGGCCCGCTCCTGCGGGAGATGTTGGACCGCTACCCGGTGCCGGACGATCTGGTCGAGCTGTTAGCCACACCGGAACCCGGCTACCTGGCAGTGCAGCGGCAGCAGCTCGACTGTGCGCCGGGCGAGACGATCCAGGGGTTTCACACGCCGGGGTTTGTCGAACGCGTCGACATGCCGGCGGAACTGGCGTATGCCTATGTGATGGTGACGAAAATCGACGAGAGTTACAACCTGGCGCGCGGTGGCGTGCCGTGCTACACCGTCGATCTGTCCGATTGGATCGTCCTGACGCGCCTGCCGGACGAGCCGTCGCCGCGCGGCGGGCATGCCATGGCGGTGTTTCGCTTTAACGCCGGTGGCGTCGCATACCGGCTGTCCTACGATCCAGGCACCGCGTCCATGTTCGCCGCGCTGGCCATCGACGCGGAACCCGCGTGATCCGGCGTATCAGGCGAAGGCATGCACGCGCAACTGCGTGACGGTAAGTTGCGCCTGCTCCACGAAGAAACCGATATTTTTCGCCGGCATGGCGGAAAACCCAAAGCACTGCATCAGCATGTCGTCGCAATACACCTCGATGAACTCGCCGCGCAGCAGCACGCGCCAACGCGCCGTGTCGCCGGGTCGCACCGGACAGGCGACGGCATTTTCGGGGCAAAACGTCGGGCCGGTGACGGTGCGGAGGACGCGACCGAATTCGACCAGGCCGCGCATGTTATAGAGGCAGGCCACCCCGTCGTATGGATTATCGTCCTCGCCGGCCACGCCGAAGAAAAGGCCGGCGGCGCCGTCGCCGGCAACCGCCATCTCGGCGTCGATGACCACACCGTCGCGATAACCCGCGGAGAATGAGTAATAGAGCAGGGCGGTGGCGCCGGTCTCTGCCGTCAACGTGCCGTCCTCGCAACGACAGCGCGCCGTCGGCCGGGCTTGCGGGAACGGCGCGTCCGGCTCCCCAGCCTGCGCCAGGTCGAAGAGCAGCGGGCCGGTCAGCCGGTCGTTGCCGGACCAGTAGTGCAGCGCGAGCCGACCCGGCGCCTCCTCGCGCAGCACCTTCACCGTCCCGAGCCAGGCATCGACGCAATTGTCGCGCGGCAGCCAGTGGTGATAGAGCAGGTATTCGCCGTCCACCGCCATCACCCGCCCGTAATAGGTGGGAATATAGAGCCAGCCCGCCGGCGCGTTGCGGCACCCCAGCAGCAGCGGGTCGTCGTCGACGAAGCGATACGGCCCGTGCAGGTTGTCCGCCATCATCACATACATGCCCCCGGCCTTGCCGGTGGCGGTATACACCGGATCGACGCGCGCGCCCAGGCAGGCATTG
>Ga0172368_10005805_pt1 | contig 13570 bp, 17 predicted proteins | sample Lak11m_FD_114540 | JGI IMG/M metagenome (GOLD analysis project Ga0172368, IMG submission 114540) | Freshwater microbial communities from Kabuno Bay, South-Kivu, Congo - kab_022012_11m | ecosystem: Environmental > Aquatic > Freshwater > Lake | place: Democratic Republic of the Congo: South-Kivu...
GGTCTACAATTTAAAACGCTTACATTCATCGATTGGTTATAAATCCCCAGTCGATTTTGAGAAGTCGAAAAGTTTAAATATGCCACCTTAACTAATTGTCCACTCGAAGGGGCGCAGTCCATTTTTAAACGTCAAACACTAACGATAAGGGATAAAAATCTTTATTTATATTTATAGTAAAGAGATTAAAGTTTCATTAGTCATATTCCTATTTTCCTATCCCTTCAACTTTGGCAGGATTTTCCTTTTAATACCAAGCGCAACCAGGATCATAATTCCTGCATAGATCAATATCGGGATAATGAATCCTGTGAAAACTATAAGCCCTTTTATGCTTTCTATAAATCCCCTGGCAGCCTCCCTCACAGTCTCTGAAATACCCCAATCTTCACCTGCAATAGGCGCCGGCTCAATCACATTTACTGAAATTGTTGACATTTCAACGCTCTGGTTCAGGTAATTTAACCTTCCGGTCAGGCTTTCGATCTCCCCCCTAACTCGTTCAAGTTCATGCTCGACTTCAATAATATCCTTAACAGTCGTTGCCATTTTCAGGATATCCAAAAGCCGACCTTCCTGTTTCTTAAGATTATCAAGGCGGGCACCAAGGTCTATGAATTCTTCCGTGACATCCTGGCCTGAAATTTGTCTTTGTTTTCTTGTTCCAAGCGATTCTATTTTTTCGATCGCAGGATAGAACTTATCCTGAGGTAAGCGCGCAGTAAGGAAGCCAATTTTGCGACTGCTACCAATGTCATTTATCGATGAGCTTGAAATAAATCCACCGTTAATGAGTGTAATATTTGTGATATCATTAATAGCAGCCTGGGTGTTTATCACTTCTATCGTGAGGGTCGCAGTCGAAATGACTTTGCGTTCCGGAACTCCCGCAATATTGGTTCCTTCTCCGGAAGTCTGCTCCATAATTTTGAGATCAATAGATTTTGCCCCTAATAATGAATGATCGGTCTCACTGTATTTTTGAGTACCAATGCACCCTGAAATGATTATGAGAAACATCATCGCGATTAATACCACCGCTTTATTATTCATAGCATATTACTAAAAACCTGAATATATATAATCGTTGGCTTTTTAGTTGATTTTCCCGATCAAATTGAGCTCTCATCTGATGATATTATATGGAAGGAAATGAATAATCATGGATTTGAAAATAAATGGATACTAAACATAAGGCATCGTTACCTCGCCAGATGTACTGGTCAAACGAAGTTAAAGATAGTAAGAAATGCCCCACTTGTGGATCAACACTTGAAAAGGAGTATCATTCGTATATAATGGTGGTTTGGATCAACAAAGAACCGGCCGAATTTGTAGTAGGAAATGATAAGGGTTATTTTTGTCCGACGTGCCCTTTGGTAGTCCTGGATAAAGAATATTTTAAGAAACTCATAACTATCGGTCTTGGACAGCCAGAAGCGCATGATAATCCAACCGTTAAATTTGCAGTTGCAGGTATTGTGGATATGGACAGAATTCCGGACGATAAAAAAAGTAAACCTCTGGGCACTCATGACAACCCGATCCCACTTGTGCGATTCTTAGAACGCAAGGAAGAAGCGATAGTATCAAAAAAAATAGGCAGGAATCAGACATGCCCATGCGGAAGCGGGGAAAAATATAAAAAATGCTGCGGAAGAATCTAAGTCAAAATAAAATGAGGAATTAAACGATGAATAACGACCAACAACCGTCGCTTCAAGAATGGAGGGCACTATACGGTGCAGCGCGTGAATTCAAGGAACTGGCTCCATGGGAATGGATGCACGATTGTGACATTTTCGGGGTCAAAGACCCGGAAAATGGCGAGACAGGATATTGCTGCATCATGGGCGCAGCTGGTGAGCATTATGCTCTCGGACTTTATCTGGGTTCTGAAGGATTGATGGGGATAACGAAGATACAGTCAGGTGAATTCTTAGATTTAAAAGAGGAGGCTTTTTTCCTTCAGAAATGCCTTATGGCATCATTTGAGGACAGGAAATACCTGAATAAACAGGATATCCAGCAAATAAAAACCCTGGGCTTGAAGTTCAGGGGCAGCAATGCATGGTTATTGTTCAGGAATCATACTCCTGGGTTCGTGCCATGGTATTTGACTTGGGCACAGGCAAGGTTCCTGACGACAGCTTTGCTGCAGGCAATAGATGTCTCAATGCGATTCAAGAAGGACAAAAACCTGCTTGAACATCCATCAAGGGCTCATTATTTTGTCCGGGTGCCCATTAAACAGGGCGAGAACATTGTATGGCAGGATGAGTGGCTAGTCCCTTTGCCTCCGAAAAAGGAAGATCATCCGGTGATACCTGTTAATGAAACTATCCTGAAAAGGCTGGAAAAAGCAAAAGTACATCGAAAAGGAACATGGGAGATAGACTTTTTCTATGTGCCTGCACCCACATGGGAAAAAGGAGAAAAACCGTATTATCCTTTTATGAGCCTTATTGTTGATCATGATTCTGCTGTTATTTTTAACTTCCAGTTAGAAAAAAGGGATGTGGTCTTAACGAATTTTCCTTCAAAGTTTATCGAATTTCTTGAGAAGACAAAATTCATGCCAGGAAGAATACTTGTTAAACGCGATGAGGTAAGCAGAATACTGGAACCTCTGGCTGCAAAAGTTGGCATTGAAACAAGCCTGGTTGAAAGCCTTCCTGCGCTGGAATATGCCCAAAGGTCTATGAGAGGGTTTATTTGAAGACTTTTAGTTATACTCTCTCCAGGTCTTCCCGCATTTAGTACACCTGAAAAACCTTACCTCGCTCTCATCAGCCGAACGAAGCTGCCTCATCCACCAGTAGGCTGTAGCGTTCCCACAATCTTCACACTTGGCGCGCGTTGTGGGCAGCCCCATCTCTCTTTCCTCAAGCACCGTGACCACACGTTCCTTTATCTCGGTCTTTGAGACAAAACTTTCCGTAATTGGCTTTTCGAACCCGCATTTCCTGCATTTATAAACATTATTCGCGGGCATCATCATTGACTTACATTTGGGACAAAATTCCATAAATATCACTCTTAGCGTTTTTTAGTATCTCATTATGATCGAATGCCAGTTTGGGTATTTCATTGAATCCAAAGAGCCTTATATCTTTAGCATCCGAACCAGCTTTAAGGTTTCCGAAGCCTTTTGCAAGATAACATATAGTTACTGTATGTCCCCTGGGATCTCGCGCCGGGTCAGAATAAACACCCAGAAGCTTGATTAGCGAAATATCAAGTCCTGTCTCTTCTTTTGCTTCACGGACTGTCGCAGCCTCGACGGTCTCCCCAACCTCGACAAAGCCTCCTGGCAGCGCAAAATCATTCTGAAAAGGTGGATTCAGGCGCCTGATAAGGACGATCTTACCTTCAAACAATATTAGCGCATCAACTGTAAGCAGTGGCGTAACAGGCACATATTTGAGCTCATTCTCTTTTATCTGCGATTCAGGATCAATAGGTGTTTTCATCTCCTCAAAACCAGTGTCAGGATATCATTATCATCCATAATATGGTCAAGCCCTGCGCGCTGTCCTTCATGTTTTGCTGATATTCCCCAGATTTGCGCATACCTGAACCTTTTTCGAAAATCGCGGTGAAGTTTGTCGCATATATCTCCGATCGTGGCGCCGTATCTTATTATCATGGCTTCCTCCATATCAGCCGCCTTCCCCTGTGGCTTCATATATATTCTTATAAATCCCAATTTCTCAAATATCATGTCCTTAAGTTCATCGATATGCACCTTCTTATGGGCTGAAATAAAAAGGGCATCAGGGAATCTTTCTTTGCATTTCCTGATAGCATATTCATCGGCAAGATCGATCTTATTGATAACAACCGTTGCGGGCAGGTATTTCCTGTTACCTAATATTGCATCTATCAACTGGTCAATGCTAACATCCTCCCGGATAAGCACATTGGCATTATGGATCCTGTATTCGCCAAGCACAGCCTTTATAGTATCTTCCTCCAGGCTCAAATCCACAGTCGCATTGATATTCACACCACCCCTTGCTTTTTTCTTTATAGTGATATCGGGTGGTTTAGTATTGATGCGTATCCCGGCTTCATTTAATTCCTGCACAAGTACCTCATAATGCACGAGCTGGAAAACATCAAGCAAAATCACTGCAAGGTCGGCATTCCTGATAACGGCAATTACTTCCTTTCCGCGCCCGCGCCCTGAGGCTGCTCCTCGTACAAGCCCCGGCAGATCCAGTACCTGTATCATCGCCCCTTTATATTCCATCGCTCCTGGAACCACATCAAGGGTAGTGAATTCATAAGCAGCAACTGCTGACTCTGTGCCTGTAAGACTGTTTAATAGGGTACTTTTTCCCACTGACGGGAATCCCACGAGCACGACCGATGCATCCCCCGATTTCTTTACAGAAAAACCGTCACCGCCAGTTTTCGATGCTGCTCTTTTTATTACTTCATCCCGCATGTGAGCAACTTTTGATTTAAGACGTCCTATATGACCTTCAGTAGCTTTATTATATTTAGTTTTGGAAATTTCTTCTTCAATAGCCTTTATTTCTTCTTCAATTGCCATTGGGCCTTATAGCTGTAATCAAGGCAAAAAGGATTTGGGTAATAAAAACCTTTTTGATGAAAATGGCGATATTATCAGACTACCTAGGATCAAGAACCGATGAGACTATAAAAACGCTTGATGACCTTGTTCGTATACAAACCCATGTTCCGCCCGGTGATAATTATGAAAAAGCCGTGGATTATGCCGCTGCCAGGTTTGAAGATCTTGGTTTTGAGGTCGAAAAGATCAACATGTCGCGTGAATTATACGAGAAAAAAAATCCCAGGCTTACTCATCTTAAAGGCGACAGGGTAAACCTGTCAGCGATCAAGAATGTCGGGGCGAAAAAGACCCTTCTGATAAATACACATCTTGATGTAGTACCGGTAAGTGAGAACTGGAGCTTCCCGCCATTTGAATGCACAGTCAAGGACGGTCGCATTTTCGGGCGCGGTGTCGCTGATTCAAAGGGAGGACCTGCTGCCCTGTTCACTGTACTTTCGGCAATGGAAGAACTTGATATTAAGCCCAAATATAACCTGAATATTGCCTTGACCACGGATGAAGAGATGGGGCCTTATTCTGGCCTGTGCCACCTTGCAGACCTTGGAAAGCTCAAAGCGGATCATTTCCTTAGCATGGATGGAGATAGCGATGATATTACAATCGCTTCAAATGGCAATGTGGACTGGCAGGTAGATGTAATTGGCAAATCATACCATAGCGGCAGCAGCTTCATGGGCGTAAACGCTATTGAGAGAACAATTCCTGTCATGAATGAACTGATGGCCCTTAAAGAAAAAGTGGAAAAGCGGCGTTCAAAAGTTCCAGCAAGCCTTGTGATAACAGAAAAAACAGGTCTCAAGACGCTTATGCCTGTCCTTAATATCACGGTTATGAACGCAGGGGTGAAACAGAATATTGTTCCTGACAGGTGCACCGTGAAAGGGGACAGGCGCTTTATTCCTGAAGAAAATTACGATGATGTGCGCAAGGAATTTGAAACTGCAATGACAAATGTTCGAAATCAACATCCAGATCTCAATTTCAGTTATAGCTGTGATGAAATATATGCGCCCATGCTTACCGATATGAACCATCTCTGGGTAAAAGAAGTGCAAACAGCAGCAACCGAGGTTTCAGGAAGAGCTGTAACACTTGCGGGGGCGCAGGGCAGCCTCGATGTGGCTTATGCTGTCAAGGTCACGGGCTTGCCTGCCTGCTGCTTCGGGATAGGAAGACGGATCGAGAGCAATGCACATGCAGATGATGAGAATATCAGGATAGAGGATCTTGAAATGTACACAAAGTTCCTTGGGAAGCTGATCACAGGATAATGGATAATGAAATATATGTATGTAAATTATGACTTCTATAGAATTTCAGTTAAATGAGTGTTATAAATTCATACGTGGCAATTTTAAATGTGAAAGATGTGGACGGTGTTGTGTTTGCACAAATCCGATAATCATAACACAAAAGGAAGCTCAAGAGATTTCTAAGAAAGAGAAAAAACCAGTTTCTGAATTTTTAAATGGACTATCCATAAAAAAGGAGAAATATGAGCCGTGCCCATTCTTGAAAGGTAAGGTTTGTTCCATCTATGATTTTAGACCCACATCCTGTAAAACATATCCATTTTTACAAATAACAAAGCACAGTAAGGAATATTCATCGAAATATCATAGAGTGATTATTGGTGGGGTTCCTCCAAAATGTCCTGCTATGTTGAAAGTTCTCGATTTGTTCGAAAAGAATTTTAGGGCAAAAGTATTTTTTTCAATAGAAGAGGTGGAATTGAAAGAGATATTAAGACAATATCCAGGCATTTTAGTCTTTGTAGGAGTCGAAAATATTGAGTGTACTAAAAAATTAGAAAACATGCAGAAAACAGCACAGATTCAACAAAGATAGTATAAGGTCAGTTCAGGAACTGATAATATCTCCGTCCTTCTTTGAATATTTAATTCCCCAAAAAGCCCACATCGCCCCGAAGCGCCCCCTGCCCCTCGCCCCCTCTGCGGCGCCGTCGGTCTGTCATGAGAGGGGCGGGGAGGAAGAATTGAGTTGAGGGCTGGATTATGATGCAACTGTGAAAGCATTTTTCGAGCCATTTACAAAACCTTTTATTTAACTTGGACTATATAACACAATATGAATGTTAATGTGAACAAAGATATTCTAATGCATTTGATGAATATTGAAGATCAACTTGCAAAATTAAATCTAAAAATTGACAATTTTCTTGGATTCGATGAGCTCTCCGTCAAGGAATTAACGGAGCTTGATGAAATCGAAGAAGATATGCAGAAAGGCAAGAAAATATCTTTGAATGATATCATATGAAATATGAGATTTTTTTAAGCACTGAAGCAGCTAAATTTCTTAAAAATCTTGATAAGGAAGACAAAAATCGGATTATTGAAAAATAAAGCTGCTTGAAAATGGCCCTTTCAGTTTACCTTATAAAAAAATCAAGGGTCGGGAAAATACTTACCGCATCAGGATTGGAGATTTCAGGGTAATCTATTCGATCCATGGGCATGAAATTAGAGTGCTGAAGATTGGACCTAGAAAAGGGATTTACAAAAAATTGTCGGTCTCATTTTTATCGTGTTTATTTTTCATTTTTATTACTCTCTAATTTTCAAACATTTTTATTCATAGCATTTTAGTTTTCAAAAGTGCTCCCTGCCCCTTGCTCCCTCTGCGGCGCCGTCGGCCTGATGATGTGAGGGGGTGGGAAATAAGATAGAGAAGGAGGGGGCTGGATAATACAGCTAACCGAAAGCTTTTGCTTCATCTGCAAACTTTTTCAAAAGACATAACGGGAACCACCATAGTTTCGTCTGGCTTTGTATCTCTTAAGAAGTCTGTCAATCAAACCATAAATTTTAGGAGAAAAATATTTTTCACCGCCACAAAATTGGCATTTCTCTTGCATCTATTTTCTCCTTTTGTATTCTATCCATTTCTGGATTCTTGGATCATAGCAATTCCAATAGATCCTCTCTGCTTAATCCTGTTTGATGAAGAATATCTATTAGTGTTCCTATGGCAAGTTCTCTATGCAGTGGAATAACAGTCTTGTAGGTTATTTCTGAAGTGACCTTTTGTAGCGATACATGGCTCCCCTTCTGTCGAACCTCTACAAATCCTGCCTTTTTTAAAGCCGCTACTAGCTCTTTACCAGAAATAACAGGCAGTTTAGGCATAAGCAACTTCTACTGTAGTCCAAAAGGGGATTGATGTCTCGCGAGGGAGATCTTCTCCGAAACTTTCAATATAAAGTTCTATGGCTTCTTTGATGTTCGCTTGCGATTCTTCAAGACTTTCTCCCTGCGAAGTCACGCCAAGTTCAGGACACCGAGCAACAAAGAATTTATCCTCTTTCTGAATTGATACCAGAAATGATCTCATATATCTTTCCTTTTTGTTTTTGATATAAATAAATTATCTCATGAATTAAGAATAACTTTCTCTTTTTTATTTCTAATGATGATTTCATCGATAAATTCGGGGCAAATCAAATAAAGAAGCGCCCCCTGCGGCGCCGTCGGTCTGATGAAGGGAGGGGCGGGGAGGAATAATTGAGTTGAGGGGGCTGGAATTCTTATATGATTCATATCATTCAACTTATAAGATTTTACTACAGGTTGCATAACCATCGGCACAAGGAAGCGACCTGATTTGCATCCGTCAGATTGGCAGCATTACCAAGCGTGCTATTTTCCAATTGATTCCAGATTTCTTCAGACATGCTATTTTCAATCGCTGCTCCAACAAAGAATAATTGAGGTGAAAGTCCTTGACTCGTAAATGCATCGCGTATGCGGGATAGGGATGTACTCGCTGTTTTCCAGTGTTCGTCTGCACCGGCAGGATCAATGCCACCCTTAAGTTCTCCAAGTGCTATGTAAAGCGCAGGGTTTTTGTAACTGACTGAAATTTCTTGATAACTGCAGTTGAAAAGGCACAAGTCTACGTTTTTCTTTAAAAATGGCACAGTCAGGTTATATCTGACAGTTCGATTCTGACCATTGTTTGACCAACCAAGCCCCCTTACATCTAACTCTATGTCGGGATCGGTTTCTGTCCCTTGTATCCATACATTACTCTTCGAAGAAAGCCATTGAAATGAAATTCCTCCAATTGAAAGAGCAGCAATAATCGCGCGAGTAAGCTTGCGTTGTGCTATCGCTCCCCCCACGTTTCGCATAGATCCCCCTAATGCGTCTCCTCGCGTCAAAAGGAATCTAAAAACTAATTCTTCGACAAAATTCGAACCTGCAGGTTCAAGAAATTGTTCTATAAGTCCCTGTATCGCTTCTTTCTGGTCTTGAGGTTCCATATGCCCGGCAGCTTTTTCGGAAACTCCTGATGCAGTCAACAGGGCAGCCTGTATCCCGGCGATATTAACCAATGAAGCAGGTGTTGAGGTTTTTGATGCGGCAGCCTTCAAAGCTCTCGCTTCTTCAATGAATGGAGTTGCTCTACGATTCCTTTCAAGAGCAAGAGACACAAAACCGGCCCTTGTCTCCTCATATGTTGTCACGAGGCTTTTGCTACTGGTTAAATGCTGGCGGTGTGGTTTGTCCTGTGGCATTATGCTTTTCTCCATATATATACGCATTTTCGCAAAGAATCACGCCCATGCTCTCCCATTTGTTGGCTGCTGTTACCTTTGCCATTCGGCAAAACAAGAATATTTTCAACATGCAGTCCCAGCTTTTCAGCTATTGATGAAAGTATCATATCTACTGAGACGCTTGCACCTGCATAGCGAACATTATCATTGACCATGAACATGTATGCATTTTGTTTCATAACCCGTGAACATTCAGCGATAATACATGCCATTTCATAGAAGTAACCTCGAACCATCCGGGGTATGCCAGTGTTGTTCAGCTTACCGTGCGCCTTCTGGTCTTCCAGATATTGCAAAATAGCCTGCAACAGCTCCTGCTGGTCTGCCGCTTCTATGGCTTTAGCCCATAGGGGATTGATTGCCAGCAAATCTTTGGCACGATTTTCAACAGTACAGCTTAGCATTTCTTGCCTGAGATTTATGAGCTCTTTCTCATTAACGCCAAGCAAAGCCAGTTCCAGAGCATAAGTCCGAGTATAGTCATAACGATTGCAGTATGGGGGAGAGGTTACGATTACATCGTATGAATTTTTCGGTAATTTTGGCATTATATCCAGGCACGAACCCTGAAAAAGATGGATATTACCCTGATTATGTTCCTCCAAATGTCCACAACCAAGTTTCATGTCATACAAAATCGCTTCAATCTTAGCACATATTGCCTCGTCAAAATTAAGAATCTCCCCTTTATCGAAGGATTTTCCTCCATTCTTGCGCCCGGATCTATGATCCCATCGAAGATACTGGCCATCTTTGCGAGTAAAGCTGATGGACTCCATCACGCATAGCAGGGCAAAACGCAAGATAAGCCTGACCCGCTCGTTCTCGTTTTGCATGGCGCCCATATACCTCTCGATTGAATCTGATGTTTCAGCGGAGTATGCGCCGTCCGTAATTCGCAATTTTGGCAGAGGATATCTTTCGTTTGATTCTTTCCAGGGACACGTTTTCATCCAGCGATTGATATCCACAAAATCTTCGGCTGTAAATTCTCTTTCTAAACACAATCTAGCAGCAATGATCTGCTGTCCTATGGGGAGAAGTTCGATGCCGTCAACATCCATGCCCACAGCGCTTGCCGCAAACAGGGTCGTACCGCTTCCTGCGAAAGGGTCCAAAACTTTACCGGATTCAATCCCGTATCTGGAAAGCAGATAGACCACAAGAGGAGCAGAAAAAGCCTCCTTGTATTTGTACCAGCGATAGGAAGCCATAGTCTTGTTTGCCTGAAAACTGACAAGTTGCCGGGTCAGAGACCGCTGCACTATGAATTTATTATTGAATTGCTGAGAGAGTTTGAAATCGAGATTTTCGATTTGGGAGAGAGCCTTCTGTTGTTCGGGGAGGACTATTTTCGGATTTTCAGGTGGGTTTTCGGAGGGAACGATGGTGTTTGTATTGAAGTCGAATAGGTTTGTTTCAACGGTTTTATTCTTTCTTTGAATTAAAGAGGAGGCCATATCTACACATCATTAAATTTTAGCTGAATACCTTTTCTTTTTTGTGGGTAGAAGAGTCCTATAATTATCCAGGTATGAAATCTGAAGTGTGTGCCCATTAAAAAATACAGGTCTCTTGTTTTCATAAAATCAAAAAATTTGAATTTTATTTTGTCTTCAATAATTTTTTTATCCTTCTCATTTCGCATTACATTCCTGACAAGCTCATTAAGTTCCCAATCGATTAAAATTACAGTGTGCCCTTTACATTCAGGTTCATCTTTGCACTTGAATTCGTATCTTAGTTCCACCGGCATCTTCACTTTTTCACGTCTTTCCAAATAATCATCCGCAAGTGAGAAATAGGTCTGCTGATCATAAATATCTGTACTGTTAATTGTTATATCAATTCCAGTTAATTCTGGTTTGATAATTCCTAAACTGGCATCCTCTTTTTTCAATTTTTCAATCGAAGAAACCAGAGGTTTAATTCGTTGAAGAACTTCTTCATCGTTTAATTTAGATTTCAGATTTTCATGAGTGATGACTTTCCTGCTCTCCCTTCTTTTATCGTTATCCGGATCTGCAAGAATTACATCAATGAGATCTTTTTTCCCAAAATCAACTAGCCCTTCTCCATAGCTGAATTTGAAGGGATATAATCTTCTCCACTCATTTCGTTCATTTATTCCAGCAACACAAATTAAATACCCATATCTTTCACTTTTTTCAGGTATTGCTCTGACTAATACAAGGATTCTTTCGTTCAAAGGTGGGTCACAACCCCATATTGTTTTTCAATATTTTTTGCGATAACTCCCCTATGACACATGTTTTTGTTTGCTTCAAAACACATAAGCGCCACTCTTTTTTGCTCGCTCAATTTTACGATCCGCATCACTGATTCAAAATTGTCTTTTAGGGTTGTAGCTTCGTATTGTTTGAATAAGTTCTGATAGTCATTTATTGTTGTCAGGCCTTCTCTTAGTTCACCTTCGATACCAAGTTCAGGTGTATGAAGGTATCCGATTCCTGTTTTTTCAAGATAGTTCATCAATTTGTTTTTCGTAAAACTAAAACTCATACTAAAGGCATTTTTTCTTACATCAATTAAAAAATTAATTTCATTTTTTAACAAAATGTTAAGAAATGAGTCAATGTCTTTGCCTTCATAACCAATTGTAAAAATTCCCGACGAATTTTCCTGTTTTTTTGCATGTGGAATTATTTCACTTTTTATTGTGTATTCTTCATAATTTTTGTAAACATACTCTCTTATTTCACGGTCTGAATTGAATTTATTTATGACTCTCATTATCTTCAAGGATATTGGAGAGTCCATACCTTTGATAGCTTCATTTCCGTTCAGAGTCAATGCTAAATGTGTCTCATTTTCCAGCAAGAACCCTTCCCGTTCCAGAATTGAAAGGTCTGTGTAACATACATTGGAAAATGGGCCGTATTTGTAGGGAAAAAAGTTATAAAACTTGATGAGTCGCCCCATATTTTCTTCATTGGCAAGTAAAAAGAGAGTTTTTACCAGCATAAATTTTGAGGAGGTTCCCTTCTCTGCCAATTTTTCTATTACCTTTAGTAGGGCCCTCTGTTTATGGGTTAGATTTCTCATTTGACGCTCAATTATCTTATTATTTAATTATCCCTATTAATAACCTAGTACATATTATTAATCCAAGTGCTGTGAAAGTAATCTGATGATTCAAATTCTTTAAAAATGAGCTTCAATTAGACCGTGGTGCCCCCCTGCCCCTCGCTCCCTCTGCGGCGCCGTCGGTCTGATGATGGGAGGAGGCGGGAAGAAAAATATAGTTGTGATGGTTTCAAATAAAAATCATTTTAATTTTCTGTCACTATACGGCTTTTATAATTTTTCCAGATTTCTTCGATTGGAGTTTTTGTTATTACTTCCTTTATATGAGGAATTGCATTTTGTGAATAACGATCGAATTTTGTATTACCAACAGTAATTTTCTTATAATAAGATGGATCACTTTTTAGGTCTATTTTCCAAATAACTGCCGTGGTTTTAGGGCCCGTTAAACCCACTTTTTCAGCCAATTGATCGCGTCCTAAATTGTAGAAACCTAATTCATCCACTCGTTTGACTGCCACAACAGTCGCCCCGGGCGTTCCTTCTGGAACAAGTTGAATTGGAATTCCTTCATTCTTAGAAATTCTAAGACTTAATGCTGGTCCAATACCTTCGGTAACAAGGCTTATAGAAGCCACACCCGGGAACAATTGATTCCAAGTTTCTCCTCCTTGAATTCGTTTCATCAGATGTCGCAATTGCCCAATTCCTGGTTGGATTTTTTCTCCTTGTAGGGCATATTCCATTATTGCAAGAGAACGAATTCTAGCTGATGCCTCGATTTGATGGCGAGAACCAGGATTTAAAAGTCTCTTTACTTCTTCCACTTCATGATCAAAAAGTGCATTTAAACTCGTGGGAGGTGATGTTGAAATCGGTAGAACTCTCACAGGCATCTCATCGATGAGGTCTTTATTAAATACACTTTTTAAGATATCTCGAAATAGCGTAAGTCCTGCTTGAGCATGTAAATATAGGAGATTTTCTGATATATCTAAAATGTGATGTTGTGCCGCATCTCTAAGGCTATTTATTGTTTGTAAAGTAAGAGCCTGCTCTTTGGTGAGGAATCGAAAATCATCACTTAGAGAACGTCGTACACAGGAATCAAATCCTATCGTTTGTTTATCACGAGCTTCCCGAATTTTCCCCCCTCGATGAAGAATTGCCGCTTTTAATATCATTTCAAATGAATGATCTAGTATAGAGATTCCAAAATAACATAACAACATTTATTAGTAAAGAGCGCTAATATAATAATATGCCATTTTTAAGCCAGCGCCCTAAATTAAAATTGACCGATGAAGATATCGAAAATCTGACTTCATTAA
>Ga0172368_10005806_pt1 | contig 13570 bp, 11 predicted proteins | sample Lak11m_FD_114540 | JGI IMG/M metagenome (GOLD analysis project Ga0172368, IMG submission 114540) | Freshwater microbial communities from Kabuno Bay, South-Kivu, Congo - kab_022012_11m | ecosystem: Environmental > Aquatic > Freshwater > Lake | place: Democratic Republic of the Congo: South-Kivu...
CCTGGGCCTCACCCAGCAGGATCTGGGCCAGGCCGAAGCCGCCCGCGAAAGCTATGCCGCCGCCCTGGCCCTGGAAGAGCGCGCCTTTGGCCCCGAGGCGCAGCGCGTCGGGCTGCTGCTCTCGGTGCTGGCCGGGCGCTACGCGGCCTGGGACGACGCACCGGCCGCGCGCGCCGCCTATGCCCGCGCCCTGGAGATCCTCGAAAAAAGCCTGCCCGCCAACCATCCGCGCCTCATATCCCTGCGCGCGGCTCTGGCCCGATTGTAAGGGAAAAAGTCGCTATCCGCTGTCCGGCATCCGACGTCGGATACCGGACAGCGGATAGCGACTCGCTCTTCTTCACCGCCCGGTCATATTCCCACCCGTGAGGTCACAGGCAGGGGATGTGACCGCCGATGTGCCTTGCGCTAGCCGATAAAATTTGCCGGATTGGGTAGAATAAATCCGCGAAGGAGTAACCTACCATGGCCGATTCTGCCCTGCCCACCATGAAACAATACAACCAGGTTTTGGCGCCTTACATGAAGCCGACCTGGCCCGCTGCCATCCGCCAGCTGATCACCACCCTGGTCCCGCTCTTTGTTCTCTGGACCCTGATGTTTCTCAGCCTGCGCGTTTCCTACGCCCTGACCCTGCTGCTGCTCATCCCGGCCGCGGGTTTCCTGGTGCGCGTCTTCATCCTCTTCCACGACTGCGGGCACAACTCCTTCACGCCCTCGGTGCGCGCCAACAAGCTGATCGGATTCCTGCTCGGCGTGCTGGTTCTGACCCCCGGCGAGCAGTGGTGGAAAGCCCACGCCATCCATCACGCCACCAGCGGCAACCTCGACAAGCGCGGCGTCGGCGATGTGGAAACCCTGACCAAAGCGGAATACGAGCAGAAATCCTGGCTGGGCAAGCTGGGCTATCAGCTCTTTCGCTTCCCACTGGTCATGTTTGGCCTGGGTCCGATCTGGATGTTCATCATCTCGCATCGCCTCGCCCTTCCGCGCTTCTCGCGCAAGGAGACAATGAGCGTGGTCTGGACCAACCTGGCCCTGGTTGTCTGGCTGGGGCTGCTCAGCCTGCTGGGCGGCGGCGTGCTCAACATGCTGATGGTCATCCTGCCGACCGTCTGGCTGGGCGGGCTGCTGGGCATCTGGATGTTCTATGTTCAACACCAGTACGAAGGCGTCTACTGGGCCCATGAAGGCGAATGGAACTACGTCAACTCGGCCGTCCAGGGCGCGTCATTCTACCGCCTGCCCAAAGTGCTGGACTGGATCACCGGCAGCATCGGCTTCCACCACATCCACCACCTCAGCCCGCGCATCCCCAATTACAACCTGGCCAAAGCCCACAATGAGCAGCCCCTGCTGCGCCAGGGCATCAAGGTCATCGGCCTGGCTGAGTCCTTCACCACCGTGCGCCTGACCCTGATCGACGAGCAGCACGCCAACCGCATGATCTCGTTCGGCGAGCTTTAAGAGTAGCTGTCAAGGTATCCTCTCAAAAATTCGGGTAAGTTGAGTGTGCAATTCGGAGCTTCGCTCCGAATTGCACACTCAACTTACCCGCTTTGATTGAGATAGACCTAGCGATCCAGTTTGACAAAATCCGGCCAAACTTTGGCGTAAAACGCGCGCTGGACCCCGCGCACGCTTTCGCCGCCGTCCACAACGAGGTTGGAGCCCACATTAAAGTTGCCTGCCTGTGAAGCCAGGAAAATCGCGGCGCCGGCGATATTTTCCATTTCGCCAACCCGCTTGCCTGGGATCACCTTCTTCATCTCATCCGTGTAATCCCGGGCGGTCGTGTTTAGATCAGATGGGAAGTCCCCGGGAGAAATCGTATTGATATGAATGCCTTCCCAGGCAAGGCTGTCACCCAGGTGTTTCCCCAATTGGATGACCCCCGCTTTGGTGACGCCGTACGCGAAATTATAGAACGAGTTGATTTTGCCGCAGCCGTCGATCGAGGCAATATTGATCACACTGCGCGGAGTTTCGGGTGAAGCTCCCACCCGCAGAAACGGCAGAAATGCCTGGATCATGAAGAAAATGGATTTCAAGTTCAAATCCATCACCGCGTCCCAGGTTTCCTCCGTAATTTCTTCGATTTTCCTGCCCCCGTCACTGATCCCGGCGTTATTCACCAGAATATCGAGCGACTGCTCACGCTCGCCAAAGCGCCTGGCCAGCTCTTTGATTCCCTCCACCGTGCTGATATCGGCCACGATATACTCGCACGAACCGATCCTGGCCAGTTCTTCCTGCTTCTTTTTCAACAATTCTTCGCGGCGCGCCACCAGATACACTTTGGCGCCAAAATGGACGAAGCCTTCGGCGATCATCGCCCCAATGCCCACCGATCCCCCGGTCACCAACGCGATTTTGCCTTCCAACGAAAAGAAGTTCTTCATTTGCCATCCTCCTTGCTGCGTTTATCCCTCTCGGCAGGATTGCGCTTGAGAGCGCAATCCTGCCGAGAGATTACCTGATTTGAACCGATTTCGGTTGAAATATTAGATTCATTGTACCGGATGCTGACGGATCATCTGCAAAAATAATTCAACAGCCTGCGGGTCAAAATGAGTCCCAGCCGCGGCCTGGATATGCGCCATTTCTCTTTAGGCCATCTTGCTCGATCTGCCGGCCGCAGGGCTTTCTAAAAGTCAGTTGACAAATCAACATGAATACATTTTCTCACGACACTTCACACTGGACAGGACAGAAAACAGAGTTTGAGAGAATTTGGGCACGAAACGTGCCCAAATTCTCTCAGAAAATTTTTACCCCTCCCCGATTTTATGGGGAGGGGTTGGGGTGGGGTTCGCCCGGCAGGCCTTCAAGAAAGGCGTGAGGCCGGCTGGATCCGGTGCATCCAAAAATCCGGTTTCATGGGATAATTCACCCCATCACCCCGTGATCATCTCCGCGCGGCCTGCCGCCAAACACAGCCGGGCCGCATGAAAGAGGAAATTCCCGTGAGGTTCCAATCCATCTGCGTTTTGGGGCTGGGGTATATTGGCCTGCCCACCGCCAGCACCTTTGCCACCCACGGCCTGCGCGTCACCGGCGTCGACATCAACCCGCAGGTGATCAGCCTGCTCAGCGAAGGCGAGCTGCATATCTACGAGCCCGGCCTGCGCACCCTGGTCCAGGCCGCCCTGCGTTCGGGCAGCCTCAGCGTGCAGCGCCAGACCGCCCCGGCCGACGCCTTCATCATCGCCGTGCCCACGCCCTTCAAAGAGGGCAAAAAAGCCGACCTCGACTACGTCATCGCCGCCGCCGAATCGATCGTCCCGCACCTGCGCAAAGGCAACCTGGTCGTGCTCGAATCGACCTCGCCGCCGCGCACCACCAGCGACATCCTGCGCCCGATCCTCGAGCGCAGCGGCCTCACAGCCGGGCAGGATTTCTACCTGGCCTACTCGCCCGAGCGCGTCTTGCCCGGCCAGATCCTGCGCGAGCTGATCGAGAACGCGCGCGTGATCGGCGGCATTGATCCCGCCTCGGCCCAGGCCGGGCGCGATCTGTATTCCGTCTTCGTGCGCGGCGAGATCATCCTGACCAACGCCACCACGGCCGAGATGGTCAAAGTCATGGAAAACACCTACCGCGACGTCAACATCGCCGTGGCCAACGAGTTTGCCCGCCTGGCCGACCGCTTTGGCGTCGACGTCTGGGAGGCGATTGCCCTGGCCAACCGCCACCCGCGCGTCAAGATTCTCAACCCCGGCCCCGGCGTGGGCGGGCACTGCATCTCGGTCGACCCCTGGTTCCTGGTCGAGGCTGCCCCCGACCTGGCCCAGCTGATCCGCACCGCGCGCGAGGTCAACGATGGCCAGCCGCATTTCGTGGTCGAGCTGCTGCGGCGCGTGCTGCACGGTCTGCAGCATAAGACCGTCGCCGCCCTCGGCCTGGCCTACAAGCCCGACGTGGACGACCTGCGCGAAAGCCCCGCCATCGAAATCTGCCGCCTGCTGGCGGCCGAGGGCGCGCAGGTGCTGGCCTACGAGCCCTTCAAGCCCGACGCCGCGGTCGAAGGCGTGTCCATCGTGCCCGCCCTGGCGGCGACGATGGACGAGGCGGATGTGCTGCTGCTGCTTGTCGGCCACACCAGCCTGCGCCAGCTCGACCCGGTCGTGGTCGCCCAGCTGACCAAGGCGCGCGTGGTGGTCGACTGTGTCAACGGCTGGTCCGCCGCGGCCTGGGAAGGGCTCGGCTTCCACTACTACGCCCTGGGTGTGGGCGATCGGGGCTAAGTACATGCTCAAAGTCCTGTCGATTTTCGGCACGCGCCCCGAGGCGGTCAAGATGGCGCCGGTGGTGCTGCGCCTGGCCCAGACGCCTGGAATTGAATCGCGCGTGTGCGTCACGGCCCAGCACCGCGAAATGCTCGACCAGGTCCTGCGCGCCTTCCAGATCGTCCCGAATGATGACCTGAACCTGATGCACCCCGGCCAATCGCTGGCCGAGGTGACCGCGGCCATCTTCACCCACCTCGACCCGCTGATGCGCGCCTGGCAGCCGGATTGGGTCCTGGTCCAGGGCGACACCACCACCGTCATGGCGGCGGCGGTGCTGGCCTACTACAACCGCGTGCGCGTCGGGCATGTCGAGGCCGGGCTGCGCACCGGCGACCGCTGGCAGCCCTTCCCCGAGGAGATCAACCGGCGCATCGCCGGGGTGGTGGCCGACCTGCACTTCGCGCCCACCGCCCACGCGCGCGCCAACCTGCTGGCCGAGGGCGTGCGCCCCGAGGCGATCTTGGTCACCGGCAACCCGGCCATCGACGCGCTGCAGCACATCCTGCGCCAGCCCTGCCCGCCCGAAACTGAGCAGCTGCTGGAGCAGATCGGCGTGCGCCCCAACGGCAGGCGCCTGGCGCTGGTCACGGCCCACCGCCGTGAGAACTTTGGCCAGCCCTTCGAGGAGATCTGCGCCGGGCTGCGCGAGCTGGCCCAGGCCTGCCCCGACGACCTGGCCATCCTCTACCCGGTCCATCTCAACCCCAACATCGACGGCCCGGCCCGCCGCCTGCTGGCTGGCATTCCCAACATCACCCTGACCGGCCCGCAGGATTACCTGCCCATGTCGCACCTGATCCAGCGCGCCGCGCTCGTCCTGACCGATTCGGGCGGCATCCAGGAGGAGGCCACCAGTCTGGGCAAGCCGGCCCTGGTGCTGCGCGAGCGCACCGAGCGCCCGGAAGGCGTGGAGGCGGGCGTGCTCAAGCTGGTCGGCGCGGACCGCGCGCGCATCGCCGCTGAGGCCCTGCGCCTGCTGCGCGACCCGGCCGCCTACGCCGCCATGGCGCACGCCGCCAACCCGTTTGGTGACGGGCGCGCCGCCGAACGCATTGTCCAGGCCCTGTTGGAGCAGCCCGCGTGAACGGCGCACCCGCCCAAACCGGCGCGATCTGCATCCTGCCGCGCCTGGAAGGCCTGGGCGGCCCGGCCTCGTTCCGCGCCCGCCTGGCCGCCGGCCTGGCCCAGCGCGGCCTGAGCGTCACCCAGGATCCCACCGACCCGGCCTGCCGCGCCGTGCTGGTGATTGGCGGCACCAAGCGCCTGGATGAACTGCTGCGCGCGCGGCGCAAGGGCCTGCGCCTGGTCCAGCGCCTGAACGGCATGAACTGGCTGCACAAGCGCACCCGCACCGGCCTCAAACACTACCTCAAATCGGAGTGGAACAACTTCATCCTGGCCTTCATCCGCCGCTGGCTGGCCAGCCAGGTCGTCTACCAGTCCGGCTTCGCGCGCACCTGGTGGCAGACAGTCTACGGCGCGGTCAGCGCGCCCGGGCGGGTCATCTTCAACGGCGTCGACCTGAACGAATTTCACCCGGCTGGCCCCGGCTCGCGCCCGGCCGGCCGCGAGCGCCTGCTGCTGGTCGAAGGCCGCCTGGGCGGCGGCTATGAGATCGGCCTGGAGAACGCCCTCGGCCTGGCGCAGCGCCTGGCCGCGCTGCGCCCCAACCCGGTCGAGCTGATGGTGGTGGGCCAGGTGCCTGAAACCCTGCGCCAGCGCTGCGAACAGCGCGCGCCCGGCCTGGTGCGCTGGGCCGGGGTGGTCAAGCGCGGCGAGATCGCCGCCCTCGACCGTTCGGCCCACCTGCTCTTCTCAGCCGACCTCAATGCCGCCTGCCCCAACGCCGTGGTCGAGGCGCTGGCCTGCGGGCTGCCGGTGGTGGCCTTCGCCACCGGCTCGCTGCCCGAGCTGGTCAGCGAAAACGCCGGGCGGGTGGTGCCGTGGGGCAGCAACTACTGGAAGCTCGAACCGCCCGACCTGGACGGCCTGGCGCGCGGCGCGGCCGAAATCCTGGCCGACCTGCCGCGCTTCCAAAGCGGCGCTCGCGCCCGCGCCGAAGAAGCCTTCGGCCTCGACAGCATGGTTGAGCAGTACCTTACCGCTTTGTTAGGTTAACAACCATACCTGTATGTTACAATTTTAATACATTGCCTCTATCAAAATTCTTGCGTAAAATTTTCCTTGCAGATAGGAATAGAAAATGACCAAATTTTGCGGACATTGTGGCAATCAACTTTCCGATGAGCAGCAGGCATTACCCTTCTGCCCGCACTGCGGCAACCGGTTAAATCCTGGCGCGCCATCAGGGGCGTCCACTGCTTCCGCTCCTCAGCTGCCCGCGAAGAAACCGGTCAACGCCTGTCCGGTCTGTGGCTTGAACGACGAGGTAAAAAAAGTTTCGGTGATTTACGAGGACGGGAAGCGTGATGTGAATTTTAGCGTGCCGGTCACCGAAGTACATTCGGAACGCAATTATCTCAGCGATGACCCGAAGGACATTCGGGTCACTTCAACCACATCCTATCGTGAAGTTACGGGTACGAACTTGACCGCCCTGGCCCAGCGGCTTGCGCCGCCAGCCGCCCCCGAAGAGGGTTCAACCTGCTCGCTGCTGGCCCTGGAGATTTTCTTATGGTTCGGCGGGTTTATGGGGAACGCGCTGCTGGTATTCTTTGTCAATGCCATTTTTTATGGTTCATACAATTCCAAAGAACCGACCCCCATCGCAGATGGCCCGCTGGGCCTCGTAATATACTTCGGGGCATATATTCTGGAATTCTTGTTAATCATTCTCCCGCTTCACCGCAAGCGCGTCAAACAGAATAAGGCCAACGCAGAAACCTTCCGCCGTCAAACCGAGTTGTGGCGGCAGAACATGGCGGCATGGGAAGCCTCTTATTTTTGCTTTCGGGATGGAAAAATTTTTATCCCGAAAAACGACGCGAGCTAGCTGAAAATGCGGCTTTAGAAATCGCGCAGCAGGACAGCTTCGGGCCCGCGCTTGGTCTCCCAGGGGTAGACGATGTGCGCGTCGGTCGTCGCGGCGTAGTAATCCGGGCGCAGCGTGCCAAACAGGCTGCGGTACGGATTAAAATGCAGCACACAGGTGTGCGCCACCCCGGCCGCGCTGATGATCCGGTTGCGCACGGCCGTCATCGTCCTGCCCGAGCCCCACACATCGTCAACCACCAGCACGCGCTTGCCGCGCACCAGGCTGTCGTCGGGGAACTGCAGGAACTTGGGCCAGGCCAGCAGGCGGTTCTTATCGCGCTGCTTTTCCATCTCCATCTCGGCCGGGAAATCGACCGAAGCAATAAACAGGTCGTTGATTTTGAGGGCCTCGGATAAGACGCCGCCGGGCACGATCCCGCCGTGCGTGATCACGACCATACTTTCGAAATCAACCTCAAATTGCGGGATTAAATGGTCGATTAACTTATCGACTTCGTCCCATGTTAGCACTTCTTGACGCATGGAATGATCCTGAAAAGAGGAGTAGCATAACCTGCTTAATTATAGCAGGTTATGCTGCTCTTACCCACGCGTCAAGCCACAAGCCGCAGGGCTTTCTTAAAGTCGAAAGCCCTGGCGGAAACGGAGCAAAGACCTCATCCCCAACCCTTTCTCCGAAGCGGAGAAGGGGCTTTTAAATAATTTTGGGGTCTACGGGGCAACGTTGTTGCCCCGTAGACCCCAAACCCCATTGTTATGAAGGGATTTTAAGAAAAGCCTGCCACAAGCCGATTGTTTTCTCAAGAACCCCACCCCTCGAAAGCTCGGGGCAGGCCCCAACCCCCGCGCCGGACACTGTTGGCGAATTCGCCCCGTGGCAGGGGCAAGAAGTTTTTTTGCGATTTTGGCGACACAAAGCGCCGTCAAAACTGAAAGTGGGGGGTTTACCCCTCTCTCTCCGGGAGAGGGCCTGTCCCGAGGCTCGGCGAGGGGGCAGGGGTGAGGGAGGCATAAGCCGTCACGCTTTGGGCGGCAGCTTGGCGCGCATCAAATCGACCCGGATGCCCCCGATCAGGTTATCGAGGATGTAGGCCAGGCGGCGCTGGCGCGTCTCTTCGCGCTTGGCTTCGAGCACATAGCCCAGGTAATTGCGGCGCAGCGAAGGCGGCAGCTCCTCAAAGCACTCACGCAGGCCGGGAATGGCGTCAAGAGCGTTTTCCACGAACTCGGGCAGGGCCTCGCACTCCGGATGAGGCCGCTCCATGGGCGCGTCCTGCCAGTCGGGCGGCAGCAGGGCCAGCCCGGCCGCGCTCATCCGCCCCTGGCCCATCAGTTTCTGCACGCGCCGGCGGTTGGAGGGCGACCACTTGGCCTGGTTGGTGCGCGGCGTGAACAGGCGCGCGTAGCGCTCCTCGTCGATGCGCTGGATCAGGCTGTCGATCCAGCCGAAGCACAGCGCCTCCTCGATCGCATCCTCAAGCGGGATGGACGGCCGCCCGCTCTTCTTTTTGTAAAAGATCAGCCAGACCTCTTGTGCGGCGGCGTGGTGGGCTTCCAGCCAGGCACGCCAATCAGCCCGGTTATCGATGCAGATGGAATCGCTGATGTTCATCCGTGCCTCCTGGGTTGATGATAATCCACAAACTGCTTTCATTTTATTTTCCCCTTCTCAATCAACACGAATCGCAGCGCGGCGGGTTAAAATCTATACGAGACTGCTGGTGACGATGGAAGCGGAGGTGCGGCATGGCGGGTGAAAACATTTTAGCGATCGACATTGGCACGCAGAGCGCGCGGGCACTGTTGTTTGACCCGCGCGGCAGCCTGCTGGCCAAATCGAAGGTGGCGATCGAATATGAAATGACCGAGCCAGGCTTCTTCGAGCTGCAGCCGCAGCGCTTCTGGCAAGTGCTGTGCGAGGCCTGCCAGGCCTTGTGGCAGCAGCCCGGCGTGGACCGCGCTTCGATCGCCGGCCTGGCGCTGACCACCCAATCTTCGGCGGTGATCAACCTGGACGCGCATGGCCAGCCGCTGCGCCCGGCGATCATCTGGATGGACCAGCGCCGCACCCCCGGCCTGCAGCCGGTCAAAGGGCTGTGGGGCCTGGGCTTCTGGCTGACCGGCATGACCGAATCGGTCGCCAAGCTGCAGTCCGAGGCCGAGGCCAACTGGATCCGCACCTACCAGCCCGAGATCTGGCAGAAGACGGCCCACTACATCTTCCTGACCGGCTACCTGACCTACCGCCTGACCGGCCAGTTCCGCGATTCGGTCGGCTCGCAGGTCGGCTACATCCCCTTTGACTACAAAAAACTGGAGTGGGCCGCGCCCTCCGACTGGAAGTGGCAGGCCGTGCCGATGGACCGCTCCATCCTGCCCGAGCTGGTCCCGCCGACCGGCGTGCTGGGCGAGGTGACCGCGCAGGCGGCGCAGGAAACCGGCATCCCGCAGGGCCTGAAGCTGATCGCCAGCGCCGCCGATAAGGCCTGCGAAGTGGTCGGCGCGGGCTGCATCGACCCGGCCATCGCCTGCATCAGCTACGGCACCCAGGCCACCCTCAACACCACCAGCCACCGCTACATCGAGCTGATCCCGCTCATCCCGCCCTTCCCCTCGGCGGTGGCCGGGGCCTACAACCTGAGTGTCGAGATCAACCGCGGCTACTGGATGGTCAGCTGGTTCAAGCGCGAATTTGCCCAGAACGAGCAGCGCCTGGCGTATGAGCGCGGGGTGGACGCCGAATCGCTCTTCGACGACCTGGTCTACGATGTTCCGCCCGGTTCGCTGGGCCTGATGCTGCAGCCCTACTGGTCGCCTGGAATCAAAATCCCTGGCCCGGAGGCCAAGGGCGCGATTATCGGCTTTGGCGACGTGCACACCCGCTCGCATCTCTACCGTTCAATCCTGGAAGGGCTGGCCTATGCCCTGCGCGAAGGGGCTGAGAACTCGCAGCGCAAGAGCGGCATCCCCATCAAAGAGATCCGCATCGCCGGCGGGGGCAGCCAGAGCAAGGCCGCCATGCAGCTGACCGCGGACATCTTCGGCATCCCCACCGCCAAGCCGCACGTCTACGAGGCCTCCGGGCTGGGCGCGGCGGTCGACGCGGCGGTTGGCCTGGGCCTGCACGCCGATTTCACCGGGGCCGTGCTGGCGATGACGCACCAGGAGCGCACCTACGAACCCAACCCGACCTATCACCGCATCTACAACGAACTGTATCACCGCGTCTACAAAAAGATGTACACGCGCCTCAAGCCGCTCTACAGCGAAATCCGCGAAATCACCGGCTACCCGCCGAAAGTGTAGGGGGAAGACGCTGTCCGTTCGTCCGCTGTCGGACCCCGGAAAGCGGACAGCGTATTTTCTCCGTCTTCTCGGTGGTAAAAAGCTCCCTCTTCCTCTGTGTCCCCTGTGTCCTCGGTGGTGAAATTCCCCTCTTAAATGCCGTGGAAGAAATCGTCCCAAGGAATATTGACCGGCGCGGCGTGGTTGATGATTTGGTCGATGTGGCGGATCAGCGGGAAATCCTCCAGGCGGGCCAGCCCGCGCGCGGCCAGTTTTGGCAGCGCGCGCGCCACGCGGTTGGTGATCTCCACACTCTCCAATGTCACCCCGGCCAGCAGCTGGCGCGCTTCGGCAAAGCTGTGGCCCTGCCCGAGCAGCTTGCCCAGGCGCACCGTGCGCCCGCCAAAGATCGTCACATACAGATCGCCCGGCCCGGGCAGCCAGGTCGCGCAGCGCGGGTCGCCGCCCATCATCTCAAGCATGCGCCGGATCTCCGTGCAGCCCTGGGCAAACAGCGCCGCCTGCGGGTTATACATCTCGGCCAGCCCATCCTTGCCGGCCTGCTCCATCATGCCCACCGCCAGCCCGACCCCCAGCGCGTAAGCGTTTTTCATCGCCGCGCAGACCTCCACCCCGATCACGTCAGCCGAAGGCCAGATGTGATAGTAAGGCGTGGCGAAAGTTTGTTTCAGGCGCGCCAGCACGGCCGGGTCGTCGCCGCAGAAAACCACCCCGGTCTGGCGGCGCGCGGCCAGTTCGTGCGAGGTGCACGGCCCGCCGATCGCGTTCAGGCTGACCCGCTCGCGCAGCCCGGCCGGCAGCCGCCCGCGCGTCACCTCGGGCAGGATCGTCAGCGTGCCGTCGGGCTGGTCTTCCAGACCTTTGGTGACCGCGATCAGCGGCACTTCGGGCTTCATCAGCGGCCCGAGCGTGTCGGCGAGCCAGCGCACGCCAAAACTGCTCACCCCGCTGACCAGGATCTCCGCCCCCTCAACGGCCTGGGCCAGCTCAGACACGCTGTAGGCCTGGACCAGGTCCGGCACGCGCCGCTGTAACCTGGGATGCACGCGCTGCGCTTTGATGCTGGCGATGATCTCCTCGTCCAGCGGCGTGCCCACCAGGCGCACCGTGTGCCCGTTATCGCTCAGCGGCCAGCTTAGCGCCGACCCCATCATCCCCGCCCCGACGATCGTGATAATTGCCATACGTGCACGCTCCTGAAGTTAGATTTTCACATTATACCGGGTGGGGGAGGGAACAGGCATGAGGGAGCAGGGAACGGGTCAGAAAAAAAATGCTCTTCTCCCCGTTTCCTCCGTCTTCTCCGCGGTTTATCCCTCTTCTCTTTGTCCACTATGGGCTCTGTGTTGATCCTCTACTTCTCTTCCTTCGCGCTCTTTGCAGTGAAACCTCTTCAAAAACTCCACCGCCGAGGAAACGGAGGAAAACGGAGAGGAAAAATTCGTAATTCGTAATTTTCCCCTCTCCTCTGCGTCCGCTGTGTACTCGGTGGTGAAACCCTTCTCCCTGTTCCCTCATCGCCGCTCCCTGCTCCCAATTCCCTCTCTTTCAGGATTGAACATCCCCCAATCCCGTGCTACATTAAAAAAAGAAATCCTCGCCCAATCTTTCCAACAGCGGAGGTGCAGCATGGCCGTCATCACCATTTCGCGTGAATTTGGCAGCGGCGGCGACCAGGTGGCCGCGCGCCTGTGTGAAACACTGGGCTACCACGCCTTCGGCAAAGCTGAGATCGACAAAGCCCTCGAAGAGACCACCCTCTCAAAGTGGAACGCGGTCGACTACAACGAAGATAACCACGAGGTGCAGCGCCTGCTCGACCGCCTCTTCAGGCGCGTGGCCTCGCCCGTCCAAACCATCGCCTGGGCCGCCGACCCCTCGATCGCCACACGCCCCGAGCGCGCCGACGTGCACGACGTGGCCGTGATGAGCATCGTCAAGCGCGCGATCAAGGCCGCCCCGCGCGCCGACAACATGCTCATCGTCGGGCGCGGCGGGCAGGTGGTGCTGGCGGGCGTGCCGGGCGTGCTGCACGTGCGTCTGATCGCCCCGCTCGAGCAGCGCGTGCAGACTGTGCTGGAGCAGCTCAAGCGCGAAGATCCCAGCCTGCCCGAAGCCGACCTGCTGCGCCGCGCCCATCAGCTGGTGGCGGAGCGCGACCTGGCCTCCGCCGACTACATCCGGCGCTACTTCGACGTCGATTGGGCCGACCCGCGCCTGTATCACATGGTCCTCAACCTGGGCATGCTCGCCCAAGAGCGCGCCGTGCAGCTGATTCTCAAGGGTCTGGGCTGAAGAGCGGTGCGCCACACTTCATCATACGGTTTTCAAGAGGATGGTTATTGCTAGTTTTCCCCTCCCCCTCCGGGAGAGGGCCTGTCCCGAGGCTCGGCGAGGGAGCCGGGGTGAGGGAAGGCCGCGCCATGCAGAACTGCAAAAACCGACCCTTAAAAGCCCCTGCCGCCGCCGCGGGCGGGGGATCAGAGAGAGGCTGCCCCACGCTGAAGGGTTGGCTAGCGGGGGAGCAAAAGTAACAAAATAGTGCTAAATTGAGCGCAAAAGTCCACATTCATGATCTTTCCTGGGTATAATTTCTGACGGAATATTCAAAACGGAGGACTTGAGTCTGGCTGTCAGGGCTATCTCAGATGTGACAAGATCATTGGCAAAAGGCATTTTTATGTTCAGAAAAATTTGGCCGGCAATCCTCATCCTGCTGATGGCGGCAACATCCCTGGCGCTACGGATTGACAGCGCCATCCAGGCTGCAGGCGGTCTTATGGCTGCATTTGGATTTGCCGAAGGAAATCAAACTGTGGGCGTGCAGGAGCCATTGTCCGGCGCGGCGTACCGTGCCACTTTAACCTTAACCTATTTGCCATTACTTGTGATTCCCACAACCACGCTGACGTATACGCGCACCCCGACTCCGACCGCCACCAGCACGCGCACCCCGACCCCCACCCCCACCCGCACGCGCACGCCCACCCCCACCGCCACAAGCACACGCACCCCGA
>Ga0172368_10005807_pt1 | contig 13569 bp, 8 predicted proteins | sample Lak11m_FD_114540 | JGI IMG/M metagenome (GOLD analysis project Ga0172368, IMG submission 114540) | Freshwater microbial communities from Kabuno Bay, South-Kivu, Congo - kab_022012_11m | ecosystem: Environmental > Aquatic > Freshwater > Lake | place: Democratic Republic of the Congo: South-Kivu...
CTGTCCTGATTCGTTGTTGGTAGGCATATGCGCTTGTTATACTACTGCTGCCATGCCGTCAAGTAGAAAAGCACACGGTCTAGAGGAGCGGCTTGGCGGATTCCTGCTCAGACTCTCAGCCGGGCGGGGCCTCGTAGCGCACCTCGGCCACCGTCAGCTCCACGTCGCCGCGCGGCCGGCGCACGCTCACCGTGTCGCCCGTGCGACGCCCCAGAAGCGCCCGCCCCAGCGGCGACTCGATGCTGATTCGCCCCGCCGCCGCGTCGAACTCGTCCGGCCCCACGAGCTGGTAGCGCGTGCGCGCCCCGTCCTCGTCCTCGACCGTCACGAAGGCGCCGAAGAACACCCGGTCCGTGTCGCGTGCCTCCGGCTCCACCACGGTCGCCCCGGCGAGCGTTTTCTCCAGGAATTCCAGACGTTTGTCGATTTCCCGCAGCCGCTTCTTGCCGTAGATGTACTCGGCGTTTTCGGAGCGGTCGCCCTGGGCGGCGGCCGCCTGCACCTCCTGGACCACGCGGCGGCGCTCCACGTTCCAGAGCTGCTGGTGCTCGGCGCGCAGGCGCTCGGCGCCCGCGCGGGTGATGTAGCGCTTCATGCCCGCTCTAGCGCTCCCCCATCATGAGCTGCACGTCGCGCACCGGCCGGAAGTCCAGCTCGCTCGCCTCGGCGAAGCCGTCCGCGGCGAAAATCTCCTTGATGAACGCCTTGCCGGAGTCCGCCTGGCCCAGCTTCACGAACGCGTCGTGGATCTTCGCGGACAGTTCCGGGGCGAGGCCGTGGCGCATCGCGATGACGTCGTTGGGGATCTGGATGGTGACCGCGACGACCTTGAATTTGGCCGGATCCAGACCCGCGCCGCGGCACCCGTCGGCGAGCGGCTCCTGGTCGGCCCGGCGCGCGTCGGAAATGGTCGCCCCCGCGTCGACGCGCCCGTCCAGCACCGACTGGCACACCTCGCGGTGGTCCGTCGCCGTGAGCTGCTGCGAGAAGAACGTGCCCGTGTCGATGCCCTTCTTGCGCAGCATCGCGAGCGGGAAGAGCCGTCCGCTGGCCGAGCCCTTCGGCGCCCAGATGACGGATTTGCCCTGCAGGTCCTCCAGCTTGGCGAGCCCCGAGTCCGCGCGCACGAAGAGCGCCGAGCGGTAGTAGCTGTAGCCGCCGCGCACGAGCTTCACGATGGGGACCATCTCGACCTTGTCGGCGGCGCTCACGAAGGCCGTCGGCGTGAGCCAGCCGAGCTGCACTTCGCCCGCGGCCATGGCCTCCACCAGCGGGGCGACGCCCGCGAACACGCGCACCGCCACGTCGCCGCCCAGTTCGCCCGTCAGGTAGGCCTCCAGGTTGCGCGCCGCGGCCTGCGCCGCCTCGCCGCCCAGCGGCTTCGTCATTCCCAGCGTGACCATGGCCTTGCGCGCCGGGCCGGAGCTCGCGGCCGCCTCGCCCGTCTGATCGAGGCTCAGTTCCAGCGGAATCTGATCGAGGGCGACCTTCGGCTTCTCGCCCGGGGCGCCCGCGGGCTCGGAGGAACCCTTCGAGGGCGCGTCGACGGAACCGCTCTCCTTTCCGGGCGCGCCGGGCGAGGCGCCCTGGGTCGTCTTGCACGCGACCGGCGCGAGCAGCAGGCAGGCAAGCAGCAGGATTCGAGGCATCGGCCATCTCCTCCCGGCCGCGGAACGAGGTTCGACAGGCCCGCCGGAGCGGGCCGCGGCCCTGGGGACGGCGCAGTGTTCGCACGCGCGGGGCCGGCCGTCAACGATCCCGCGCCGGGACCGGGGTCGACGCTGCGCCGGGGCGTCCATACCTTGGCCGCGCGCCGCCCGTCCGGCCGAATCGCGGGCGGCGCCCTGCCATGTCCGAAATCGTGCTTCGATCGCCGACGACGCGCGAAGGTGCGCGAATCCTGTTCGAGAACGTGGATCTGCGCGCGGCCCCGGGCGCGTGCCTCGCGCTGACGGGACCCGACGCGGGGGCGCGGCGGGCGCTGCTGCGCGTCGCGGCGGGGCTGTCGACGGCGACGCAGGGGAAAGTGCTGCTCGGCGACCGCGACGTGACGGACCTGGAGCCCGCCGACCGGGGATTCGCGTACATCCCTGCGCAGGGCGGGCTGTATCCGCACCTGACCGTGCGGGCGAGCGCGGGGATGGCGCTGCACGCAAGGCGCCTGCCGAAGGCCGAAACCGCGCGGCTGGTGGAGGAGGCCGCAGCGGCAGCGGGCGCTTCCGCCCTGCTCGACACGCTGCCGGAGCGGCTCTCCGCGGAGGAGTGCTTCCGTGCGTCGCTCGCGCGGGCGCTCGCCGGGGGCCCCGAAGCCCTGCTTCTGGACGAACCGTTCGCCCGAGTCGAGCCCGCCGCGCGCATCGTGCTGAGAACGGATCTCATGACGCTGGCGGCCGCCCGCGGTCTGGCGGTGATCGTTTCGACGGACGACTTCGACGACGCCGCGGCGACGGGTGATCGCGTCGCGGTGCTGGCGGACGGGCGGGTGGTGCAGGAGGGCGCGCCGGCGGATCTCCACGAGCGGCCCGCGACCCGCCTCGTGGCCTCGCTGGGGGCGGAGCCCGCCAACTTCCTGGAGGTGCTGTGCGCGGGGGGGCTCGCCGTGCTGGGCGGCGCGCTCGTCAGGGCGCCGGCGGGAACGGGAACGGCCGTGGCGGGGGTCCGGCCGCAGGATCTGCGGCTCGCGCCGCGCGACGGGACGGTGGAACTGGCGGGGCGCGTGCTGCGGGCCGAGGCTGCGGGCGGCTGCACGCGCCTGCTCGTCGAATCGGCGGGACGGAAGCTGCGGGCCCGTTTCGCCGGGTCCTTTGCGTGCAGGAGCGGCGACGCCGTGCGCCTGTGCCTGGATCCGCACCGGTTGCTCTGGTTCTCGGCCGGCGCGGAGGGCGCGGCGCTGGAGGCGCCCTGCGAGGCGCCCGCGGCGGTCGCATGATGAGGGCAAGCGCTGCTGCACAGCATCGACCGCGCGGACCGCGGCTCGCGTGGCATCGCCGCGTGCCGCGCCCGGGCGGGGGCGCCTTCGCGTGCCTCGTGCTCGCGTCCGCGGCCGGGTGCGCGGCGCTGGCGTGGGCTCTGGGACGCGACGCCGTGATCGCCGCGCAGGCGCGCGCCGAGAAGACGGCGTCGACTCTGGCGGAGCGGCTCGCGGCGGGCGCCGCGTCGCCCGGAGCGGACCTTGCGGCGACGCTGCCTTTGCTCTCGGCCGCCGCGGGACCGGGCGTGCGCATTGCCGTCCTGGAGCAGAGCGGGGAGGCGGGTGCCCCGTGGCATATCGTCGGACACGGCAACCCCGCGAGATCCGGGACGATTCTGCGCGACGACCGGAAGACGGAGGCGCTGCTCGGGGCGGCCCAGGCGCGAAGGAACGGTCCGGGTGCGGCATCTCTCGTGCGTGAGGACGGGCCTCGGCTGGACGCGGCGGCGCTCGTGTCCGGGGATCCCGCGGCAGCGGCGGTCGTGCTCGGCGTCGCCCGCGAGCCCCCGGGCGGGCGTCCTTTCGCCATGGCGGTCGCGACGCTCCTGCTGCTCGTCGCGGTCGGCGCGGCGCTTGCGGAGGTCTTTCCGCGGGCGGGATCGTTCTTGAATGCCGCGCTGCTCGCGGCGGTGCTGGCTGCGGCGACGCGCCTGGGGGCGGCGCTGCAGCCGGGCCTCTGGAGGGGCGATTCGACGCAGGCGCTCGCCGTGCGGGCGACGGACCTGCGCATGACCGACCTGGCGCGGGCGCTGGCGGTCGACCTGCCGGCGCCGCCGTCGGTCGTGGAGACGCGCGCGCTTCCGATTTGCGCGGGTGCGGTTGCACTCTACCTGCTCGCGATCGGCGGAGGTCTGAGCCTTGCCGCAAGGGTCGCGGGAAGCAGCACGCGCCACCTGCGACGGCTCGCCCCCGCGGCGGGCGCGCTTCTGTTGTGCGGGCTGGTTCCACTCGCGTACGGGATCGCTCCTGCGATTCGCGCGGGTGTGCCCGCGGCGTCGCGCATCGCGCAGGGGGCCGCGGCGGCGGGCACGTCCCTCGCGTGGGCAGGGGGTGTCGCGCTGCTCGCGGTCGCCGCGGGGACGCTGATCGCGCTGGGGCTTCGGGGCGTGCAGCCGGCTGCGCGGCGCGCGTGGATCGCCGTGATGTTCGTCCCCTGGGCGCTGCCATGGTGGGTGGGAGCGCTGTCGTTCCGGACCGCAATCGACCACGTCGGCGCCGGGTCGGTCGCAGAAGGAGCGGCAGCGGCGGTGCTCGCCGCGGCGTGGATCGGATTTCCTCCGGTGCTGCTGCTGGTCGACCGCGCGCTGGATCACCTTTCCGCCGAGCTGTTCGACGCGTTGCGTCAGGACGGACTCGGGCCGATGGTGCGCTTGCGCGTGATCGTGCCGATGCTCAAGCCGGTCCTCTCGGCTGCTGCAGCCGCGGAGGCGCTGTGGGCCTTCGGGCTGCTCGCGGTGCCCGCGCTGGTCGCGCCGGGTACCGCGACGGCAGATACTCTTCCGATGGAGGCTTTTCGCGCTGCGTTCGACGGGCAGGACGCCGTCCTCGCGGCATGGCTCGTCGCCGCCGTCTTCGTCGCGGCGGCCGGTTGGACGGTGGTCGCGATGCGGCGGGCGGCCCTCGCCCCCGCGCTCCGAACGCGTCCTGCCCGCCCGGCCGACACATCCGTCGCGCCGGCACGAACCGCCCCCGGGGGCATCGCATGGCTGCCGGCCGCAGTTGCCGCGGCCGCGGTGTTGTCACCCGTCGCGTGGCTCGCGTTGCTCGCCTTCGCCGACGCCGGATCGGCGCCGTGGACGATCGCCGGAGGCGCGGGCGTCGAAAACTTCGCGCGGGTCGCGGGGCGCCTGGGGACCGGAGGGCACTGGCTGTTCGGCCGCCAGTTGCTGAATTCCGCAGTGGTTTCGGCGGGTTGCGCGATCGTCGTCGCGGTCGTCTCGGCGGGGGGCGGGTGGGCGCTGTCGCGGGCGCGGTGGCGCTGGGCGGGAGCGCTGCGCGGCGCGTGGCTCGCGATGGCACTGCTTCCCGCCGCGGTCGTGGCGGCGCCCGCGGCGGCGCTGCTGGTGCGCGCGGGTCTGGACGCCGCGGCGGTGCTCGCGTTGGTGCAGTGCGGGACCGCGGTGCCGCTCGGGACGTGGGTCGTGGCCAAGGCGTTCGACCGCGTCGGGCAGCACTCGGAGGAGCTCTCGCGCCTGGACGGACTTGCGGACGGCACGGCGTTCCATCGCGTGCTCGCGCCTCAGGTGCGGGGCGCCGTCGCCGCTGCGGGCGCGCTCGCGTTCGCCGCGGCGTGGAACGAGTGGCTGCTGTCGTCGCACCTCGCCCGCGGCGGGGAAGCACGCACGCTGGGGGCCGCCGTCGCGGCGTACGCGACCGGGCCCGACGCGCATCCGGGCGCGTTCGCGGCCGGGGCGCTCGTCGTCGCCGTTCCTTCGCTGGTCGCTCTGTACGCGGCGCGACGACACGTGCCCGCGGCGCTGGGGATGGAGTAGCCCGGCGCGCGGCTGTGCTATGGACGCCTCATGCCGCGACGCACCGACATCTCGTCCATTCTCGTCCTCGGGTCCGGGCCCATCGTCATCGGGCAGGCCGCGGAGTTCGACTACTCCGGCACGCAGGCGGTGAAGACCCTTCGCCAGGAGGGGTTCCGCGTCGTCCTCGTGAACTCGAATCCGGCCACGATCATGACGGACCCCGAGTTCGCGCACCGCACCTACATCGCGCCGCTGACGCCGGAGTCCGTCGAGCAGATCATCGCGCGCGAGAAGCCCGACGCGCTGCTGCCCACGCTGGGCGGCCAGACCGCACTCAACCTCGCCGTGGCGCTCTCCGAAAGCGGTGCCCTGCAGCGTCACGGCGTGAAGCTGCTCGGCGCCGGCGTCGAGGCCATCCGCAGGGCCGAGGACCGGCAGCTCTTCAAGGCCGCCGCGGAACGCGCGGGACTCGCGGTGCCGAGGAGCGGTCTCGCCCACTCCGTCGAGGAGGCGCAGCAGATCGCCGACCGCATCGGATTCCCCCTGATCCTGAGGCCTTCCTTCACGCTGGGGGGACTGGGCGGGGCGACGTGCGCGGACCCGGAGAGCTACCGCGCGGCCGTCGAGGCGGGCCTGGAGGCGAGCCCGGTACACTCGGTGCTCGTCGAGGAGAGCATCGCGGGATGGAAGGAATTCGAGCTGGAGGTGGTGCGCGACCGGAAGGACAACGTCGTCGTCGTCTGCTCCATCGAGAACGTGGACCCCATGGGCGTGCACACCGGCGACAGCATCACGGTGGCGCCGGCGCTCACCCTGACCGACGTCGAGTACCAGGCCATGCGCGACGACGCGCGGCGGCTCATGCGCGAAATCGGCGTGGAAACGGGCGGATCCAACGTGCAGTTCGCCGTGGCCCCGAAGACCGGACGGCGCGTCGTCATCGAGATGAACCCGCGCGTGTCGCGCTCCAGCGCGCTCGCGTCCAAGGCCACCGGGTACCCCATCGCGAAGGTCGCGGCAAGGCTGGCGGTGGGCTACACGCTCGACGAGATCCGCAACGACATCACGGGCGAGACTCCGGCCGCGTTCGAGCCGGCGCTCGACTACGTGGTCGTGAAGGTGCCGCGCTTCAACTTCGAGAAGTTCCCGCACGCCGACACGACGCTGCACACGTCCATGAAGTCGGTCGGCGAGGCCATGGCCATCGGCCGCACGTTCCAGGAGGCGCTGCAGAAGGCGCTGCGCTCGCTGGAGATCGGCAGCCACGGCCTGGAGAGCCCGTTCGGCCGGGACCCGGGACGTCCCGGATACCGCGAGTACTCGGCCGAGGATCGCGCGATCGTCGAGGCGCGCCTGCGCGTGCCCGGTCCGCAGCGCGTCTGGTACGTGGCCGAGGCGGTGCGCGCGGCGTTCGACCCGGAGCGCATCTGCCGGCTGACGGGCATGGACCCCTGGTTCGTGCGGGAAATCGCGGGCATCGTGCGCGCGGAGCACGAGTTCCTCGCGGCCGCGACCGGCCACGGTTTGACCATGTTCGAGGCGCGCCCCGGGGAGTGGGGCAGCGCTTCTGGACAGCCTGCGAAGGGAAACGGAGTCGCGCAGGACGCGGAGAAGAAGCCTGCCGACGGCGCAGCAGCCGGCACCTGGGATTCGATGCCGCACTCCGGAACCGGTGCGGAAGTGCGCCGCCCCCGGCCGCGGCTGGTGGCGCCGCCGGTGGCGCTGGACATGGCGCGCGTGCGCGAGCTGAAGCGCATGGGCTTCTCGGACGCGCGCATCGCAAAGGTGGCCGGCGTGCGCGAAGGCCTGCCGGGAGAGCTCGCCGAGCGCACCGGCATGCACCGCGTGTACAAGCGCGTGGACACGTGCGCGGCGGAATTCGAGGCGAAGACGCCCTACCTGTACTCGACCTGGGACGGCGACGAGAGCGAGGTGCCGCCGAGCCTGAAGCGCAAGGTGATGATCCTGGGCAGCGGGCCGAACCGCATCGGGCAGGGCATCGAGTTCGACTACTGCTGCGTACACGCGGCGTTCGCGCTGCGCGAGGCCGGGTTCGAGACCGTCATGGTCAACTGCAACCCGGAAACGGTGTCCACCGATTTCGACACCGCGGATCGCCTGTATTTCGAGCCGTTGACGCTCGAGGACGTGACCGCGATCGCGCGCGCGGAGCGGCCGGTCGGGACCATCGTGCAGTTCGGCGGGCAGACGCCGCTGAAGCTCGCGGCCGGGCTGGCGCGCCGCGGCATCCGCGTGCTGGGCACGCCGGCCGAGGCGATCGACCGCGCCGAGGATCGGGAGCTCTTCGCGCGGCTGGTCGCCGAGTGCGGTCTGCTGCAGCCCGAGCACGGCACGGCGCGCACGCCCGAGGATGCGCGGGAAGTGGCGCGCCGTCTGGGGTTCCCGCTCATGGTGCGCCCCGGGTTCGTGCTGGGCGGGCGCGCGATGACGATCGTGCACGACGAGTCGGAGCTCGACGCCTGCACGGAGGAAGCGCTGCGGGAGAGCGCGGGCAAGCCGGTGCTCGTGGATCGGTTCCTCCGCGACGCGGTCGAGGTGGACGTGGACTGCGTCGCGGACGGCACGGACGTGATCGTCGCGGGCGTCATGGAGCACATCGAGGAGGCGGGCATCCACTCGGGCGACAGCGCGTGCGTGCTGCCGCCGCACCGGCTGTCGGCGGAGACGGTGGCGGAGCTGGAGCGGCAGACCGAGGTGCTGGCGCGCCGGCTCGGGGTCGTGGGGCTCATGAACGTGCAGTTCGCCATCGAGGAGGGGCGCATCTTCGTGCTGGAGGCGAATCCGCGTGCCTCCCGCACGGTGCCCTTCGTGTCGAAGGCGACGGGGTTCCCGCTGGCGAAGGTGGCGGCGCTGGTGCAGGCCGGCATCCCTCTGGCGAAGCAGGGCGTCGCGAAGCCTCCGCGGCCCGCGTACTACGCGGTGAAGGAGGCGGTGTTCCCCTTCATGCGCTTCCCCGGGGTGGATCCCGTGCTGGGGCCCGAGATGCGCTCGACGGGCGAGGTGATGGGCATCTGCCGCAGCCACGCGGTGGCGTTCGCGTTCGCGCAGGAGGCGGCCGGCAACACGCTGCCGCGCTCGGGCACGGTGTTCCTGAGCGTGCGCGACGACGACAAACCGGAGCTGGAGGACGTGGCGCGGCGGCTCTCCGGGCTGGGTTTCGCGCTGACGGCGACGCGCGGGACGCAGGCTTTTCTGGCCGGAAAAGGCATCGCGGCCGGGGTGCTCAACAAGGTGCCGGAAGGCCCGCCGCATGCCGTGGAAATGCTGCGCCGGCGGGAAATCGCCTTCGTCGTGAACACCACGAAGGGGCGCCGATCCATTGAGGACGCCACGAGCATGCGGCGCGAGACGCTGCGCCAGGGCGTCGCGTACGTCACGACCATGGAGGCGGCGCGCGCCGCCGTCGAGGCCATGGAGGCGCTGCGGGAGCACCGGGGCGAGCTGCGCTGCCTGCAGGAGCTGCACGGGATGGTGCAGGACGGCGCTGCGGTCTAGCGGGAGGGCGGCTCCAGGGCGAGACGCTTCTCGATGCGCTCGACGCGCCCGCGCAGTTCCTCGCGGTCGGACCTGTGTTCGGCGCGCCAATCCTGGATGATGCCGCTCAGGCGGTGCACGTCGGTGGCAAGCTCCAAGGTCGCCGAGCCGAGGCGCACCTCCGACTCGACGACGCGGGAACGAAGGGCGCCGATTTCCTCCTTGAGTTCGGACCGAAGAGTTCCGATCTCCTCCTTGAGTTCGGTGCGCACGGCGTCCAGACGTGCATTCGTCTCGTCGATGCGGGATCCCAGCTCCGAACGGGTCGCCTCGAGTTGGCTGTCGAACGAGGCGCGCAGGCCCTTCATCTCGTTCCAGATGTGGCGGAGCAACTCCACCTGCTCTGCCGCGCCTCCGGGCTGTTTCCTCGCGGCCATGCATGTATTGTACCGGCGGACCGCCCGCCGTGCAACCCAGCGGCGAGGCGGGACGGCGACCTGGCATGCCGCCGCCTATTACTCGTCGAACCGCGATGCCGGCAGCGAAGCGTCCATCGGCCCGAGGGACCGCACGTCCAGCAGCCAGTCGTCGTCCTGCGCGGCAATCCCGAAGACGCCCCAGCGCTCCCCGCGCGCCAGCGGGGCGAACGCCGAGAGAGGAATCCTCGCGGTCGCGCGCGGCTGCAGATCGGAAGCTCCGAACCAGTGGGCGCGGAGGGACAGCGCTTCGGGAGAGTCGTCCTCCGCGAACACCAGCGCCCGTTTCGCGGCGGCGCCGGAGACGGCGCGCTCCGAGCTGCGCAGCGCCGCGAGCTCCGCCAGCACGACGACGCCCCCTGCCCCGCCCGGCTGCGGCACGTGGCGGAAGTACCAGACCGAATCCTGTTCCCGGAAGCGGTAGAGCGAGGTGCCTCCGCCGCGACCGACCCGCGCCTCTTTCGGCAGCGGAACCGCCTTCACACCGGTGGGGAAAATCACCTCGCCGGTGATGTCCCAGCCGGTCATGCGGCCGCCCAGCAGCGTCCCGGGCCACGCGACCTTGCGCAGGCTCCGCTCGTGGAACATGCGGAAGAACGAGGGGTTTCCGAGCGGCGGCAGCTCCGAGTCCACGACGAGAAAGCTCTCCGCGGGAACGTCCCGCATCAGCCCGGCGCGCAGGGCGTCCTCGGCGAGGTCGCGCGCGTAGCGCCATTCGTCCGAGGCGTGCACGACCAGCGAGTTGTGCGCGTGGACCGTCGCGCACGAAAGGCCGACGGCGAGCGCGAACGCGGCGCGCGCCGGCACCGAGGTGCGCAGCGCCCGCACCGCGCCCAGCGCCAGCGCCGCCAGAGCGGCCGCGCCGAACCAGGACAGGTACACGGGCAGGTATCCCGCTCCCCAGTCGACCCATTTCGGGTCCTGGTACTTGGGCGACGTGGACAGGAGAACGCCCGGAAGGACGACGAAGAGCGCGCCGAGCCAGACCGGCGCCCGCCGGCGGACGGCCACGTCGTCCCCGCGTGCGGCCAGGAAAGCCGCATATCCGGCGCTCAGAACCGCGAGCAGCGACACCTGCCAGCGCGACGCCGCCTCGCGCAGAAGATCCGCCGGCCCGATGGCGCCGACGCCCCAGCCGGGCTTCGAAAAGAGGCAGCTCAGCGGCAGGGCGGCGGAACACTGCCGCGCCAGCGTCAGCAGCGCCGCAAACGGGTTCGTTGCGGGGACATAGGCGGCGTTGGGCCCGGCCACGGGCAACCCGAAGGCGGCCCGTGCCGCCAGCACCGACGCCGCCGCCGCGAGCGTCACGCCCAGATACGGCAGGCACAGACGCGCCGAGCCGCGCACGTCCCGCTTTCCGATCGCCCACGCGAGCAGGGACGGCAGGACGAAGAAGGGATAGGAGACCTCGTACGTGAGCACCGCGCATGCGTGCAGGGCGACGCTCGCGGCCAGGTGGCGGCGCCGCCCCGTCTCGAGGTATCGCAGCGCGGACAGCAGCATTCCGGCCGAGTAGAGCAGCACGAACTGGAGAAGCCAGTGGTAGCCGAGGATCGCGTCGGGGCCGCGGGCGAGCTGCAGGAAGGGCGCCAGCAGCGCCAGGAACAGCAGCGCGGTGCGCCTCGAACCCGACAGGCGGCGCAGCAGCAGGGCGAACAGCGCTGCGTTGGCGAGCACCAGCGCGACGATGGAAGCCTTGTAGGCGAGCCGATCCAGGAAGTAGAGGGGCACGGCCGACACGGAGGACAGCGGAATCCACCGGCCCTGGCCCTGCAGCATGCCCCGCAGTCCGCGCACGACCAGACCGGCGAGGCCGGTGTCGTGCAGAAGCGCGGCCCCGCGCACGGTCGACCCGTAGGTGTCGTCGAAGAGGAAGCCGCTCTCGAGCTGCGGCGAGATCGCCGCGGCCGCGGCGAGCAGCGCCAGAAGCGTTGCCGCGAGGGCGGGAGAACGGTCCGCCCGCGGCGCGGCGCGGACGGGATCTCCGGCCTGCGTCGTTGGCGGACGGGACGGCACCGGCGGCGACACGCGCCGGAACGTACAACGCGCGCGTCCGCGGTCGCAACCCGGCGACGGCGACGGCGACCGGACGTGCGAAGACGTCCCGCCGGTGTACCGCAGATGTGTGGGATCCGGAGGCCACCCCCACACCTTTCCTCACACCGTCCGAAAGGGCGTTGTCCCTCGCCCGGCCGGCCGCTACACTGCAGCCATGTCGCCGACGTGCCGGGGCCGTCCGTGCGTCCGCCGCAGCGGAAACGGCTTCACCATCATCGAGCTTGTGATCGTCATGACGGTCATCGCCATCCTCTGCGTGCTCGCGATTCCCCGCTTCATGTCGGCGCGCCGCAGAGCCGCCTCCGTCGAGGCGACGGCGACCATGGGCGCCATCGAGCGCTCGCTCAAGGACTATTTCAACCGCCACGACGAGTACCCGGCGACGAGCGGCGTGCCGAACCCGGCGGGAGGCCACTACGAAATCTACCTTCCGATGGACTCGACGCTGCCCGGATGGACCGAGCTGTCCTTCGCCACCGACGGCACCTACCGCTACCGCTACGAGTGGCTGACCGAGCCCGACGACGACGGCTTCTTCGCGAAGGTCGTCGTACACGCGCGCGGCGATACCGACAACGACGGCGTCTTCCTCGACTACACGCGCACTTTCGTGAAGGGCGCCTGGGTCAGCGAGACCTTGGTCGACGAGTAGGCCCGGCAGGGCGCGCCGCGACGACGTGCAGCGGGGCGCTCGTGCTTCCGACCGCCCGCAGGCGGCCGACGACGTCCACGACCACGGCCTTCGACACGCCTTGGGCCGCGAGCACCTCTGCGATGCGGCGTGCGTCCTCGGGCGTACCCGCCCACTCGTCCGAGACGTCGACGGTCGCGGCCCCCTCGCGCACCGTGACGCCGACGATGCCGCGCATGCCCTCGAACGCCTCCGGTCCCAGACGCTTCGGCCTGTCCGGCAGCAGGAAGACGGCGACCGCGGCGAGCACGGTGATCGCCGAGCACGCGAAGACGGCTCGACGCCGCGCTTCCCGTACGACGGGATCGACCGGGCGCGGCGGCGGCCGCCAGGCGGCGGGGCTCGGCACCGCAGGAGGCCGCTTCGCCGGTTCCGCAGGGGGAGCTTCCCGGGACGCGGCGACGGCGGGTGCGGGCGCGGGAAGATCAACCGGGACGGCGGGTTGCGCCGCCGCGGGCTCCGCCGCTCCCAGGCGCGAGGCCGCCGTGCGCAGGTCGGCGAGCGCCTGTGCGAGCGCGTTTCGCAGTCCGCCCAGGTCCGGTGTCGGCGATCCAGACGCAGACGCCACGAGCTGTGCGGCGCGATGGCGCAGCAGCTCGTCGAGCAGCGCCTCCGCGCGCGCGACCGTGCCGTGCAGCGCCCCTGCGTCCACCCGGGGACGCTGCACGCCCGGCGCGACGCGTGCAGCCCGCGTGCATGCCCCCAGACACAGGCGCGCGGCGAGCGCCCGGCGCGCCAGCGCGGCCGTCGCCTCGTCGTGCGGCGACGGCCCCAGCCATGCGTGCTCCTTCGGCGGGAGGCCGTCCAGAAATCCTGCCACGAGCGCCGGCGGCGGCGTGGAACGTCCTTCGCCGGAGGTCGCGGGGGCATGTGCGTTCTGCAGCAGGGCGGCCGTCGCGTCGATGTCGAACACGGGCGGCCACGTGGGCGCGGCGGGTGCCGATGCGGCTGGGCCGGCGGTCGCGGGCGCAGGGTCGGCGGCGGGCGGGGCATCGGCTTCGCGCCGTGCGGCTTCCACGATTCCATTCAATGCCGCCGCTTCCGGCTCGAACAGCCCGAGAAACCGTACGAAAGGCGTCTCGGCGTCCATGCACGCCCGCCCCCGGGCCTCGAGTACGCCCTCCGGCAGCGAGAGATCGACCTCCACGAGCTCGCCCGTGCGCAGGCCCGCCGCGCCGCGCAGTGAAAGGCCGTCGACTCCCAGCTCGACGACGCGGAGATCCAGGTCGTCGGAGCCCGCGCGCGCCAGACACGAGCGCTCCCATGGGATGCGGTGCGGCGACCGCTGCCAGCCGTCCACGAGGGCCGCCACGTGCTCGGCGGCCTCCGGCGCCGTCGCCGCGACGTCCGCCGCGCCCGCCTCCAGGCACAGGCTGCGCAGACCCGCATCCGGCCCGGGCAGGA
>Ga0172368_10005808_pt1 | contig 13569 bp, 9 predicted proteins | sample Lak11m_FD_114540 | JGI IMG/M metagenome (GOLD analysis project Ga0172368, IMG submission 114540) | Freshwater microbial communities from Kabuno Bay, South-Kivu, Congo - kab_022012_11m | ecosystem: Environmental > Aquatic > Freshwater > Lake | place: Democratic Republic of the Congo: South-Kivu...
CGTACAGCTCCGCGCGCTCCACGTCCAGGCGGTGGCGCGCAATGCGCCCGGCCGCCTCCATGAGAAGCCTCGCGTGTCCGGGGCGCTCCTGCTCCGCGTGCAGTTTCGCCAGCATCCACCAGGGTTCGCGCCAGTGCGGGTACTCCGCGATCGCCTGCCCCAGCACCTCGCGCGCATCGTCCGTGCGCCCCAGCGTGCGCAGCATCCGCGCCGCCAGATACTGCTGGCGCGAGCGCAGGAACGTGCCGCGCGCGGGGTTCAGCTCCATGGCGCGCCGCACCGCCTCCAGGCCGCGCGGCGGGTCGTCGCGCACGCACTCCTTGGCGAGGTGCCACCACAGGTGCCCCGAGCGCCCGTACTCCTCGGTCGCCAGCACGCGCTCGAAGATGCGCCGGTTGCGCGCACGCCGCGCCGCGTCGCGCGCCGGCAGCGGCTCGGGACGGTGGAACACGCGCACGCCCTCGCGCAGCCAGTGCGTGCGCACCGGGCGGCCGTCGCCCTCCAGTACTTCGTGAATAGGATATACCCAGCGGATCCCCGCGCCCGCGCGCCAGATGCGTGCGTACATGTTCACGCGGCCGCGGCCGTCGGGCGACAGGACGTAGGGCACGCGGCAGAGGTCCCAGGCAACCTCGTGCCGCATCAGCGTGCGCAGGTTCGCGGCGTCCTCGGCCGGCACGACGTCGTCGGCGTCCAGCGTCATGAGGAACTCGCCGCTGCACTGCCCGGCGGCGAAGTTGCGCGCGGCGGCGAAGTCGTCGACCCAGGGGAAGTCCGCGACGTGGTCGGCCAGGCGCAGTGCGAGCGCGCGCGTTTCGTCGGCGGACCCGGTGTCCACCACGACGATCTCGTCGGCGTACGTGCGCGCGGTCGAGAGCACGCGCGGCAGGTGCTCTGCCTCGTTCTTCACGATGAGGTTGAGCGAGAGGCGGGGAGCCATGCGCACTCCGGGGCGGGCGGCGCGATTGTACCCGGCCTGAAGCGGCCCCGGGGCGTCCGCAGCAGGGAACGCCAGGGCGCGGCGTGCGGCAGATGCCCGAGTGGGTTGCGGCCGAACACGCGGCCTTCTACCCGCCGCTTCACCCTGTCCTGCACGCCCGAATCGCTCGCCTGTGCGGAGAAGAACTGCGCCGCCAGCTTGAGCGCCGGTCGTGCGGCACGGTGGTCGCCAGCGGCGTCACGGGCTCCTCGATCCGGCGTGTGAAGCCACGTGCCGACAGCCCGGCCAGGCGCCGGGACGGACAGTTGCAGGTGCCGCACGTGCCGCGCTGCATCCGAATCCTCGCCCGGAGCGCGACCGAGCAGTTCCCTCCGGAGGAGCGGAGGAAGTACAATCATCCCATCCGGGCCGCGTTTTCGACGGCCGGGCGCGCGCCGCAGAGGGACGACATGGGCATCGATGGGCAGGAGCGGGAGAACGACTTCGCTCGGAAGCGCTGCGAGCCGGGCGAAGTCGGGGGACGCAAGGAGGGGCGCGAGCAGGGGCCGGCGGCCGCCCTGCTGCGGGTGCCGGCGGCCCGGGGTGGCGCGGCCGGCGCGGCGCAGCGCCGGACGGCCGGGACCTGCGACGACGCCGACCGCCTGGCCCGGCGGCTGGAACGCGCGGCGACGGCCACGACCCCGCGCCAGGTCTTCGGCGACGACGCGTGGGCGCCGTCTCGCGCGCCATGGGACTGACACGCGAACAGGTGCGGCACGTGGCGGCGCTCGCGCGGCTCGCGCTCGCACCCGACGAGGAGGAACGCCTTTCGCGCGAGCTGACGCGGATTCTGGAATACGTCGAGCAGCTCCGCGGACTGGACGTGTCGGGCGTCGAACCTTCGGCGCACGGCTCGGGGCAGTCCGCGCCGCTGCGTCTCGACGAGGTGCGTCCGGGGCTCGACCGCGCACAGGCGCTCGCCGCCGCTCCGCAGCCGCTCGCGGACGGATTCGCCGTGCCGCGGATATTGGAAGGATGAAGGGCGAAGAATGAAGGATGAAGGATGAAGGTGGAGCTTCTCGACGGAACGCTGGAAGAGGCAGCAGCAGCGCTCGCGCGCGGCGACGTGTCGTCCGAGGAGCTTGTGCGTGCTGCGATCGAGCGCATCGCGCGGCGCGACGGCGCACTGCACGCGTTTCTGCGGGTGGACGCCGACGGTGCCCTCGCCGCGGCGCGGGCCTCGGACGCGCGCCGGCGCGATGGCAGGGCGACAGCGCTGCTGGATGGCGTTCCGATCGCGCTGAAAGACAACTTCTGCACCCTCGGGCTCGAGACGACCTGCGCATCGCGAATCCTCGCCGGATGGATCCCGCCCTGCGACGCGCACGCGACGGAAATGCTGCGCCGCGCCGGCGCCGTGATCGTCGGCAAGACGAACATGGACGAGTTCGCCATGGGTTCGTCCAGCGAGAGCAGCGCGTTCGGACCCGTGCGCAACCCCTGGGATCGCAGCCGCACGCCGGGCGGCTCCTCGGGCGGCAGCGCGGCGGCCGTCGCGGCGGGGCTCGTGTTCGGGGCGACCGGCACCGACACCGGCGGCTCCGTGCGCCAGCCCGCGGCGCTCACGGGCATCGTGGGAGTCAAGCCCACGTACGGCCGGGTTTCACGCCGGGGCATCGTGGCGTTCGCGTCGTCGCTGGACCAGGTCGGCGTCTTCGGCCGCACCGTGCGCGACGCCGCCATCCAGCTTGCAGCCGTTTCCGGGCACGATCCGCTCGACTCCACCTCCCTGCCCCAGCCCGTGCCGGACTGGCTCGCGGAAACCGAGAAGGGAGCGAAAGGGCTGCGGGTCGGCGTGCCCCGCGAGTACTTCGTCGAGGGCATGGATTCGGAAGTGGAGCGCGCCGTGCGCGAGGCCGTCGAAACGCTGCGCGGCCTGGGAGCGGAAATCAGGGAGATTTCGCTGCCGCACACGCCGTACGCCGTCGCGGTCTACTACCTCGTGGCGACCGCGGAGGCCTCGTCGAACCTCGCGCGCTACGACGGCGTGCGCTTCGGAATGCGCGCAGGCGCCCGCACGCTCGGGGAAATGTATTCGCAGACGCGCCGGCAGGGCTTCGGCGAGGAGGTGCGCCGCCGCATCATGCTGGGCACGTACGCGCTCTCGGCCGGGTACTACGACGAGTACTACCTGCGTGCGTTGAAGGTGCGCACGCTCGTGCGGCGCGACTTCGAGCGCGCGTTCGCGGAGGTGGACGTCGTGGCGACCCCGACCTCGCCCGTGCCCGCGTTCCGTCTGGGCGAGCGGCTCGCGGATCCGCTGCAGATGTACCTGGCGGACATCTTCACGATTTCCTGCAATCTGGCCGGACTTCCGGGTGCGAGCGTGCCGTGCGGGTTCACCGCGTCGGGCCTGCCCGTGGGCCTGCAGTTCCTGGGACCGATGCTCGGCGAGGGAACGGTCCTGCAGGCGGCGCGCGCCTACGAGCGCGAGACGCCGTGGCACGCCCGCCGCCCGCCGGAGGCCTGAATGGCGACCGAATGGGAAGCCGTCATCGGTCTCGAAGTCCACGCGCAGCTCGCGACCGACTCCAAGATCTGGTGCGGGTGCTCCACGCGATTCGGCGCTCCGCCGAACACGCACGTGTGCCCCGTGTGCCTCGGCCTGCCCGGAGCCCTGCCGGTGCTGAACGGGCGCGCCGTCGAGTTCGCCGTGAAGGTCGGGCTCGCGCTGAACTGCGAAATCGGTCCGACCAGCATATTCGCACGCAAGAATTATTTCTATCCGGACCTTCCCAAGGGCTACCAGATCTCGCAGTACGAGCGGCCGCTTTGCGTTCGCGGATGGCTGTAAACCGGGGCGGATCGGCGCATCGGCATCACGCGCGTACACATGGAGGAGGACGCGGCCAAGGCGCTGCACGGCGTGGGCGTGGGTGCGAGCGTCGTCGACTTCAACCGCGCGGGCATGCCGCTCGTGGAGATCGTGAGCGAGCCGGACCTGCGCGGCGCCGACGAGGTCGTCGAATACCTGCGGACGCTGCGCGCGATTCTCGTGTGCCTGGGCGTGAACGACGGGAACATGGAGGAGGGCAGCCTGCGATGCGATGCGAACGTGAGCGTGCGGCCGCGCGGCGAGACGGCGCTGCGCACGCGCGCCGAGGTCAAGAACGTCAACTCGTTCCGGTTCGCGAAGCAGGCCTTGGAGTACGAGGTCGCACGCCAGACCGACCTGTACCGGCACGGAGAGACGGTGGTGCAGGAAACGCGCCTTTTCGACGCCCAGCGCGGCGAGACGCGCCCGATGCGCAGCAAGGAGGAGGCGGACGACTACCGCTACTTCCCCGATCCGGACCTGCCGCCGCTGGTCCTGCCCGAAGGAATGCTCGATCGGGTGCGCGCCTCGATGCCCGAGTTGCCTCGCGCACGTGCAGCACGGTACGCGGAGAAGCACGGCGTGGCTCCCGCCGACGCTGCGGTCATTGCGGACGATCCCGCGCTCGCGCGGTTCTTCGACGCGTGCCTGACGGAGTATCCCGACGGACGGCGGCTCTCCACGTGGTTCGTCGGCGAGCTGTCGCGTGCGCTCAACGAAGGCCAGACCACGCTTTCAGCCCTGCATTTCGGCCCGGCGGAGATGTCGGCATTGCTGAAGCTGGTCGACGCCGGCACTATCTCGAACAGCGCCGCCAAGGACGTGTTCGCGATCCTGGTGCGCGAGGGAGGCGAACCGTCCCGCATCGTGCAGGTGAAAGGGCTTGCACAGGTGTCCGACGCCGGCGCCATCGAGGCCGCCGTGGAGCGCGTGCTCGCGGCGCACCCGGTCGAAGCCGCCCAGTATCGAGCCGGGAAGAAGCAGATCCTGGGCTTTTTCGTAGGCAGGGTGATGAAGGAATCCGGCGGGCGGGCGAATCCGGCGATCGTGAACGAGACGCTGCGTCGCAGGCTGGACGCGTAGGCCGATTCGCGGGCGCGCTGCGCCTCGGCCGCAGCGCTTGCCGATCTTCGCCGCGTGCGGGTAGGCTGTCGTCCGCACGACGCGTCGAGCCTCACCGGGAGTATTCCATGCCTGCGACGTCCCGTCTTCTCGTGGTCTGCCTGATCGCCGCTCTGCTTGCGGTACCCTCGTCCGCACAGGTGCAGCGCCTGCTGGCCTACCAGGGGCGGTTGCTCCGAGCCGACGGAACGGCCGCCACGGGGACGACTTCGGCGATGTTCTCGCTGTATTCCGGCGACACCGGCGGCACGCCGCTGTGGAGCGAGACGCAGACGCTCGGGCTGAGCGACGGCTACTACTCCACGTTCCTGGGCCTCGTCAGCCCTGCGTCCGAGGGCCTCTTCGACGGCGGCGGCCGCTGGCTGGAGGTGAAGGTCGGCAGCGAAGTCCTGGCGCCCCGCCAGCAGATCGGCGCCGCGCCCTACGCGCTCACGGCGCAGCGCGTCATCGGCAGCGCGGACGTGACGTCGCTGCGCATCGCCGGCCAGACGGTCGTGGACGGCTCGGGTCGGCTCGCGGGAACCGCCCGCTACGTCGCGGGGGAAGGCATCGCCATCGAGGAGGCCGGTCAGACGATCTCGCTGCGCGCCTGTCCCTCGGGCCAGATCCTGCTCCGCGAGGACATGACCTGGCAGTGCGCGACGAGGGTCGCCGAGGTGAGTGCATCCGCGCCGCTGAGCGTGACGAACGGCGCGACGACGCCGCAGATCGCCATGACGCAGGCGGGAACCGGCGTCTCCGGCTTTCTTTCCTCCACGGACTGGGCGGCGTTCAACGCGAAGTTCGGCGCCTTGACGCAGTGCGGCGGAGACCTTGCGGGCAATCTGGCCGCGCCGGTCGTGACGCGGCTGCAGTCGCGAACCGTCTCGGCGAATCCGCCCGGCAACGGACAGGCGCTGAAGTGGACGGCAGCGACGTCGCAGTGGGAGCCTTCGCCCGACGCGGACTCGGGCGGCACGGTGACGCTCGTGACCGTGGACGCGCCGCTCAGCGCCTACGACGGCGCGACGACTCCGCGCATCTCGATGGCGGCGGCGACAGGATCCGTCGATGGGTACCTTTCTTCGACGGATTGGAGCCGATTCGAGGCGAAATACGACGCTTCGACGCAGTGCGTCGGAGATCTGGCCGGAACGCTGGGCAACCCTCTGGTGGCGAAGCTGCGCGGCGTGAGCGTGGCGACGGCGACGCCGACCGCGGCGCAGGTGCTTCGCTTCGACGGCAACGCATGGACGCCGGCGACGCTCGCGACCTCCGACGTGAGTGGATTGGCCGGAAATCTGAGCAATCTGAACGCGAGCAACCTCGTGAGCGGGTGGGTGCCGGACGGACGGCTCGCGTCGACCTACGCGCAGGCGGTTTCGTTCACGAGCGCCTCGAACACGTTCGCAGGCAACGGCGCCGGGCTCACGGGCCTGGACGCGACGAACATCGCCACGGGCACGCTGGCGGACGGACGGCTCGCTTCGGCCTATTCTCAGGCGGTTTCGTTCACGAACGCGTCGAACTCGTTCACCGGCAACGGTTCGGGTCTGACGGCCCTCGACGCGGGCCGTCTGACGACGGGGACGGTCGCGGACGGAAGACTGGCTTCGAGCTATTCGCAGGCGATTTCGTTCACGAATTCGTCCAATGCGTTCACGGGCAACGGCTCGGGGCTCACGTCGCTGAACGCCGCGCAGCTCTCGGGCACGGTTCCCTCGGCCGCGCTCGCGGGCACATATTCCAACGTGCTGGTATTCTCGAACGCGTCGAACGCGTTCCAGGGCACCTTCGCCGGCACCTTCGCGGGCGGGCACACGGGCACGTTCTCGGGCGACGGCTCGGCGCTGACGTCGCTGCCGGCGGGGAACCTCTCGGGCACGCTGCCATCGGGCGTTCTGAGCGCCTCCGGCGTCGTCGTCTCCGGCTCGACGCCGAGCCTGGGAGGGCTGCGGCTGGGCTCGGAAACCGGCACCACGTGCACCTCCGCGAACACGGGCGCCATCCGGTGGGACGGCACGCATTTCCAGGGGTGCACGGGGACCTTCTGGTCCAACCTCGACAACGTCCCGCCGCCGATCGTGACCAGCGCGAGGCCGTCGGTGGGCACGACGGCGGGCGGCACCCTCGTCTCCATCGACGGGGACCATTTCCAGGCCTTGGCGAGCGTGAGTATCGGGGGTGCCGCCGCGACGAGCGTGCAGGTCGTGAACTCCGGACTCATCACGGCGGTCACGCCGGCCAGCGCGACGGAAGGCGTCCGCGAGGTCAAGGTCACGAACACCGATTTCCTGTCCGGAGCGCTCGCGAGCGCCTTCACCTACGACAATCCGCCGACCGTCGCCACGGTGACGCCCGCGGGCGGGCCGGCCAACGCCGCGAGCACGATCACCATCGCAGGCACGTACTTCCGCGCCGGCGCGACGGTCACCGTCGGAGGCGCCGCCGTCACGGTGAGCTCCGTTTCGTCCGGCCAGATCGTGGCGTCGGTGGCGTCGGCGGCCGCGGGTGCGAAGACGGTGACCGTGACCAACACCGACGCGCTGGCCGCGAGCCTCTCGTCGGGATTCACCCACTACACGCCCGGATCGGACGTGCTGGCCCCGGCGGCGAGCTGCCAGACGATTCTGTCCAGCGGCTGGGGGAGCACGAGCGGCACGTACTGGATCGACGTGGACGGCGCCGGCGCGCTCACGCCGTTCCAAGTCTACTGCGACCAGACCAACGCGAGCGGAGGCTGGATCAAGGTCACCGAGTTCGCCGAGAGCTGGTACGACAACCTCGCGCGGCGCTTCGACGTCCCGTACCGCGAAGTGCTGCTCGTCGAGTACGACCACACGTCGAGCCCGCCGACGGGCGGCTGGATTCTCAAGCAGATCACCTGCCACAACACCGCGCAGACGGGTTTCCAGACGCGGTCGGCGTCGGCCAACTGCACCGCGGTGGCCAACACGCAGATCCGCATCGGCGGCACGGGCGGCACCTGCGGCGACGAGGAGAACGGGTGCTTCGGCATCTACCAGGGAACGGGCATGGTCATGAGCTCCGGACTGGGGTGCAACTGGGACTGCGGCAGCAACCAGCCCACCATCTGGGGCAAGTCCTACAACTGCAACTCGTGCCGCTGCCGCGGCGGCAGCCACAACACCGGCACCGTCGGGTGCGCCAGCGTCGGCGGCTGGAGCAACTACCACTACTGGATGTTCGTCCGGTAGCGCCCCGCCGCGCCTACGCGATGTGCCAGCGCTTCAGCACGAACAGCACGATCGCCGCGGCGACGGCGCCCCACAGCAGCCAGTCCAGCACCTTCGAGAACGCGCCCGGCCGCCGTGCGTCCTTGCGCTCGCCCGATCCGGCGACGGCTTTCATGCCGCCGCGCAGCCCGATGAGGAAGCCGCCGCCCGACGACTCCTCCGGCTCGACGGCCTGATTCGTCTCGGTGCGCGCTCCCTCGCCGCCCGACGACCTGCGATCGCGCTTCCTGGCTCTGGCGCCCTTGCTCATGCGGCGAACCATCGTCGCGCGCGCGCACGGTGTCAAGTCCGCAGGCGCGACCGGGCGCACGGCGATCGCGGGTGCTAGCCTCCGCCCGCGCGCCCGTCGCGCGGGGACGCTCCGATGTCCGCTCTCCACGAGGTCCTTTCCGGCAAGTGGTCCGACGGCACCCGTCCGAAGGATCTGTACGCGACACGCATCTCTCCCGCGCCCGGAAGCCACGTCGCCGACATCGTCGCGGGCCTGGGCGACGGCCGCGCGCGCGTGCGCAACGGGTGCGCCGAGCTGGCGTCGCTGCTGTCGGCGGATCGCCCGGACCTCCTGTACCCTCAGGCGGCGCTCTTCGCGGAAAACCTACAGTCCAAGGATAAAGTCGTCCGCTGGGAGGCGGTCTGCACGCTGGGCAACCTCGCGCCGGTCGACGCCGGGCGGCTGCTGCCGGGGCAGATCGACCGCATCCTGCCCTTCCTGAAGGACGCGAGCATCGTGCTGCAGGTCCATACGCTGCGGGCGCTCGTGAAGATCGCACGCACATGCCCGGACCGGCTCGACGACGTCGTCGCCGCCATGCTCGCGGCAAAGCGGCACTACCCGGGCAACCGGATCGGCCACCTTTCCGAGGCGCTCGGGGCGCTCGGAGCGGCCTCGTCGCACCGCGAGGCCGTGCGACGCTTCCTGGAGCCGCTGTGCGCCAGCGACATGGCGTCCGTCGCCTCGAAAGCGCGGCGGGGGCTGCGCGCTCTGGCGGCCCGACACACCGACACACGCGGCAGCGGCCGGCGGCGCGGGCCGGAGCGGCTCCCGAGGCCGGCGCCCCCTGCGGCTGCGCTTTGTGCTAATGGCCGGTGCATGAGCGACCGCATTCTTCCCGGACTCCCGCGACCTTCCGAGGTCGACCGCCTGCTCGACGGCTGGATGCCTCCGCGCGACCTGGTGCTGGGCGTCGCCTCCGCCGGCTACCAGTGCGAGGGGGGCTACAACGGTCCCGGTCAGCCGCAGAACAACTGGGGCCCTTTCGAGAGCACAGGCGGCCGAGAGGTCACGGGCGCCGCCGGCCGCTTCTGGGACCGGCCCGAGCCGGATCTCGACGCCGCCGCGGGCATGCACCTGAACGCGTTCCGCCTCTCCGTCGAGGCGGCGCGCCTGCGCCCGACCGAGCACCGCGAGCCGAGGGAAACCCCGCCCCCTCTCGACGAGGCCGCCGTGCGCGGCTACGCGCGCATCCTCTTCGAGGCGCGCCGCCGCGGCCTGGAGCCCGTCGTCACGCTGCACCACTTCACCGAACCGGCGTGGTGGGGCCCCGATCCGTGGCTGTCCGAGCGCGGCCCCGACCTGTTCGTCGCGCACGCGGCCGAAGCCTGTGAAAAGGTCAACACCGCCCTCGCGGAGCTCGGCGGCGCGCCCGTGGTCCGGTGGATCACGATCAACGAGCCCAACGGACTGGCGCTCACCACCCAGGCGCTGGGCGTCTTCCCGCGCGGGACCGCCGGCGGCGGCGCCGTGGCACGGTCCGCCTGCCAACTCGACGGCTTCTACTCCGCGCACGTGCGCGCCCACGCGGCGCTGCACCGCGTCCACCGCGGGCACGGCTGGCCGGCCCCGCTCGTCACGGTCAACAACTACGCGTTCGACTGCTACGGACTGGACCGGCTCTTCGTCGACCTCATGAGCGCCCGCAGCGAGGATGTCGAGCCCGAACCGAAGGCGCTCGCCGGATGGACGCGTCACCGCCGCCACGAGTTCGAGACTCGCATGGCGCGCGTGCGACGAGAGGGGTCGAGGCCCAGTGCGCTGCGAAGCGGCGCCTGGCTGCTTCGTCCGCTCGTGGACAAGTTTCTCCTGACGCCCCGGCGCCTGCCGCGCCTCCTGCGCGCGCTGCGCGAGTCGCCCGCGGAGCGTCCGCTGGACGCGCTCGCCGTGGACGTGTACGAGCCGCTGCTGCAGAACCACCTCGCGCGTCCCTGGAGCGCTCCGGGGCACGCTCCCTGGACCTGGCACGTGTGGCCTCCCGCGCTCTACGACACCGTCGCCGCCTACCGCGACGCGGCCCCGCGCCTGCCGCTGCTCGTGGCCGAGAACGGCATGTCCGTGCAGCGCGCCGCGGACGCCCCGCAGGCCTTGGCGCGCGCCGACGGCTGGAGGCGCGACGCGCACCTGCGCGCGCACCTGTTCCACCTGCTGCGCGCCCTGCGCGACGGGCTCCGCGTCGAGGGGCTCCTGGTCTGGTCGATCAGCGACAACTACGAGTGGGGCAGTTTCACGCCCCGATTCGGAATCCTATCGGTAGACTATACAAATCCGGAGCGGCCGCGGGGCGCGCTGGACGCCGCGGGCGTGGACGCGGCGGGCGCGCTGCGGGCGGTGGCAGGCGCCATCCGGACCGGAAGCCCCGACGACCTGCGCCGCGCCCTTCTGGAAACGTGACCGGGGACTTTTCCCGGGGTAGTCTCGGCACATGACCGACCGACGCATACCGCCGGCGCCGTCCCTTCCCGGTGCGGCCGATGCGTCCCCGTCCGCGCAGCCCGCCGCCGCGGCCGCCGTCGAAGGACCGTTCGACGCCGCGGTGCAGCCGGATCCCGAGCTGCTGGCCCGCCCCGTGCGCCACGACGCCCCGCGCGAGCCTCCCGGTCCCGCGCCGCAGCTCGAGGTCGTGCCGGCGCCCCCCGGAGACCCGGACCCGGGCGCGCGCGACAAGGTGTTCCACGTCCGCGCGAACGACGCGGTCGCGCTGCTGGGCTCCTGCCGCGCCCTGCACCCGACGGGGCTGCGCATGGAACTGCTCCTGCCCGCCGGCGACGTCGCCCCTCCGCTGCGCCGTCCCATCCGGATCACGGCCTGCTTCGACAACCTCCTGGTGCCTCGGGCGCGCCTGCAGGGGCGCGTCGTGGGCCGTCAGACCACGGGCGACCGGCAGGTCGTGGCGGTCGAGCTTCCCGACCGCGCGCACGAACTGCTCTGCCGCCTGGCCGCCATCACGATCGAGCCGCCGCAGGCCCCGGTGCGCCGTCATCCGCGCTTCACGGTGTCCATGTCGCTGCGGCTGCGCGGCCCGTCGGGCACGTGGCACCCCGTACACATGACCGGGCTGAGCGCCGGCGGCGCGACGCTGCGCTGTCCCGGCGAGTTCGCCCCGGGCGAGGGCGTGACGCTCTCCGCACGCGGCGCCCTCGGGCTCGCGCGCGTGGCCGTGCCCGCGTCGGTCGTGTGGGTGCAGGGCGGCGCCGAGGGCCTTCTGGGCGTGCGCTTCGACCTGGACGCGCCCGACGCGCCGCGGGCCGTGGAGCGGCTGCTGGCGAGACTCGCGCCGCGGCGTGCGTGACCTTCCCGGGCCGGGGATCGCGCCTTTCTGCGATCGCCCCCACGAGCGTCGATCCGTCGCGGCCCGCGCGTGCTATCCATCGGCGGGTCATCTGCGGAGCGACCGGCCATGCCCGAGCTGATCTTCCTGCGAGACGGGGAAATCCTGATGCGCGCGCCCCTGCGGCCGGAGCGCGTCGTCGTCGGACGCGCGCCCGAGTGCGGGCTCGTCGTCCCCGACCGCGCGGTGTCGCGCCGTCAGTGCGAAATCGCCCCGCAGGGCGGGGCGTTTCTGCTCTCGGACCTCTCGGGACGCGGCACCCAGGTGGGCTCTCGCACGGCTGGCCCGGCGGGCGTCGCGCTGCGCGACGGCGACGAGCTGCGCCTGGGCGCGTGGACCGTCCTCTACAGCGCGCGCGAGGCGCCGCGTGCCGACCGGGCGTCCACTACGCCCGTGCGCAGGACCCCGGTCACGAAGCGCCAGTCGACTTCCTCTTCCGCCGGCCCCGCGGTGCTGCGCCTGCGCGGCGACGACGGCGACACGACGGCCGCGCTGGCACCCGACGAGGGCTTCCGCATCGTCCTGGGCTCCGATCCGCAGGCGCCCCGCTCGCTGCAGGTGCCCGACACGTTCGCCTCGGCCGAGCACTGCCGCATCTCGTTCCGGCGCGGCCGCTGGATTCTCTCCGACCTGGGAAGCAGCAACGGCACCTACGTCGACGGCGTCCACGTTCTGGAGTGCGTGCTCGCAGGCAGCATGGCAATCCGGCTCGGCGAGACGACCGTCGTGTTCGAGCAGGGCGACAGCGCTTTAGGTGCACAGGAGCCTCTGCCCGGACTCGTCTCGTGCGACCCGGCCATGGCACCGGTGGTGGACCTGGTGCGGCGGGTGGCGAAGAGCCGCGCGCCGGTGGCGATCCACGGCGAGACGGGCACGGGCAAGGAGGTGGTGGCGCACGCGCTGCACCTGCTGTCCGAGCGGCGCGCGGGTCCGTTCACGCCTCTGAACTGCGGCGCCATCGCGCGCGACACGGTGGAGAGCGAGCTGTTCGGCCACGAAAAGGGGGCGTTCACGGGCGCGGAAAGGGCGCGTCCGGGCGCCTTCGAGGAGGCCTCGGGCGGCACGCTCTTTCTGGACGAGGTGGGCGACCTCGCCTCCGGCGTGCAGGTGAAGCTGCTGCGCGCGCTGGAGCGGGGCGAGGTGCGGCGCCTGGGCGCGAGCCGCACGCTCCAGCTCGACGTGCGCGTGGTGTCGGCGACGCACCGGGATCTCCGCACGGAGGTGGGCGAGGGCTCGTTCCGCGAGGACCTGTACTACCGCCTTTGCGTGGTGCCCGTGGAGCTGCCGCCGCTGCGCCGGCGCGTGCGCGACATCGTGCCGCTGGCGGAGCACTTCCTTGCGCAGATGGCGCCGGGGGCCGGCGTGACCCTGTCGCCGGGCGCCCGTGCGCGGCTGGAGTCGCACCCGTGGCCGGGCAACGCGCGCGAGCTGCGCAACGTGGTGCAGATCGCCCTGCTGCTGCGCGGCGGCGGCGTCGTCACCGAGGATGAGCTGCGCTTCCGCCCTGCTCCGCCGCGGCGCGCCGATCCGCCGCTGCACCTGGCGGGCATGACGCTGGACCGCGTCGAGCGCGAGGCGTACCGGATGGCGCTGGAGCGCCACGGCGGCGACCGGCGCGCGGTGATGGACGAGCTGGGGGTGGCGCGCAGCACGTTCTTCCGCAAGCTGGAGGAGTTCGGGCTGGGCCGCGAGGAAGACCGGTAGCGCGGGAAGGAGGCGTTTTCATGCGCGTTTCGTGCGTTCTGGCGGCGTCGCTGGCGGGCTGCGTGCTGGTGCCGACGTACGTGCTGCCGACGGCGCCGGGGCCGGCGGCGC
>Ga0172368_10005809_pt1 | contig 13568 bp, 10 predicted proteins | sample Lak11m_FD_114540 | JGI IMG/M metagenome (GOLD analysis project Ga0172368, IMG submission 114540) | Freshwater microbial communities from Kabuno Bay, South-Kivu, Congo - kab_022012_11m | ecosystem: Environmental > Aquatic > Freshwater > Lake | place: Democratic Republic of the Congo: South-Kivu...
CTCCTGTGACGGGTCGGCCATCACATACGCATTTCCCGTCAGCACCAGGAACCGGCTCTCACCGGGCAGGTTTTCCCTGACCCACGTCATCGCCTGAACAGATTCGGAAGTCAGCGTGGTGTTAACCAGTTTGTATGAATAGAGCCCGCACTCGACGAAGAGGTAGAAAAGGATGCCAAGGATCACCAGGTTCATCCATGGAATTTCTGTAAATGATCCTGCGGCGGTCGGGGCTGGCTTGTTGCGTTGAAACAGTCCGGTCACAGCGGGTAACGCGTCCGCAAGACCGAGGGCGGCAAGGATGGCGAACGGAAATTGCGCCACAGCCGGTGAAAAACGCGGCTCCACAAAATATGGGAGCATCATCCAAAGGAGCAGGAAATATCTCCGCTTCCACACAGACCATGCAATCCCAGCCAGGCGCAGCACAACCAACACGGGTACAAAACTCTGGCGGTCGAATATCCCGCTCACGAGCAACCGCAACGGCGATTGATGATACATCCCGGTATGAAAAGCCGAAAGATAGGGGGCAAACCCATGATGCGAAAGAGCCAGCGCCCACCAGGGCGAGGTCAATGCCAGGGTTCCCAGTGCGACAACAAAGGCGCGTATTGCCGCGGATCGGCTGCGTCCATAAGCGATCCATAACAGGGCGCAGATGCCCGCGGTGTGCAAACCGGCTTCAGGGTGACTCAGCACGGCCAGCGAACAGGATACAGCCGCGAGCGCGGTATCTTTGACACTTCCGAATTGAAACACACGGTACAGGAAATAAACCGAGCAAAGTAAAAATAACCCGCCAAAGGAACGTGTGAGACTCCCCCCCAGGATGTACCAAAAGTAGCCGCCGGGCGTCAGCGCGTAAAAGACGGCGGCGAGAGCCGCGCGTGGACGGTCATTCAACAGATTCACGGCAACATGATAAAAAACAAAAATGGAAAGAATGCTGGTGAGTACCGGCACCCAACGCAGGATTTCGAGTTCCGGTATTTGCAGGACGCCTCGCAGAAAGGCTCCCACATAAAAACCAAATGGAGGATATGTAAATGGAATGTTCAGGGAATTGTACGTCGTCTGAAGCGGCAAAACATAGTGATTCAAACGCAGGTCCCGCATCATCACGTAAAACATCCCGCCATCATCGAGCGGGAATCCCGCCATCAGCCCGGGCGCAAAACGGACCAGACTCCCCATAAATATTGCCAACCCAAGGATCAGGGCATGCCATTGGATCTGCTGCCTTGATTTCATAACGGCATCTCCGCGGAATCCTTACGGCACAGATTCAAGAATGAGCGCATTTTGGGATTCGTAGACCAGGGATAAATGTTCATCCCCTTTCAGGCTTGAGGCCAGGGCGGGTACTATATCCGATTTCCAGACCACAACGTAATCATAATCAAACCCGTTGCGCACGGTCCAATCCGAAATACACTTCGCAGTTTGACATCCCTGCAATTCGAGCAGGATTTGCCGCCGCTGTGTGAAAGCCGGGCCAAGCATCCATTCCAGGCCCTGCAGGGTGGCAATGCCATGTCGTTCTGCAAGAACAGGAAACCATTCCGAAAACGGGTCGATCTCCGGCCCCAGCACACCGGTCACCACGAGAAAGCGGCTCTGTACAGGTGTGTTTCGGTGAATCCAGTCCATCGCCGCAAGGTCGGCTTCCTTCAATGTATTGTTGATTAACTTGAAACCGTACAAATTGGCTTCCACGAAAAGATAGATCAAGGTGACGAACAGGACCAGGTTAAGCCAGCCGCGTTCGGTGAATTCGGGCTCTGCCTCGGGGGCAGTTCTTCGGCGCAGCAGGTCATGGACGAACGGGATCGCGTCCGCGGCCGCGACGGCAATCAACATGGTGAACGGATAAAACGCCACACTCGGCGCGCTGCGCGGCTCGACAATAAACGGCAATATCGCCCACAGCAACAGGAAGAAGTTCCTTTTCCACGCGCCCCACACGATTCCGACCACGCGCAGGAAAGGCAAAACGGGCACATAACCATCGCGGGAAATCACTGCATAATATATGGATTGCAGCAATGGCAATCCATGCGAGCCTGTGTGCAACGCGGATAAAAAAGGCGCAATGCCATGATATGAAATGACAGTCAACCACCAGGGCGCGGACAAAATCGATACACCCGCGCCAACAAGAAGCGCCTGCATCGTGGATCGAACCGTCCTGCCGTGGAACAGCCAGAGCAGGATGCAACTGGCCGCAGTGTGAACGCCCGCCTCCGGGTGGCTTACAACCGTTAGTGTGCAAAACAAAACCGACAAGGCCAGCGCGCGCGGACTGCCTTCGCGAAAGAGGCGATAAACCGACCAAACCGATAACAACAGAAACAGGGAACCGAGACTGCGCGTCAGCCCGCCGCCCATCACAAACCATCCATACCCAACGGGGGTGAAGGCATAGAACACCGCCGCCGCCGCGCCGCGCGTCCGCGATTCCAACAGGGAGGATGCCAGTAGAAAGAATGCAAGGATGGACAGTGTGTTCACCAACGGCGGCAGCCAGAGCAGGAGTGCGATCTCCGTGAATCCAAAAACATCCGAGACTAGGCGGGCGAGATAAAAACCGAAAGGCGGGTAGGCAAAGGGAATCCCGATGTAATTATAGGAACTCGTCGGCGGGAGCAGATAGTGACTGGCTTGCAGGTCGCGGATCATGCCCAGGAACATGCCGCCGTCATTTAACGGGAACCCGGCCTCCAGTCCCGGGCGGAAGCGGATGAGCGCGCCCATCAACAGGGCCGCGCCCAGCGTCAATTTTATCCAGTCTTCGCGCCGCAATGATTTCATGCCGCAATTCTATCCCAACTCATTCCACAATAACCAGCCGGAAGCGGCGTATAATTCGGAAAATTCGCCATTCGGAGGAGAAATGAAAAAACTCGGCAAGTTTCTGTTGAGGGGATTCCTTGTCGTCGTCATCCTTGCGTTGATCGCGGGGACGGGCGGCGCTTTTTATTTCAAGAGCCACCTGCCCAACACGGTTGCAAAGCAGTCCTTTCCACAAATTGACGGGGAGATCAAAGTGGATGGGCTGGATGGCTCCGTCGATATTTACCGCGACCGTATGGGCATCCCGCACATCTACGCGTCCACGTCCCACGATCTTTTCTTCGCGCAGGGATACGTCCACGCGCAGGAGCGCTTCTGGCAACTGGACGCGTGGAGGCATATCGGCTCCGGTACGCTTTCGGAAATGTTCGGCGAAGCGCAGGTTTCGACTGATTCATTCCTGCGCACGCTTGGCTGGAAACGGGTGGCGGAACAGGAATGGGAACAACTCACGCCCGAATCCAAAGCGATCCTGCAAGCCTACACCGACGGCGTAAATGCGTATTTGAAGGACCACACCGGCACGGCATTGAGCCTGGAATATGCCGTGCTCAAATTGCTGAGCCCGGACTATGAGATCAAGCCGTGGACCCCGGTCAATTCGCTGACATGGGGCAAGGCCATGGCCTGGGACCTGGGCGGAAACATGGACGACGAGATCGAGCGCGCCATCCTGCTGAAAACGCTCACCCCCGAACAATTGAACGAACTCTACCCGGAATACCCGCAGGATTATCCGGTGATCGTTCCGTCCATTGGGGAAAATGTCATGCAAGTCGAAGGTCAAAGGTCAAAGGTCACGCTCGACCTTCGACTTTCGACTTTTGACTATCAATCCGTCGCGGACAACCTCGCCCTGCTCGAAAACATCCTCGGCCCCACCGGTCCCGACATCGGCTCGAACAGTTGGGCCGTCTCCGGCAAACTGACAACCACCGGCGAACCCCTGCTTGCCAACGACATGCACCTTGGGATCCAAATGCCTTCCATCTGGATCCAGAACGCGCTGCACTGTACAACCAAATCGGAGGCATGCCCATTCGATGTAAGCGGCTTTTCATTCCCCGGCGTGCCGGGCATCGTGGCCGGGCACAACGACCGCATCGCCTGGGCCTTCACCAATCTCGGCCCGGACGTGCAGGATCTCTTCATCGAAAAAGTCAATCCCGACAATCCCAACCAGTACGAAGTGGACGGCCAATGGGTGGACTTTGAATCGCGCACGGAAACCATCAGCGTGGTTGGCGGCGATCCCGTGGAGATTACCATCCTTACATCGCGGCATGGGCCGGTCATTTCAACCACCTATGGCACGCTCAAGGATGACGTCGATCCCAAAGCCGAGGCCGCGCCGTTCAAGGACAAGGCCGGCGTCGAACTGCCTGAAAATTACGTCATTGCGCTCTCGTGGACGGCACTGACGCCCAATTCGCCCTTCGAGGCCATCTGGAATTTCAACCGCGCCCAAAACTGGGAGGAATTTCGCAGCGCGGCGCGCAGTTGGTCGGTCCCCGCGCAGAACCTGCTGTACGCGGATGTGGATGGAAACATCGCATACCAAACGCCCGGTAATATTCCGATCCGCAAAAACGGCGACGGCACACTACCCGTGCCCGGCTGGAACAGTGAATACGACTGGACGGGTACCATCCCCTTCGATGAACTGCCCTACGTTTTCAACCCTGCAAGCGGCTACATCGTCACGGCCAACAACCAGGCCAACTCGCGCGATTATCCCCACCTCATCACCATGGACTGGGACTACGGCCAGCGCGCCGCGCGCATCGTGGACATGATCGAGAGCGCGCCCGGCAAAATTGACATTGCCTACTTCCAGAATATGCACGGCGACTCGAAAAGCCTGAATGCCGAAGCGCTTGTGCCGGTCCTGCTCTCGGTCAATCTGGACCCGGAACTGGCCGCCGTTAGAGATCAATATCTTAACTCATGGGATTTCCAGGAATACGCTGACTCACAAGCCGCTTCCGTCTTTGAGTGGTTCTGGTGGAACCTGCTGATGGATACCTTCTCCGACGATCTGCCGGAAGCCTACTGGCCCGGCGGTGGTTCGCGCTGGTACGTTGTCATGCGCAATCTCGTTGACCAGCCGGACAGCCCATGGTGGGATGACAAAGCCACTGCCGACAAAGTGGAGACCCGCGATGACATTTTCACCAGGGCATTCTCCGAGACCGTCTCCCAAATCCAGAAGGAATATGGCAAGGACACCGCCAAATGGCCCGCCTGGGGTGAACTGCACACAGCCACCTTCCGCAACCAGACACTGGGCAACTCCGGCGTCGGCCTCATCGAAGACCTGTTCAACCGCGGACCGTTCGTCACAGGCGGCGGCAAGAGCATCGTCAACGCCACCGGCTGGACAGTGGGCGAATCGTTCGAGGTGGACTGGCTCCCCTCCGAGCGCGAAATCGTGGACTTGAGCAACCTGAACAACTCGCTCGCCATCCATACCACAGGCGAATCAGGTCATGCCTATCATCCTCACTACGCGGACATGGCCCCGCTCTGGGCTGAGGTGAAATACTATCCGATGTGGTGGGATCAAGCGGATGTAATCAAAGACTCCGAAGGACATTTGAAACTGACCCCGTAGAAACGTTAAACGTCGACCCTGAAGGCTTTGAAACCTTCAGGGTCGGTTTTTCGATATTGGCGCACGGCCAATCCAGTTCAGGCCCCTCAGACACTCCCTGTGCCGCAGGAGGAAGCCGAACTCGAGCCCAACGAGAATGAACTGCCTCCCACTGCCGCCGCCTTCGATGCAAAGGTGGACATCTTCTTTTTTACTTTTTGACTGCCGCAGGAGGGACAGACAACCTCATCTATTTTGCTGATGCTGACCAGTTCCTCAAAGGATTTGTCACAATCACTGCACGCGAATTCATAAATCGGCATATCGACTCCAATTGCGAAATTTTGAAGATTAGATGCTCGAAGCCGGGAAAAGTTTCACAATCTGTCCCGGAACCTGCCACACTTCCGGGAACTACTGGAGCCGTTTGATGCTACGTTTCTTTGGAAGCCGTCCGAATTTTAAGGGAAAGCAGGGAGAATACCAAAACCCCCAGGTATCCAGCCGCCAAATCCAGGTATGAAAAGGTGCGTGCCGGAAAATATTTTTGGGAAAATTCTTCGACGCCGATCAACAACAGCAAAACGAGGCCGCTGATCCACACAATCCGCTTTGGGGGCCGGCCGGGAAAAGTTTGAAACAATGCCAGGTTGACAAGAAGGCTTAGTATCCCGTAGAGAACAAAATGCCCCACCTTATCTCCAAATGGGATGCGATAGACAATCCCGAAAATACCAAGCCTTCCCCGGTCCGCAAAAATGATAATCGCCAGGATAAAAAAAGCAAATCCCACAGCAGCGCGTTTCATATGCGCATCTAGGATGCAACTTCCTTCGCTTCCGGCTTCTTCCCGCGCCGCGCCTTCCACCATTCGAGGAAGATTGGCACGACCGAAACCAGGATAATGGCAACGATTACAAACTCGAAGTTCTTCTTCACAAATGGAATATTGCCGAAGAAGTATCCTGCAAACGTAAAGAGCGCCACCCATACAATGCCGCCGACAAAGTTGTACGTGATGAAATAGCCATAGGACATGCGCCCGATGCCCGCCACAAACGGCGCAAAGGTGCGGACAATCGGCACAAAACGCGCCAGGAAGATCGTCTTGCCGCCATGCTTTTCAAAGAAGGCGTGCGTTTTATCGAGATATTCCTTTTTGATCCACTTGATCGAGTAGGCACGATCGCCGAGGTAGTGCCCGATCCAGTAATTGACGGTATCCCCGCCAATGGCCGCCACCATCAACAGGCCAACCAAAAGCCAAAGGTTCAGGGAACCCAGCGCCGCGAACGTACCCGCCGCAAACAGGAGTGAATCGCCCGGCAGAAACGGCGTAACCACAAAGCCTGTTTCCATGAAGATCACAAAAAAGAGCAGTCCGTACGTCCACACACCGTACTGGCTGATAATGGCCGCAAGATGCTCATCCAGGTGCAGGAACAGGTCAATCAAAAATTTTACAAACTCCATGTTTTACTCTCTTTCAAATGATGCAGTTGACAGCCGCCCATGGGCGGCTGTCAACTGCGGTTTATCCAATGGGCGCAGATTATACACCGGAATCTTTTCTTGCCTCGATGCGGCTCAACCAGTCGCCCACGCCGAGAAACAGCGCGCTGCCGATGGTGCCCATCCCCAGGTTGAGCGGGCCGAGCATGAAAAGCATCCAGCCGCGCCAGTTTCCCACAAGTTCCCCGGCAAAAAAACCGAGTGCGCTCAAACCGAGATATAACAGCAAACGCCAGCCGTTCCCGCCGCGCGCAAAATGATACAACGCCCCATAGAGCAGGGCAATGACCAGCGCAAGAAGCATGGACGGCAGGGTCATGGTTACGGATTCAGGTGTTTCGCGAAGAATTCAGTGATCGCGTTGTAACAAGTGACGCGGTTTTCATATTTAAGCACGTCGTGGCCTTCATCCTCGAACACCAGCAACTCCAACTGCTTCCCCTTCGCCTGTAGTTGCCTCACCAGATCCTCCGATTCGGCGGCAACCACGCGCGGATCGTTCCGTCCCTGAATCACCAACATGGGTGCCGACATATTCCCAAGATAAGTCTTTGGCGAGCGTTCGGTCAGGAATTCGCGCTCGTCGGGCTTTTCCGGGTCACCCAGCGCGATCTTGAAATAGGGTTTCCAGGTCTCGGGAATTCTCTCGGAGAAGGTCAGCAGGTCATAAGGACCGAACATATCGCAGGAGGCCTTCCACAAGTCTGGGTGAAGTCCTGCCTGCATCAGGGTCATGTATCCGCCATAGGAACGGCCGACCACCGCGGCGCGCGACACATCCAGCCGCTTGTCCTTCGGGATGATTTGCGTCATCGCATGAACATGATCGAGGCGATCCTGCCCGCCCCAATCCCGGTCAACATGCTTGGTATAGGACAGGCCGTAGCCGGTCGAGCCGCGCACATTCGGTACAAAAACGGCAAATCCGCGCAAGGTCAGATACTGGATCAAAGGCATCGAGAACCAGGCAAAGTCCGGGCGTTCCTGTCCCTGCGGGCCGCCGTGAACGTAGTAAACCAGCGGGCGCGGACCTTTGAATCCCAACGCCCTGGCCGGCAGATAAAGACGCGCCGACACACGCAATCCATCATGCGAAGTGAAGGAGGCATCCTCGCCCGGCGAAAGATGATCATCGGGGATTCCCAAAATCTTCTCGCCGGTGTGCATGAAGTAATCGTCGCGTTTACTGCCTTCAATCGTATAGAGTTGGGTCGGCGAAACGGCGGTCGAAAACGAAAGCGCAAATATATCGCTGGACTTGTTGTAATCGATGTGTTCCAACATCCCATCAGTCAGGGGCAGATCCCCAACCAGCGGATATTTCAGCGTCATCACGCGCTTCTCTTCGTTGAAAACGCCCTCGTAGACCCAGGAACAACCGTCGATGTTGAACAGCACAAGGTAGCGGTCCTTTTTGAGATGCCGGACCTCGGTCATCTCTCCCATGCCGGTGTGCAGAACGCCTTTGAGTTTCACCGGCTCCATGACGCCGGGTTTCCTGAGACGGATGTAACCAAGGCTAAATGTATCCTCAAAAACCGCGCTGGTGACGACCACACCCTCTTCGCTGGGAGAGAACACCGCGCTGCCCAAACCATTCAACGGCACATTTTCGCCGGGCTCACGTTCCTCGATGGGCTTGCCATAGATCACGCTTCGCCGCCCCTTTTTCCAAAGGTACAAGACATTGTCGCCCACTGTGTATCCACTCGCAAGCAGAAGCCTGGAATGGTCGGCGCTGTGCGCAACCGGGTGGAAGCCCCATTCGCTCTCCGCGATCTTTGTCAATTTGCCGGTCTTCAAATCGCCGCGATAGGTTTCCTGGATCGGTTTATCGCGGCGCTCCGCGATGAAATAAACGACATTCTTTTTGGCATCGCACTCGCCGAGATGAACGCGATAATCCTTGAAAAAATGATCGAACGAAGGTTCGGGGAATCCGCCGGCGGTGGGAACCAGCATCGGCTGGTAATTCTCGTCGCCGTCGCGGTCGATCATGACGAGGATTTTGTCGATCTCCGGGAAGACATAAAACGAATGGCCGCCGATCAAATGCGGGTTTTGCAGCGCAATGTTCGGGGGCAGAAGCGGTTCAGGGACACTGCCGCCATAATACATGGCATATAGACTCAAATGCCCCGAGAGGTTGCTCAGGAAATAGATCCGATCATTGGAAAATTGCGGCACGACAAACAAACGGGCTGACATCAGGGATTCAACGCGATATTTCATTGGGGTTCCTTTCATTTTCATATTTTTAGTTGAACAAGCGTATATTGGCTACACGCAAAAAACTCAGTTGATTATACCGCCTCCCAGCAGGACTTCACCCTGATAAAACACCGCCGCCTGCCCCGCCGTAATATCCCGCGCAAGCGCATCAAACCGGACTTTTGCCTGCGCACCGTTTAACGGAGTGACCAGCGCCCCGGCCTCTTTCGCAGTATAGCGGATTTTCACGTCCGCGTGGAATGGATCGGTTGGGGCTTTGCCCGAAATCCAATTCACGCCGCGGGCGGTTAATTCGCTGGAACCAAGTTCACCCTGCGCGCCGACAACCAGCGTGTTGTCTGTCGCATTCTTCGTGATGACGTAAAGCGGGACAGGCGAGGCAATGCCCAATCCTTTTCTCTGGCCGATGGTGTAATTCGCGAGCCCGGTGTGCTGGCCGATGACTTTGCCGTCCGCCGTTACGATTTCGCCGGGCTTGAAAATCCCGCCTGCGTTTCGCCGGAGAAAAGTGCGATAATCTTCACCCGCGAGAAAGCACAGGTCCTGGGAGTCGGCCCTCGAAGCAGTCGGCAGGCCAAAGTCCCGCGCGATCCGTCGAATTTCGGGCTTGGGATACTCCCCCACCGGAAAAAGCGCATGGGCAAGTTTATCCTGGGTCAGGACATGAAGCACATAAGATTGATCTTTCGAGTAATCCACTGCGCGCAACAATTCATTCTTTCCGCTTTCCCCTTTCCTGATTCGCACATAATGTCCCGTCGCCATGAACTCAGCGCCGAGCGCAAGCGCATGATCGAGCAAAAACGTCCAGCGGATTTGGCGGTTGCACAGCAGGCACGGGTTGGGCGTTTCGCCGCGCGCATAGCCGTCGAGAAAATATTGCACAACCGTTTCGCGGAAAATATTTTTGGCGTCGATCACGTAAAAGGGGATATCGAGCATGGCCGCCACGCGCCGGGCCTGCGCCATCGAATCGGGCGTGCAGCAGCGGTTTGAATCCTCCCTGCCCGGTTCCGACCACAAACGCAGCATCATGCCAACGACCTCATAACCCTGCCGCTTGAGCAGGGCCGCGGCCACCGAGGAATCCACGCCGCCGGACATGGCAACGACAACCTTTTGAGTACCCATAAGCGAGGAGGATTATAAACCAGGAATTGGAGCATTCCCGCTCAAAAATTGGTACAATAAAGCATACCAAGATTACAGAACCGATCCGGAGGAGAATCCCATGGCACAAGCGGATTTATTGATACTCAACGCGAAGGCGTTCACCAGCGACAAAAACAAACCCCGCGCTGAGGCAGTGGCAGTCACGGGAAACCGCATCGTGTACGTGGGCGACAACAGGGGAGCCGAATCGCTTCGCGGGGAAAAGACACGCGTGATCGACGGCAGGGGGCGGACACTTACCCCCGGCTTCATCGATTCGCACTTCCATTTGTTATGGGGATCGATCTGGATGGGAAGCGCCCAACTATATGAAGCAAAGACCCTGGACGATGTGAAGACCGTGCTGCAAACCTTTGCTGAACAGAACAAGACCGGCGCGTGGGTGGACGGACGCGGCATCAAATATGGGATCGTCTCCACGCGCCAGGAATTGGATGCAATTGTTTCAGAGAGACCTGTTTACATCAACGCGTATGACGGCCATACCTCCTGGGCAAATACGAAAGCCCTTGAGATGGCCGGCATTTTACAGCCCGGCAAGGAGGCCGAGGCGAATGGCGTAATTGTCCGCGACGGGAATGGGCTTGCCACGGGCGAACTGCGCGAAGCCGCGATGAACCTTGTTTCGGACCTGATCCCGGAACCGAGCGATGCCCGCAAGCGTGAGTTGCTCAAGATGGCGATGAAACGAATCAACGCGGCGGGCGTGACCAGCGTCCACAACATGAACGGCGACATGGAAGAGATGATGGTCTACGCCGCGCTGGAGGATGTGGGCGAAATGACGCTGCGCGTATATGTCCCATTATGGGTCAAGCCCGATGCAACCGAGGAAACGTTGAAGGAAGCCGCTGAAATGGCAAAAGTTCAGGGCGAATATGCGCGCGGCGGCGCGGCCAAATTTTTCATGGACGGCGTTTGGGAATCCTACACCGCGCTCAACATCGAACCGTATGCGGATAACCCGGATGCAAAACCCGAGGGTATTTTCACGACGGAACGATTCACAGAGTTGGCCGCGGCCTGCGACAGAATGGGCATTCAAATCTTCGTCCACTGCTGCGGGGACGGCGCAGTGAGGCGGACCCTCGACGGATATGAAGCCGTCCAGAAGATCAATGGAAAACGGGACAGCCGCCATCGTGTGGAACACATCGAAGTGATCCACCCGGACGACATGCCGCGCTTCAAACAACTCGGCGTGATCGCGTCCATGCAGACGAGCCACGCGCCGTTCAGCATCACCGAGGGAGACGTGTGGCCGGCGCGCGTCGGCGAAAAACGCTGGCCGCTTTCCTTCGCATGGCGCGACATCAAAAATGCCGGCGCGCACATGGCATTCGGCAGTGACTGGACCGTTGCCCCCTTCGACCCCATGATCAACCTGAATGTGGCACTGAACCGGGAAAAGTGGGCAACGGGCGACCCGGACCAACGGCTGACACTCGAGGAAGTCATCCTCGGATACACCCGTGACGCGGCATACGCCGAATTTCAGGAGCATCAAAAAGGACAATTGAAGGAGGGCTATCTTGCAGACATGGTTCTGTTCTCGGAGGATCTGTTCGAAGTTCCCGCCAGGGAGATCCTGCGGGCAAAGGCCATCATGACGGTTGTTGACGGTAAAATAGTGCACGAGGCATAACACAAACCTCCACGGGAACCCACCGAATGCGAACCTACGCCCTGCGGCGCGTCCTGCAAACCATTCCAATCCTGCTCATTATCAGCATCCTGCTGTTCTTCCTCGTGCGCGCCGCGCCGGGCGGGCCGCTTTCCGCCGCGCGCCGCAATCCCAATATCTCGCTCGAACAAATCGAAGTGCTGGAGGAAAAACTCGGGTTAAACGACCCGCTCCCCGTCCAATATTGGCGATGGTTGAGCGGAATGCTCAGGGGCGACCTGGGAGATTCGATTAAGTTCCACCGCCCGGTACTCGAGATGATCGGCGAGCGCATTCCAAATACGCTTTTACTCGTGGGCGTATCCTTCGGCATCACCCTGCTTGTGGCAATTCCGCTTGGGGTTCTTTCCGCACGCAGACCGTATTCGTTGTTCGATTACACAACCACCACGATCACCTTCATGGGACAATCCCTGCCGGTCTACTGGCTTGGGCTTGGCTTGATCGTCATCTTTTACGTGGTATTAAAAAATCCCTTCACGGGCGAACCTTTCTTTCCCGGCGGAGGGCTGAACAGCGTCGGCAGGGAAGGCGACATACCAGACATGCTCTGGCACCTGGTGCTGCCGGTTGTCGCCTTGAGTCTCGGCTGGATTGCCTGGTATTCCCGCTTCCTGCGCTCCAGCATGCTGGACGTCCTGCACGAAGACTATGTCCGAACCGCGCGCGCAAAAGGCGCGCGCGAAAATGTTGTGTATTACAAACATGCATTTCGCAACGCCATCCTGCCGTTGGTTACGTTGATTGCCCTCGACCTGCCCAGTCTCTTCGCGGGCGCATTGTTCGTGGAAACGATCTTCTCCTGGCCGGGAATCGGCCGCCTGTTTTGGGATGCGGCACGCGGCCGCGACTATCCCGTTTTGCTCGGCGTGGTCATGATCGATGCGGTATTGATCATCACGGCAAACATTCTTGCAGACCTTGCCTACGGCTGGCTCGACCCGCAGGTGAAATATGACTGAAGAGACAACGCTGGCGGCCATTCAAGCACAAAGCATGCCGCGCCTGATCATTCGACGCCTTTTCAAGCATCGCCTCGCAGGGCTTGCAATCGCATCCCTCCTGACCCTGATCCTGCTCGCCGTTTTCGCGTCCCTCAGCCCCTACAGCCCCACCGATCAAACCCCGTCAAATAGTTTCCAGCGCCCAAATTCCGAGCACTGGTTTGGCACGGACGAACTGGGACGCGACATTTTCACCCGTATCCTGTTTGGCGGACGCGTTTCCCTCGCAGTCGGTTTAATCTCTACATTTTTGTCCATCTCGTTGGGCGTCGTGATCGGCGCACTGGCTGGATATTTCGGCGGCTGGACCGATTCCATTTTGATGCGCGTGACCGACGCCTTCCTGACCTTCCCCACCATCTTCGTATTGATCATCCTCGGCGCATTTTTGCGTGAGCAACCGCTCCCCTGGCTGAAGAACAGCGTGATTGTTGTGATCATCATTATCGCCGCGCTCTCGTGGATGTGGCCGGCGCGCCTGGTGCGAAGCCTGTTCCTGGTCATTCGCGAGCGC
>Ga0172368_10005812_pt1 | contig 13562 bp, 8 predicted proteins | sample Lak11m_FD_114540 | JGI IMG/M metagenome (GOLD analysis project Ga0172368, IMG submission 114540) | Freshwater microbial communities from Kabuno Bay, South-Kivu, Congo - kab_022012_11m | ecosystem: Environmental > Aquatic > Freshwater > Lake | place: Democratic Republic of the Congo: South-Kivu...
GGTTCGGGGAGGGGATCTGCCACGATGGCCCGTTTCAGAAAGAGGAGCGCTGAATCGGGATGGTGATCGAAAAAGAGGTACACGGTGCCCAGATCATTCAGCGCCTGGTAGTTGGAAGGGAAGAGGTGAAGCGACCGGAGGAAATAACGTTTCATAGTGGCCAGTCGGTTGGCGTTCACCGTGCCGTAACTTTGGAACTCCGGGTCCTGGTAGGTTTCTCGCATCAGGAACCCGGCATATTGCGCGGTGGCTTTGGCCGAGTTCTTCAGGTAGGGGGTATCCCTGGTGTACAGGGTCATGAGATCTTTCCATTGGCGGTTCCGGTTTACCGTCAGCACAACATAGGGGACAAGGATCAGGATGATCACCACCAGGATCTTGACCCGTGCATCCACCTCGATCGTGAGTGAGTTGGGCTCGGTTTTGAAGATCCTGAAGACCCCCCACACCAGGGCGATGCAGAAGCCCAGGGAGGCGGCAAACACAAAACGCTCACCCACAATGCCCACCACAGGGATGAGGATATTCGAGTACATCGCGATAAAGATCAGGTACCAGAGGATCGCGAAGGAGATCACCTGTTTCTGCTGCCAATGAAAGAGGGCATACAGGAGCATTCCCGCATAGAGGATCAGGGAGAGGGTGGCCGGGAGTGAGGTGGGGGTGGTGAGCGGGATCATGTCGAACCCGTAATAGTAGAGCAGCGGATGCGGGTAGACCAGGATCTTCAGGTAGAAGAGAAGGGCGGCCAGCCCTGTTCCGATGCGGTACATGAGGCTGTGTTCACCAAATAGCGGGTTCTCTGTCAGGCCGGTCATCCGCTCGCCGGGAGGAAGCAGCCATCCCGGGAGCAGCTGGCAGAGGAGGGCCAGCAGGAGGATCCCCCCGGCGACCGGGAGATAGTTACGCGGTCTTACATCAGTGAAAAAATAGAAGGTGAGCGGGTAGATCAGCACAAAGGGGAAGATGGAGGCTTTCGAAAGGTATCCCATCCCAAAGAGGAGCATCGCGGAGAGCACGTAACGGTATTTTTTGGTATCGGCAAATTTCAGCAGCGAATGGAGCGTGGCCAGTCCGAAGAAAAATGCCAGCAGCTCGTCGCGGTTCTTCAGGCTGGCCACCACCTCCGTATGGACCGGGTGTGCCATGAAGACCATGGTGATGAGAAAGGGGAAGAGGATGTTGCAGGAGTTGAGCAGACGCTTCAGGATGAAGAAGAGCAATGTGGAGAGAAGAAAATAGAGCAGGATGTTCAGGGCGTGGCTCAGCCCGGGATGGTCTTCCGGAAAAAGCTGATATTCCATGGCAAAGCTCAGCTTGACGAGCGGACGGTAGTCTGTGACGTTGTGGCTGATGTTTCCCTGCAGGTCGATGTAATGCGTGGTGAAGATCTCCGGGATGGCGCTCAGCCCCCGTCTCACCGTTTCGTCATTGGCCACCAGTTCGTCGTCCACGCAAAAGCCATTGAGGATTGTATTTCCGTAAAGAAGGAAAGCCCAGAGGAAGAAGATGAGGACAAACCAGCGGTTGGCCCTTCTGTCATTGTAGGGGGCATTCAGGATCCGCTCCACGACTTTCGGTTTGCCTGCTGGTTTCATCGGTTGAGGGGGTTGCTTCCTCATCTCTGGGGATCTTCAAAGTTACTTTTTTCCCGGTTCTTCCGGATGGAGCATCGTTGTCAGCCTGACAAAATCCTCCACCGACAGCCGCTCCGGCCGGAGGTCAAACAGGGGGTCGCTGAAACCGGTGAAGCCGGGAGGAGCCAGCTTCCTCAGGGAGTTGCGGAGTGTTTTCCGCCGCTGGTTGAAAGCGGTCCTGACCACCGTCATCCAAAAGGCCTCATCGCAGCCGAGGCTCTCCACCTCGTTTCTGACCAGCCTCACCACGGCGGATTTCACGTTGGGCGGCGGGAAGAAGACCGGCTCGCTGACGGTGAACAGATACTCGATCCGGTAAAACGCCTGCAGCAGGACGCTCAGGATCCCGTAGGTTTTGCTGCCGGGAGGAGCGGCGATCCGCTGGGCCACCTCCCGCTGGAACATGCCGGTCACCTCGGCGACAAGCTCCCTGTGCTCCAGCACCTGAATGAGGATCTGGGAGGAGATGTTGTAGGGGAAGTTGCCGAGAAGCTGGAGGGTATAGGCAGTCGATTGTCGATTGTCGGTTGTCGATTGTTGATGGTCGATTGTCGGTTGTCGATTGTTGATGGTCGGTTGTCGGGTTTCGCTTTTTATCCCTCGTCCTTCGTCCTTCGTCCATCTTCCTTCGTCCTTCGTAATAAATTCACTCAAATCAAACTTCAGAAAGTCTGCTTCGATCAGCCGGGGAGTGATCTGCGGGTAGGTCATCCGGAGGTAGGCGACAGATTCGCGGTCAATCTCCACGAACCAGGGATCGAAGGCGGAGCTCTCGAGCAGGTATTTGCTCAGGATCCCTTTCCCGGGGCCCACCTCCAGCACTACCGGGATCGCTGGGTTGAGGGCCCCGATGATCTTCCTGGCGATGTTCTCATCCGTAAGGAAATGTTGTCCTAATGATTTTTTGGGGTGTACCTTCATGGAGCGAATTTTTCCATGGTTCAATCTACTTTATCGCCTCTCAGGATCCTGTACCGTTTCCTCGCCTCGATCACATAGATGCTGGATGGGTAGCGCTCCAGGAGCAAGGCATAGAGCTCCATGGCCGCAGCGGGGTCCTGCATCTCCTTTTCTCTCAAACCGGCCTCAAGGAAAAGCGCGCGGTCGGCTGTCACCTCATCGGGGTAATCGGTGGTGATCTTGTGAAGCAGGCTGTCGGCCACCTCATACTCCCCCAGTTTCCTGTAGATCTCCGCTTTCTTCATCAGCACATCATCCAGCAGCGGGTGATAGGGAAATAGCAGCGGGATGGAGTCGAGGAGCCGGATCGCTTCCCGGTCGCGGTTCTTGAAAGAAAGCAGATCCGCCCTTGAGTAGATGAAGAGACCGATGGTGGCGGAGTCGGGATCATAGTTCTCGCCGATCAGGATGGAGAGGGCCAGGGCGTCGTTGGCGATCAGCTTGTCGGTGGCCGCTTTCAGGATATCGGCCTGGGCCTTTGCCCAACCGAACTCCCCGATGTAGAACGACAGCATGGTGTTTTTGAACTTGGCCGTCTGCCCCAACACTTCGTATTTGAAATCCTCATACACCTGCTGGTAGAGAAGCGTTGCCTCCCACACATCCCCGTAAAAAAGCAGGATATCCCCCAGTTCCAGTTTGATCAGCGCCTTCTCCTTCGGACCGATATCTTTCAGCTCCAGGGCCCGGTAAAGGATCTCCTCCGCCTCATCGGATTTTCCTAAGTAAAAGGCTTCCATGTGGGCCAGGTTCTGGATCAGGGTGATGGTCATGGCGTTCTCCCCCTCCTGCTCCAGCACCTCATGAAACTTCTTTTCCAGATCGGTCAGCTCATTCATTCGTGGATTTCCCGCTGAGGTCACCTGGGCGAATTTCGTATTCGCCCATTGCACCAGGCTGAGATCATAATAGGGGTAGGCCTCTCCTTTGGAGAGGAGGTAGGTATAGGCGTCGAGCGCCACCTGATACTGCTCGTTGGCCGCGGCCAGCTGGGCAAGCTGAACGATCCGGTCCCCCTGCTCCTGTCGTCTTCGGTCGAGGGCTTTCGACTGGATCAGCGCCATCTCGAAATCTTTCTGCTGGATCGAATACCACCAGAGCAGGTTGGCATAGGCCGGCTGATCGGGGTTTCGCTGAACCCTCGTGAGGAGCGCCTCCCTGAAGAGATCATTTTTGGTGTTGTCGGGATCGTCGGCCAGGATGCTCTGCAAACGGTCCTGGACTGTCCCCAGGTAGGCGTCGCTCAGATTCAGCAGGTTCAGGTATTCCCCGAACATCTCCCCCCAATTTCCCGATCGCTGGTAGACATTGGCCAGCTCGAAGCAAAAGGGGTATTCGCCTTTGAGCAGCTCCCTTCCTCTCTGGTAAGCGAGGACGGCGTATTGGTTTTCCCCTTTGAGCAGAAAGGCATTGGCCAGCTCAAAGATTTTCTGCTGGCTGGGGGGCAACTCATCGATGGCCGCCTCATAATATTTCCTGGCTTTCTCCTCCTCCCCCTGCCGGAAACAGAGGTATCCGAGATCGACCAGGTACCTGAGGGCTCCGGGCTCCCGCTTGCGCTCCCCTTTGATCAGCCTCTCCGCCTGCCTGTACTCGTTCAGCTCGATGAGGCACTGGAGGTAATACATGTAATAAAACGACGAGGGATTATCCTCGAAAAGCTTCTGGTAGAGGACCACGGCCTTTTCATAATCCCTGGCCTGAAAGAACTGCATGGCCAGCTGATGATCGCTCACCTTGGGCTGAGCCTGCTGTTGAAAGGGAAGGGTTTTCGTGACAGGAACCGGTTTGTCCTGAGCCTGCAGGAATGAGGAATGAGGAATGAGGAATGAGGAATGGGGAATGAGGAATGAGGAATGAAGAATGAGGAATAAGAAGAATCTTTTTTTTGCAAGGCTCATAGCATAGATCACTTTGCTTGGAGCAGCCGGATGGTCAGCCAGGCCATCAGGCCCGATCCGGTTTCCAGCGCCGCCTCGTCTGCATCAAAGGTGGGAGAGTGAAGGAACGAGGTGATCCCCCGGGTTTCGTTTCTCACACCGAGACGGTAAAAGCATGAGGGAACACGCTGGGCGAAATAGGCAAAATCCTCGGCCGTCATCCGGCGCTCCAGGTTAACAACGCGGTCTTTCCCTAAATAGTCTTCCGAGAGGGATTGAATCTCTGTGGTCAGATCTTCATCGTTATGGAGATAGGGATATCCGTGTGCGATCCTCACCTCGCAGCTTCCCCCCATCCCCGAGGCAATGGAGGAGGCGATCTTTTCGATCCTCCGGTGCATCTCCTTGCGCCACTCCTCGTCGTAGGTTCTTATGGTTCCTTCGATCCGCACTTCGTCGGGGATCACGTTGGTGCGCCCCTCCCCGGTGATGCGTCCGAACGAGATGACGGAGGGGGTGAGCGGATCGGCCTGCCGGCTGACGATCTGCTGAAGCGCGATGATGATGTGCGCTGCCATCACCACCGGGTCCACCACCTGGTTAGGGGCGGCGGCATGGCCTCCTTTCCCTTTGACCGTCAGGTAGATCTCGTCGGTGGAGGCCATATCCGGGCCGGGATTGAAGCCCACCTTACCTGCTTCCAGCGTGGGAAGCACGTGCTGGCCCAACACCACCCACACATCCGGGTTCTCCAGCACGCCCGCCCCGATCATCCCGATGGCGCCCCCGGGATAGGTTTCTTCCGAAGGCTGAAAGATCAGCTTCACGGAGCCTTTGATATGCTCTTTCATCCCGTTCAGGATGAAGGCGGCTCCCAGCAGGGAGGCCATATGGACATCATGTCCGCAGGCGTGCATCTTCCCGGGATGGAGGGAGACATAGGGGGCGTCATTGGCTTCCGTGACGGGCAGGGCATCCATGTCGGCCCGGAGCGCCACGCAGCGGCCTTCGGGATCGGCGCCCCGGATCAACGCCACCACCCCGTGACCAGCCACCCCTTTTTGATAGGGGATGCCGAACTGGTCGAGCCAGCGGCAGAGATATTCGGCGGTCTCCGACTCCTCTTTGGAAAGCTCGGGGTGTTGGTGCAGGTGCCTCCGGATCTCCGTCATGTCGTTGAAATACTGACGGGAGGCTGTTTTGATCTGTTGTTTGATCTGGTTCATGAGAACAAATATAGGGGAATGCTGCCTGTCAGAGGCGTTTTTTCACGGTTTCCCAGGAGCCTGTGGTCAAAAAACTTTCATCCATGTAAGAGACCATCTTCTCAAATTTCTTCAGGGGGATGGAAAAGGTCAGGGTATTGGCGGGAACACAAGGCCGGGCCGAGACGTCAAACATTCCCAGCACCGCTTTGGGATCCTCTTTTTCATTCTCCATGTAGGGATGGTAGACGATGGAAGCGCAGCCCGAGCCAAAGGGAGCGGTGACGCCCAGACCGTCGGTGCGGTCGAAATTGGACAGGGTGAACAATCCGGAGAGAACGTCCGGCGTGGCAAAGAAGATGACGGCGATGGCCTCATCGGTCAGGACCACCTGATCGATCCGTTTGAACACGATGTATTTCCCGTCGGCCGGGATGCAGCGCATGTTTTCCATGATCTCCCTCACCATCTCCGGGGTGCGGATATACCTCTCCCCCTCCATCTCGCCCGGGATCCCGTGGGAGAGAAAATAGTCAAACTGCGGGCGCATCCCTTTCTCATAGCCGAAGTAACGCCGCGCCCCTCCGCAGCCCAGCGATTTGGCATTCCATGCCCGGGGTTTTCCCTGCCTTACCAGGTTCAGCTCGCAGATGATGCAGTTCCACTCGGTGGCCAATCCGGCCCGGGGGATGGTTCCCGGATCCTCCGTATAATAAAAAACGATGGGGAGTTCGGCTTTCCCGAAGTAGGTCTCCCATTTTTTCAGGAAGAGGTCTCGTAGGTCAGGATTCATATTGGTTGAGTTTGATTGTCGGCAAGTTTATTTCAATGAGATAACGAACTATTGAAACGCATCTATTTTGTCTGATATTTTGTCTGATATTTTGTCTGAAGGTCAATAGGAAGCAATGGCCGGCATTTTTCCGTCCCAGGTTTTCTCTTTGACCAGTTTCAGCATGAAGTCGGCTACATCGGCACGGGGGATCGAGCGAGTGGCAGGTCTCCCTTCCGTGACCTGGTACTTTCCTGTCTTGGGTGACTGTGTCAGTTTCGGCGGCCGCACGATGATCCACTCCAGTCCGCTTTCCCTGACCAGCTCCATCTGTCGTTTCTTGTCTTTGAAGATCTTACGCATGAGGAGCGGGATAAGTACCTTCGTCCATAGCGGATGGCTGTCGTTGCCCAGGATCCCGGCCGATGACATCACAATGATCCGTTTCACCCCTGTCTCCCTCATTGCCCGGATGATATTGGCCGTACCCTGAGAAAGCAAATTTTCCGGCTGATCGCCCTTTTGACCTAACGCGACGATCACCGCATCAGTATCCTCCACCGCCTCCTTCACCTTGCCGAAGTCAAGGATGTCCCCTTCGGTCACCCGGATTTTCGGATGATGAATGGTGACATTCTGCGCCACCCGTGAAAAGGCGTTCACCTCATATCCCTTGTCGAGCGCCTGGTAAACCGTCAGGATGCCCGTCCGGCCACTGGCTCCGAAAACTGCTATCTTCATTCAATGATTTTTTTTACAAAGATATTAATTCCGACGGACTGTAGAGGCGAGGCATGCCTCGCCTTGACAAGCGGACCAGCGGACAGGCGGACAGGCGGACAGGCGGACAGGGAAAAAAAATGGAAAAAAATTAAACCTTTTGGGGAGTTACCGGATTAATGGGTAACAAAATCCCTTAACCATGAGCACACATAAAGATTTAAATGTCTGGAAAGAAAGCATTGGGATTGTCACAACTATTTATCAAAGGACATCCCAATTCCCGAAACACGAAATGTACGGATTAACAGACCAGCTACGCCGTGCGGCGGTTTCGTTAGCAACAAATATCAGTGAAGGTTCAGGACGAAAAAACTCGAAAGAGTTCAGACATTTCCTGAGAATATCATTAGGATCAGTGAATGAACTTGAAACATTGCTGATCATTTCTGAAAACCTTGGATATCTTGATGAAATTGATCACGCATATTTTCATGAAAAAATCAAACTGATCACTGCCCAGCTGAGTGGATTGATCCGGTCAATTGAAAACAGGATAAACTCCCTCAAACCCGTTCCATAATTCCCTGTCCGCTTGTCTGCCTGTCCGCCTGTCCGCCTGTCCGCTTGTCCGCTTGTCCGCTGGTTTTTTTTTGTATTTTTATCCAAAAAAAACGTGCCCCTCTCAGATCTTTTCCGGAAGAAGTCGGTCGAGCAGATCCTCTCCGACATGGATCATCATGAGGCATCGGGCAGTGCGTTGAAGCGGAATCTCAGGGTGGTGGACCTCACCGCGCTGGGCATTGCGGCGGTGATCGGCGCCGGGATTTTCAGCACCATCGGCACTGCGGCATCCCATGGAGGGCCGGCCGTCTCCCTGCTCTTTCTCTTCACGGCGGTCGCCTGCGCCTTCTCGGCCATGTGCTATGCCCGGTTTGCCTCGGTGATCCCCATCAGCGGCAGCGCTTATACATACGCGTATGCCAGTTTCGGAGAGTTGTTAGCCTGGGTCATCGGGTGGGACCTGATCATGGAATATGCGATCGGCAACATTGCCGTGGCGATCTCCTGGTCAGACTATTTCACGGGTTTGATGAGCGGCATCGGGGTGCATCTGCCCGAATACCTGGTGATTGATTACCTGAGTGCCGCGAGGGGGTATCATGCCGCCCTGGCGGAGATGGCCGGCGGGATCGGGATCGACCAGCTCAGCTTCCAGATGAGGGAGGCCTACCTGGCCTGGACCCATGCCCCGGTGATCGGGCACATCCGCCTGATCGCCGACATCCCGGCCTTCTCCATTGTCGTGTTCATCTGCACGCTGGTCTACATTGGCATCTATGAAACAAAGGTGGCGGGCAACACCATGGTGTTACTGAAGATCGGGATCCTGCTGGTGATCATCTCCGTGGGATCCTTCTACGTAAACCGGGAGAACTGGAGCCCGTTTGCCCCGAACGGGATCACCGGTGTGTTGAAAGGGGTCAGCGGGGTTTTTTTCGCATATATCGGTTTCGACGCCATTTCCACCACGGCCGAGGAGTGCCGGAATCCTCGGCGGGACCTGCCAAGGGCGATCATCGCTGCACTGATCATCACCACGGTCCTCTATGTCGCGATCAGCCTGGTACTTACCGGAATGGTATCCTACAAGGAGCTGGCCGTGGGTGACCCGCTTGCCTTTGCCTTCTCGCAGCTGCATCTGACCAAACTATCCGGGATCATCGCCATCAGTGCGGTGATCGCCATGGCCGGGGTGCTGCTGGTGTTCCAGGTGGGCCAGCCAAGGATCTGGATGAGCATGAGCCGCGACGGGCTCCTTCCGAAACGGTTCGGCAGGATCCACCGGCGTTTCCGCACGCCGGCATTTGCCACCGTGATCGCCGGCATCTTTGTGGCGGTGCCTGCGCTCTTCATGAACCTCACCGAAGTGACCGACCTCTGCAGCATCGGGACGCTCTTCGCTTTTGTGCTGGTCTCCGGCGGTGTACTCGTGCTCGATGAACGCTCCTCCTCACAAAAAACACCCACAGGCAAAAACGAGTTCCGGATCCCCTACCTCAACAGCCGGTACTTTTTGCCGGTGATCTGGTTGGGGGTCGGATTGCTGGTATATTTCTCAGTTGGCAGTTGGCAATTGGCAGTTGGCAGTGAAGGTGATGGCATCGCGCATCACGCATCGCGTATCGCGCATCTCCCATCTCGCATCTCCTATCACGACATCCCTCTTCTGATCTTCACCGCCATCGCCCTGACAATCACCCTATTCAGCATTCTCAGACAGTGGTCGCTGATCCCGGTCCTGGGGTTGCTGACCAATCTCTACCTGATGGCCCAGTTAGGCGTCACAAACTGGTTGCGATTTGGCATCTGGCTGGTAGTTGGTCTGGTGATTTATTTTACCTTTGGCGTACGCCATAGCCGTTTGAACAGGCGGACAGGCGGACCGGCGTGAACCAGCGGACCAGCGGACCAGCGGACAGGCGGACATGTAGAGGCGAGGCATGCCTCGCCTTGACAAGCGGACAGGTGAAGAATAGAAAGAACGATAGTGTGGTTTTAAAATTAATGAAGATGCAAAAGGTGTATGTTTTATTAATGACGGCAATAATTGCCAAGGCCACGTTTTCCCAAGAGTTTACGCAGGTTTTCACCGGAAGCATTGTCAATGACGGGGGATGGAATTATGCCTGCTGCTGGGCGGATTTCAACAACGATGGATTTGACGATTTGTTCGTTTGCAACAATGACGCCAACAACGGCAAACTGAATTTTCTCTATTACAATAACGGCGACGGGACGTTTACCAAAGATAACTCCGGGGGGCCGGTCACCACAGACGGGGGAAGTTCTTACGGGTGCTGTGCCGCCGATTATGACAATGATGGCCATATTGACCTGTTTGTCTCCAATTACAATGAAAACAATTTCCTTTACAGGAATACGGGAAGCGGGTTTGAAAAGATCACCGACGATCCTGTCGTTACATCCGGCGGAAAATCAACCGGATGCGAATGGATCGACTATGACAGGGATAGGTTCCTGGACCTGTTTGTCTGCAATCGTGATCAGTCCAACTATCTTTTTCACAATGAAGGGGATGGCTCGTTTGTCAGGGTCTATACCGGGACATTGACTTCGGAAGTCAAGAATACCGGGGCCTGCGCCTGGGGAGATGTTGACTTGAACGGCTTCCCGGATGTTTTCCTTGCCAACAGCGGTCCGGATTACAACACCCTCTATTTCAACAACGGTGACGGTACCTTTACCCAAATCACCGGTGATCCGGTGGTCTCCGACCTGGAGAATTTCGATATTGCCTGCTGCGGGGATATTGACAATGACGGAGATCCGGACATCTATACGGCCCCGGGGATGCTTCCCGGCTCTTCCTACGATGTTTATCTCTACCGGAACCAGGGAGACGGAACATTTGTCAGGGTTACGGGAGTCCCTCATGCCGGGATAAATTCAGGCGGAGGATGCAGTATGGCCGATTGGGACAATGATGGCGATCAGGATATTTTCCAGACGGCGTATGACGGCGACAACCTGGTGCTGCTCAACGACGGATCAGGCAGTTTTTCCCAGATCACCGCCGGGGTGTTGGCTTCCGACGGGAATTATAACAAAGAGCCCTCATGGACAGACATGGACCATGACGGTGATGTGGATCTGTTTATTGCCGTGAACAATTATTTCGGGGGAAACAACAAATTGTTCTCAAACAACGGGAACTCAAACCATTGGATTGACATCACGTGTGAAGGGACCGTATCCAACAGGAACGGGATCGGGGCCATCCTGACAGTCATTGCTGAACTGTCAGGCCAGACCATCATACAAACCCTCATGGTGGATGACCTGAATTCCCTGACCAGCCATGTCGGACTCGGGGATGCCACCTTGATCGGGGAGATCGACGTGGAATGGCCTTCAGGGATCCTGACCACCCTCACAGATGTGGCTGTTGACCAGCGAATCCTGATTCCCGAATCCTGTGTAGCCATCCCCGAGAAGGAAGAGGGCGGGACGGGCCTCCGGCTGAGCAATTTCCCGAATCCCTTTTCCGGAAGCACTACGATTCTCTTCTCCCTTCCCTCGGCAGTTTCCCGTTCGCTGCCGGGGATGTCCCCTTCACAAAATCTACAGGAAGAGATCACCCTGGAGATCCGGACGCTACAGGGGACGATCGTCCGGAGGTTCCTTGTTCATGAAGGGGAGGACTCCCTGGTCTGGGATGGGAACGATCGTTCGGGGAATCCCGCAGCGCCGGGCATCTATCTCTGCACCCTGTCCATTGACGGTGCTTGTGCCTCCTCCGGAAAATGCTTGAAAAATTAACCTGTTAGCCCACTGCTTATGCTGATCGAGTCACTGGTCGTCGTTGCAGCCGGAATCCTGGTGGGGTTCATCAACACCCTGGCGGGCGGGGGATCGGTGATCTCATTGTCGCTGCTGCTGATCCTGGGGCTGCCGGCCACGATTGCCAACGGGACCAACCGGATGAGCGTCTTCTTCCAGACCACCTCTTCGGTCACCGCCTTCTGGCGAAAAAAGATGTTCACCACGCGAAAGATCTGGTGGCTGATCCTGCCTGCCACCATTGGGTCGGTAGCGGGGGCCTGGATGGCTACCGGGATCAAGTCGGAGATCCTGGAGATCGCCATGGTGATCATCATGGCCTTCATGCTGGTGTTTATCTTCATGAAGCCCGAAAAGTGGATGAAGGAAAACACGGCATTCCTTCAGAAAAAGATCCAGTGGTGGCAGGTGGGGCTCTTTTTTGCCATTGGCCTCTACGCGGGGTTTCTCCAGGTGGGCGTCGGCTACTTCCTCCTGATGGGGCTGGTGCTGGGCGTCGGGTTCGAGCTGGTCAAGGCCAACGCGGTGAAGAACCTGATTGTCCTCTTCTCCGCCACGGTCTCCCTGGCGATCTTTCTTGTGAGCGACCAGGTCAATTACCTCTACGGCCTGCTGCTGTCGGCCGGAAGTGTCATTGGGGCCTACATTGCCAGCATGATGGCGATCAAAAAAGGTGGCTCGTTCATCCGCTGGGTGATCGTGGCCTCGGTGATCCTGGCGGTGCTGAAGGTGACGGGGTTAGTGGATTTTAAAGCACTGTTTGCAAGTATATTAAATTGATAGATATGGAAAGGTGTTTTTGGATGCGTGATGCGCGTTGCGCGATGCGCGATATGCAATGTCAGACGCCGGATGCCGGATGCCGGATGCCGGATAAGAAATATGGGGCCTCCAGAGGGGAAAAATTGCTCACTTGTTTTTTTGCGATATTATTCCTATTCATCCATTCCTTTGTCTTCAGCCAGGATCAGGCATCCGGCATCAGGCATCAGGCATCCGGGACCCAGGATCCCGAATCTCATAGCGAAGCGGAGACCACGCCTTGGCGTGGCGGCATCGGTCACCCAGGCAACTGGGTGCTGGTGATCCATGGGGGTGCCGGTGGCCCTCCGCGGGGAACGATGCCGGAAGAGAAGGAGCAACAATACAGGGAGAAACTGAGTGAAGCGTTGTCGGTGGGATCGGAGATCCTGCAACAGGGGGGCAGCAGCATGGACGCCGTGGAAGCGGTGGTGCGGTTCATGGAGGATTGCCCGTTGTTCAACGCGGGAAAAGGAGCGGTTTACAACGACGAAGGGGTGGCTGAGATGGATGCTTCCATCATGGACGGGAGCACCCTGATGGCCGGCGCCGTGACGGGTGTCAGTACCATCCGCCATCCGGTGTCGGCAGCCAGGCTGGTCATGACTGACACGAAGCATCTTCTCCTGATGGGGGAGGGCGCGGAACAGTTTGCCAAAGAAAAGGGGCTGGAGATCATGGATCCTTCCTGGTTCAAAACCCCGGAAAGGACTGAACAATATGAACGAATGAAGCAATCCGAAGGGGGAAAAAAGGTGAAGATCGAAGGAAAGGGCCATCAGGACACCGTTCCGGTTTCGCAGACGGACGATCAGGCGAAAGGGACCGTTGGAGCTGTGGCCCTTGACAATATGGGTAACCTGGCTGCCGCCACCTCCACAGGCGGGTTGATGATGAAGATGAGGGGCCGCATCGGAGACACCCCGATCATCGGGGCCGGGACATATGCCAACAATGCCACCTGTGCCGTCTCCTGCACCGGGACGGGGGAATATTTCATGCGCGACCTGATTGCCTATGATGTCTCGGCCCTGATGGAATACAGGGGGTGGCCGCTGGAGCAGGCCGCCAGGTATGAAATTGATGAGAGGCTGAAAGCCCAGGGGGGAAGTGGGGGGTTGATTGCCGTTGACAGGGAGGGAAATGTTGCAATGCCTTTCAATACCAACGCCATGTTCAGGGGGTATGCGAAGGCGAAAGAGGGAAGTACGGTGGAGATTTA
>Ga0172368_10005813_pt1 | contig 13561 bp, 14 predicted proteins | sample Lak11m_FD_114540 | JGI IMG/M metagenome (GOLD analysis project Ga0172368, IMG submission 114540) | Freshwater microbial communities from Kabuno Bay, South-Kivu, Congo - kab_022012_11m | ecosystem: Environmental > Aquatic > Freshwater > Lake | place: Democratic Republic of the Congo: South-Kivu...
GGGCAAAAATGAACACCGTGCATTCTTAAACGAGGAATGCACGGTGTTTTTATTTAACGCATTTTAGGTACAGAGAAAAAATTTCACATTCTAATCTATTGCTTATCTTCCAACCATACCCTGCCTCGTGGCTTTACGACTATCTGCATGTAATTCAATTCTACTTGGAGGTAGCAATGAAAAAAATGTTACGTATGTCTGTTCTATCAGTTTTGGTTCTGAGCGCATTAGCGTTCAGCGCTTTCGGTGCCATGGCAATGGCATCCGCATCCGGGACTGAAACTCCTGTTCCATCTGCAACGGTCACGTCCAGTCTCAAGCAGGAAGTCATCGGTACGGTCACGGCGATAGATGCCACAAGCATTACGCTCAATGGAACTGTCTATCCTTTGTCCGTCACCACCCAGATTCAGGGTGACGTTCGAGCAGGTGACACTGTCAAACTTGAGATCGTCACCAACCCCGATGGCAGTCTCACGGTCTATGAAGTGGGCAAGCCCGATTCGTTTGGTTCCAGTGTTGATGTTTCCGACGCTGAACCTGCCAGCGCCGTCGAACCCATCGGCACGGAAACTGTCAGTTCCGACAAGTCTGATGTTGTTGAGCCCGCCCATACTGAGATTGCCGACCCGGGCAAAGATTCTTCGACCGGCTCAAGCCTGGATAAAAACAGCGCCGACTCGACCCCCGACAAAAGCGGCTCCAGCCTCGATGCCAACAAAGATTCTTCTCAATCAACATCTGTTAGCGATTCAAATTCCCCCGTTGACAGCGGCCAATAATTCAGAGCAATTCGTTTCTCGGCAGTCGAAGGTGGACTGCCGAGAAATTTTGATCAGTTGTTTTGAAATGATATAACTTGTCAAAGAAAAAACAGCGTGTGGCCTCCAACGAGATCATACGCTGTTTTTATTTAATCGAAATTTTACTGCAGAATTTATCTTACGCATACTCGATGAATTCAGGAAATCTTATCCAACATCTCGATTGCTTTACGCAGGCGTTCGAGCACTTTGGTTCGGCCGATGATTTCCATACTTTCGAAGAGTGGCGGGCTCACTTTCTGTCCCGTGACGGCCACGCGCAGAATGCCGAAGACCTGGTTGGGGTTGAGTCCCAACTGCTCGACAAGTCCACGCATGGGAGGTTCGGCGACAGCGTGATCGAGTTCGGACAAGGCGGCCAGAACTTCGTAGGATTTGCGTGCTACATCGGCAGATTGTTTGGCATCCAGTCCCATGGCGATAAGTTCGGCAGGGTTGGGTTCCACTGTCTCTTTGAAGAAGAAGCCTGCAAAGCCAATACTGTCGTCGAGGGTGACCAGGCGCTCGCGGATGAGCGGCGTGATCCGCATGAGAAGGCCGTCGTCAACGTTGTATCCAGCTTTCGTGAGAAAAGGCTTGATGCGTGCGGCCAGGTCCTCGGTCGAGAAGAGGCGGATGTGTGTCCCGTTGAAATGATCCAACTTTTGGAAGTTGATGGCGGCGGGAGCTGGATTCAAATGTTCGAGGGTGAATTTCTCGATCATGTCATCGAGCGTCAGCACATCACCTTCGGCAATGCCCCAGCCCATCAGCACCATCCAGTTGAGCAGGCCTTCGGGTGTGAAGCCAAGGTCCTGCATATCTTTGATGAAAATGGAATAGCCATCCTTGATGGTGTCCGCCGTTTCGCGTTTGGACATTTTGCCTTTGCCGCTTGGTTTGAGGAAGACCGAAAGATGCACCCATTCCGGCTCGTCCCAGCCGAAGGCGCGCACGATGTTGACGTGAAGCGGAAAGGTGCCGAGCCATTCTGAGCCGCGGAAAACGTGCGTGATCTGCATCAGATGATCATCCACCATGGCGGCCAGATGATAAGTCGGGAGGCCGTCAGTTTTTAGGATCACGGAATCATCTAGGTTCTTGTTCTCGATGACAATGTCGCCGCGTAAAAGATCGTGTGCAGTGGTCGCACCTTCCTGCGGCATCTTGAAGCGGATGATGTGCTTCTCGCCGTTTGCGACGCGTCGTGCGGCCTCATCGGGAGAAAGCTTGCGGCAGGTGCCGTCATAATGCGGATTCTCTTTGCGCTTCTGCTGTTCCTGCCGGACTTTTTCCAAACGATCGGGCATACAGAAGCATGGATAAGCGTGGCCGCTATCGACCAGCATTTTTGCGTGTTGAGTGTAGATGTCGCGGCGCTCGGTCTGACGATACGGCCCATACACCCCGCCAATATCCGGACCTTCGTCGTAGTTCAGTCCGAGCCAGCGTAAGCCGTCCATAATTTCCTGCTCCGCGCCAGGGACGGTGCGCTTGAGATCGGTATCTTCAAGCCGTAAAATGAACTTGCCTCCTGTCTTGTGGGCAAGCAGATAATTGAACAAAGCTGTGCGCGCGCCGCCGAGATGTAGATGCCCCGTAGGAGAAGGCGCCATGCGGACGCGTGCGGGCTTGGTGTAATCTGTCATGAAAGAGCCTTTCTTGGGAAGAGCGGTTCATCCGCGAATTTTCACTAATTATTTTGATCCACGCGGATCGTGTCTTGTGTCTTTATTAATTGTCTGCTAGAAATCCATTGATTTGTGTCGCATCGCAACGCTCTCGACGAGACCAATTCCCAACATCAGCGCCATCAAGCCTGAACCGCCGTAACTGATAAACGGCAGGGGCAGGCCTGAGACCGGGATCAAATTCAGGTTTACGGCAATGTTGGCTGAACCCTGGAAGAATAACAACATCCCAACGCCAAAGGCGATCATGGCGCCAGATACATCTCGGGCTTTCTGTGCCGCGCGAAAACAACGCCAGATAATGAAGGCTTCAATTGCGATGACAACGATCGCACCGGCCAGGCCGAACTCTTCAGCAGTGGCCGAGAAGATAAAGTCGGTGTGGCGGACTTTGAGAAAGCGCAACTGGGTCTGCGTGCCGTGACCGTAGCCCTTGCCAAACAATTCACCAGAGCCGATGGCGATCAAAGCTTGCCGTACATTGTAGGTTGCACCATTAGTCGCATTCGGATCTGGTTTAATAAAAGTCAGGATGCGATCCCGCTGATACTGCTGAAGAAATTGAAAGGAAAGAAGCCCTAGCAAGACGCCCACCAGAGCCAGCAATGCGATTTGTTTTAGATCTACGCCGTTCATCCAGACCATGCCCGCCCAGATGACCATACTTACAACCACGTTCGATAAGTTAGGTTGGAGCAAAATCCAAATGACGAGCCCCCAGGCCCAAAGCAGGCTTTTCAACAGCCATTTCAGATCACGTGGATCATTTTGACTTTTTTCAAAGTAACGAGCAAGGATCAAAATAAGCACGATCTTGGCAAACTCAGTCGGTTGAAGGAATAACACGCCCACTTGGAACCAGCGTTGAGCGCCGAAAGCAGCTTGTCCCAATCCCGAAAGCGAGATAAGAAATACCATCATGACGATATACATGAGCCAGTGGAGCGAAAGCCAGTAACGGTAATCAATGCTGGCAAGCAGGACGATGACCACTAACCCGATCAACGCGAAATAAATTTGACGATTACCCAAAGGCAGGAGACCTTCGTTCCCAGCAATGGCCGAACGAATCATCATCGCACCGAAGGCGCTGGCCAATATGACCGCACCGAGTAATAGAAAATCGAAATTGCGCCAGGAAAGACCGCGCATGGTTTATTCTGCGCGGCGGCGTGTCACACTCCGCAAGGGAATATCTGCCACCAGACGTTGAGAGCGGCCGTCATGCTGGACATCAATTTGTACAGCATCAGCATCAATTTCTATATGCCGTGAGATCACTTGAATTAACTCGTCTTTGAGCGAGGTCAATTCCGCAGGCGATAAATCTGTGCGGTCATGGATGAGCACCAATTGCAGGCGCTCCTTTGCGCTCTCGGCGCTGCGTTTGCGTCCGCCAAACCAGCTCATCATTTCCTGCCTGCCATTTTCTGGATGCGATCCCACAATCCGCTTTGTTTATCCAAATCCATAAACGCCACTTCTTCACCTCGCATGCGCTTGGCAATGTTGCGAAAAGCCTGCCCAGCGCTGCTCTTCATATCCTGTGCCACAGGTACGCCACGATTCGAACTGACGATCACACCTTCATCTTCGGGGACGATGCCAATCAACTGGATACCAAGTAGATCGAGAACATCTTCTGCCGAGAGCATATCGTGCTGTTTGACCAGAATTGGATTTAAACGATTGATGATAAGAGCAGTTGAACGCTTTTCCTCTGCTTCAAGAATACCGACTACGCGGTCGGCGTCACGCACGGCAGAGACTTCGGGGTTGGTCACAACCAGCACGCGGTCCGCGGCCGCGATGGCATTCCGAAAGCCGCGCTCGATGCCTGCCGGAGAGTCGATCAGCACAAAATCAAAGTCGGGACGAAGCTCATTGCATAGACGAGTCATGTCGCTGGGCGAGACCGAATTCTTGTCCCGCGTTTGAGCCGCCGGAATCAGATAAAGTTCAGATAAATGCTTGTCGCGGATCATCGCCTGGCGCAATTTACAGCGGCCTTCGATTACATCCACAATATCATAAACGATGCGATTCTCAAGGCCCATCACCACATCGAGATTTCGCAGGCCGATGTCGCCGTCAATACAAACGACCTTTGCGCCGTCGGAAGCCAACGCCACAGCGATATTCGCGACGGTAGTCGTCTTGCCGACGCCGCCTTTTCCAGATGAAATGGTAAATACTTGAGCTGTCATAAGTTTTCCTATTGACCGGGCTGCCAGGGTTCGATCACGACCCGTTCATCGCGTATAAAGGCCATCTCGGGCTTCCCGCTTTCTTTTTTATTGGATGTAATCATCGCGTCCGTCCCGACCTGAAGCCGGATCGGGGCGAAATCGAGCGCACACACCACTGCGGCCTCGTTGCCTTTCGAGCCTGCGTGGACGGCTCCGCGCAAGCGGCCCCAGATGATGACATTGCCTTCGGCCACGATCTCCGCACCGGGGTTGACATCACCCAGCACGACAACATGCCCTGGAAATTCAATGCGCGCACCGGAACGAATTGTCTTGTTCAGGAAGAGTGCCGTTCCCTCGCCGAGGTCCTGCACTTCGAAGTGGCGCGCCTCTTCGGGTCGCGGCTTGGAAATACGTGTTGCCAGGCCAAGTAGTTGCGCGGTCCTTTCTGTTGTCGGTGATTCGCTGATCACTGCCCAGAGCGAAACATTGCGCTCCGACAAATGATCGCGCAATTCGACCATTTCATTGACTTTGAGAATCTGTGTCCCGACATCCAGAGCCAGCCGTGCGCCTTGAAAAAAAGATTGCTTCTCGTCTATTTGAGACAGCAAAGCCGCGTGCTGATCTTCCCATGGCGCGTCGGATAGAGAGACCAGCAAACCGTCCCGCAATCCTTTGATCTGAACTAAAGAAGCTAAATCATCCATTGAGCAACAAGTTGCGGCAAATTATAGCATGACAATCGTACGACTTGCTCGGAGAGCGCCGGCAGGGCGGGCTTTCAGTTTGTTGAGTTCAGATTCCGAACAAACTACCTTACTGCGTGCCCATCATCCGCCGCCGTTTTTAGCGAGATCAATGGACTTCAATTCAAAATAGGCCTTCAATACTCTGGCAACCACTGGAGCGGCCACCGTAGCGCCTTCGCCTCCATGGTATTCAAATGCCATCACCACAATTTCCGGATCATCATAAGGCGCGTAGGATAAAGTCCAGGAATGAGTCGGCCAGGCGCCAAATTGACATTGATTGGCCTTAAGTGCCACGTCATCACAATATTCGGCTGTACCGGTTTTGCCCGCAATTGCAATTGGCAGGGGAAAATCTTTTGTATAAATATTATGTAAAGTTCCACGCGGATCGGTTACCGCCAGCCGCATTCCAATTTGAACATTTTTGACAACGCTCGGATCTATGGTCTTTGTTTGGCCCGTTTTTTGGCAGTTACCAGCATCGCATGCATATACTGCTATGCGGGGATCTTTTGTTACATCCCACTTCATATTCGGCACAAAGGGTGATATCTGATAACTGCCGACAGGCAGTTGATCCGCAACTGTTTTATCGCCAAGGTTGAGCCAGGCTTGATATGTATTTCCGCGTTTATCAGTTGTCGCTTGAGGAACCCAAAGGCTGAAATCCTGTGGATTAAACCAGACGGTTTGGGCCTTCCCTTCACTGTCAACCACACTACGGACGATGGTTGGCTGCATTAATTTCCCGTTGTTCGCCATTGTTTCACCGGACATTGCCACTTGTAATGGCGTTGCTAATACATATCCTTGTCCCACTGTGGCAATGTAAGTATCACCCGTGGACCAGTTTTCGCCCTGATTAATACGTTTCCATTGCGGATCAGGAATCAATCCGCTTGCCTCGCCGGGCAATTCAATGCCGGACGGCGCGCCATACCCCAGAGCCCGGGCATACTCGCCCAAACGAAAGATGCCAAGGCCGCCATTCTTGATTTCGTCGCCGAATCCGCCGCCCAATTTATAAAAGCATACATTGCTGGAGTAGGCGATGCAGTGATAAAAATCGATCTGACCAAACCCAGCCGGGTTCCAATCCACAAAAGGACGCGTATTGGTTGGGCCGCAAGGTTCATTGGGGGTAAACTGTTCACACAATTGCAATTCGCCGGGTGCGGCTATGATTTGGCTTGTGGTCACAACTCCTTCATTCAACGCACCGTTTGCTGCGGAAAGCTTGAACACCGAGCCAGGTGGATATTCACTCTGGATCGCATTATTCAAAAGCGGATGGCGCGGATCCTGACTCAGTTGGTTATAGTAATAACCGGGGATAAAGCGCGCCATGCGATTGTTTTCGTAGGTTGGATACGATACCATTGCCAGAATCTCACCGGTCTTCGGATTCAGGGCGATCACCACACCGCTTGAGATGCGGACTTTTCCAAAGTATGCATTCCAATAATTGATCTCCTGCAGCAAGGATGCTTCCGCTGCGGCCTGCAAGCGCGTATCAATTGTCAGAGTGACGTTATAGCCAGGAACCGGCGCTTTTGGGGGCTCAAGGTTGCGAAGTTCCTGGCCAGCCACATCCACTTGGATAACGCGCGTGCCATTGCTCCCGGCCAAAACATCCTGCAAAGAAGTTTCAACGCCCGCGTACCCGATCTTATCTCGGTTGGGAACGAAACCTTTAGCGCGCAAGCTCGCCTCAAGTGCTGCTGGAATCGGACCGAGGAAGCCGATCAAATCTGAAGTCAATGAACCGGTTGGATAGTCGCGGATCGGGACGATCTCAACGTCTACTCCCGGCCAATCTGCGGTCCGTTCACGGACCAGATGCGCAACATCTTCTGTGATATTGCACTTTATTTCGACTGGAGTATAGGGCGCTAACGAATCGCCCAGTTCAACCAATTGCGTTATACCCGGTCCCTCGACACAAGGAGCAAATAACTTAGCATCATCCACTGTGCCGCTATTTACCGGGATGCCAGTAAGAGCTGAGATATCGCGATAGATGCGTTGAACATCCGCGTTGTCGTCCGGGATGTAGGCGGGGGTAATGACGAGGTTGTAAGAAGCGATGTTACGAGCCAGAATGTATCCGTTGCGGTCATAGATAATACCGCGTGGAGCTGGTGAACTGATCCCTTTAGTATAATTTTCGACGGCTTGGTTTATGTATGTTTGGCTGTTAAAGACCTGCATGGATATAAGACGTCCCAGCAAAGCGGTTAGGACAAGCAGGACCACCCCATAGATAACGAATAATCGCCAGGTTTCAAAACGGGAACTGCCGGGAGCAGAAGGCAAACTCATGCTTTCTCCATGGATGGGAGAACCCAACGCGCAATATCACGCATAAAGCCATAAAGTGGAATCGAAATGAGTAGATTCAGCAAAAGGCTTGGAAGTGTGATCAGGCCCATTGTGTCGCGAAATGGTAAAGGGTCCCCAACGATGCGAAGATAAGTGTACGACAAGAGGTGCATCACCAACGTCCCCAAAAAGGTCACGCTGAACATTGCCAGCAAAGGCGCCTGCCAGACGCGGCGTTGAAGCAATAAGGCAAAAAGAACCACGCTGAAATATCCGGCCATATAAATAAACCAGGGTAAATGCGAAGAGAAGCCGACCATGATGCTTGCCAGAAAAGCCCAATGAAAAGCCGTCGTGACTCCATCCTGCAAAGCCCAGGCGGCCAGGATGACAAGTACGAGATCGGCGTAGCCCGCAAGCAGGGAGAATTGGCTGACAATGGCCGACTGCAAAATAACAGCCAGGCCAAGCAAAGGAAGTGCAATAATGTTGCGCATATCAGGGAGTGGTGGTGGGAACGAGCGGAGCGATATCAACCGCGCGGAAATTGATAATAACCAAAACGATCTGCAAGCGGCTAAAGTCCACGGCAGGTTGAACGGTGGATTGCTGGAAGAGTTCGGCGGCGCGCTTATGGACGTTGACCACCTGCCCGATGATCAGGTCTGGCGGAAAACCGCCACCCAGGCCTGAGGTCAGAATAAGATCACCCGGCTGAATAGTTGCGTCTTGCGAGATGAGATCGAGGGAAATGTCGCCAGTGATGGAACCGATCAGCATTGCATCCGTATTGGCATTCTTAAGATGTGTGTTCACCGATGAAGCCGGATCGGTGATCAATTGAACGCGCGCCGCGTCCGCGATGACCGCATCCACGCGGCCGACCAGGCCTTCGCTTGTCACGACCGGCATACCACGGCGAATGCCGTCATTCGAACCGCGATTGATAATGATGTAATGCAGGAATGGACTTGGGTCGCGCCCAATGACCGAGGCGGCCTTGTAACTGCTTTCAGGATTGGTCCTTGAAAAATCCACCAATGCGGCCAGTATCTCGGTCTCATTGACGCGTTGCTGTAGGTTAATCACTTGAGCCTGCAAATCAGAGACTTGTTTCTGGAGTTCAGTATTGCGGGTACGCAGACTCACAATGTCGCGCGGCGCGGCTAAAAATTCCTGAATGGCCTGATAGCGTGTGGCGAACCATTCCTGTAGGGAAACTAATCCGCCAGTGAACCGATTGGTAACTGAGCTAAAGAAACCGCCAAAGGAAAGTGCAAGAATTCCCCCGATGACCAAGAAAATAATGGTGGTTTGTAAAGTGCGAGAAAACAGATCCTTCATTCTTAAATCATAGCATAGAGCGCAAATGTATGCACGCCCTATGCGCCATGATGGGTACTGCCGCGCTCCAGACCAACCAGATAGCGGCTCAAATTATCCATATCTTCAAAAACGACGGCCGCGCCGCGCACCACACAGGTCAACGGATCTTCCGCCACCCAAACGCGAAGTTTAAGCTCGTCTGTCAAACGGTCGGCCAGCCCCTGCAAAAGCGACCCGCCTCCAGCCAGACAAATTCCAATATCCATCAAATCTGATACGATCTCTGGCGGGATTTCATCCAGCGCATCGCGCACAGTATCAATGATAACCTGCACCGAACCGGTAAGTGCCTCGCGAATTTCCACCGATGAAATCTCAATCGTTTCAGGTAGACCGGTTACAAGATTGCGCCCACGCACTTCCATCGTTTTTTCAGGTTGAAGCGGATAGGCCGAACCGATCTTCCATTTGACCTGTTCCGCGATACCTTCACCGATAAGCAGGTTGTACTTATTCCGCAAATATTGCACGATATCCTGATCCATCTCGTCACCGGCAACGCGCAGTGAACGAGAAGCGACCACGCCTCCGATGGACATCACCGCGACCTCGGTTGTTCCGCCACCAATGTCTACGACCATCGAGCCACGTACTTCACCGATGGGCAGACCGGCTCCCAATGCCGATGCAATCGGCTCCTCGATCAACATAACCTGGCGCGCGCCTGAGGCCATTACCGCGTCATAAACAGCGCGCTTCTCCACTTCCGTCACGCCGGTTGGAAGTCCAACCACCACACGCGGGCGGGGGAGCGGGACTACGCTCTGCTCGTGAACCTTGCCGATGAAATATTCCAGCATGACCTGAGTTACATCGAACTCAGAGATAACACCGTCGCGAACGGGCCGCACCACGATTACATTACCGGGCGTTCGCCCGACCATTTCCTTGGCCTCCAGGCCAATGGCTAATGGTAAACGCGATCTTTTATCAATGGTTACCCAGGAAGGTTCGTTAATAACAATACCCTTGCCGCGCACATGCACAAGGGTGTTCGCGGTGCCCAAATCAATTGCGATGTCTAAAGAAAACAGGCCTAACAGCCAGTTAATTGGGTTGAAGGCCAAAGAGAGGCTCCTTTATAAGAATCTTTGCAAACCAGCCGCTTGCGAAAGGGATTATATCATAAGGACTAATATACACTTTGTGTAACCTTGAATAGCCGAATGGGTTAAAATTCTCGAAATCATATTCAATCGGTCCGGGAGGGATCATGGCAAAGATTGCGTTCGTTACCGATAGTACCGCATACATACCAGTTGAACTTGTCAGGCAACACAGCATCACAGTCGCACCGCAAGTTTTGATCTGGGGCAATCAGACTTATCAGGACGGCGTGGATATTCAGCCGGATGAGTTCTACGCGCGGCTCAAAGGTAGTAAGACAATGCCAACTACTTCGCAGGCATCCATGGTAACCATGCAAAATATCTTTCATAGCTTGATAGATAAAGGGTTCGACGTTGTAGGGGTGTTCATCTCAGCCAAACTTTCCGGCACGTTGCAATCCGCTATGCAAGGCCGGGAAGCATTGGGATCTGCCGCTGAAAAAATCACCATTATCGACAGCACCTCCACGGCCATGGCAATGGGTTTTCAAGTCCTGAACGCTGCACGCGCTGCAGAAAATGGGGCCAGTGTCGCCGATTGCAAAGCATTGGTGGAAAAAGCCCGGGAGCACACCGGCGTTTATTTTGCGGTGGACACGCTCGAATTCCTGCACCGCGGCGGACGCATCGGCGGTGCACAACGCTTTATCGGCTCGGCGCTCAATCTCAAGCCCATTCTTGCCGTCAAGGATGGACGCGTCGAAGCCGAAGACCGCGTCCGCACCAAGAGCAAAGCCTTGGATCGCGTGCTTGAGCTGGTTGCGGCGCAGGTTAAAGGGAAATCCAATATTCACATTGCCTGCCTGCATGCCAACGCCGAGGCAGAGGCGCTCGATCTGCTTGCCAGAGCTGGCAAGGAATTAAATGCTATTGAAAGCATTCTGTCCTCCGTTAGCCCGGTGGTTGGTACACATGCCGGACCAGGAACAGTTGGTCTGGCCTTCATGGCAGGTATGTAATGATTTTCCTCTCCCGAATGGGAGAGGAATTTTTCATACGTGTATAATTCAAGCATGATACGTCCAGACCCTCTGGTCATCGGCATTGCGGGCGGCTCCGGTTCAGGCAAAACCACTGTAGCGCAGGAAATTCTCAATCGTGTTGGCCCGGATCGAATCGCTTTTTTGCAACACGACTCATATTACAAAGACTTAAGCGGACTCCCCCCGGTCCAGCGAGCTGAAGTCAACTTCGACCATCCCAACTCGCTCGAGACCGAATTGTTGATCGAGCATATCGCTTCACTCCGGGACGGCAAGCCGGTCGAAGTCCCGATCTACGATTTCTCCATCCACAGCCGTACCGGCCAAACTTTCACCGTTGCTCCGCACCGCGTGATCCTGGTTGAAGGCATCCTGATCTTTACTGAAGCTTCTTTGCGCAAACTCTTCGACGTGAAGATTTTCGTGGATACCGATTCTGACCTGCGCTTCATCCGCCGCTTACAACGTGACATCGCTGAACGCGGCCGGACGACAGAAGCGGTCATCAAACAATATAAAACCACCGTCCGCCCGATGCACCTGGAATTTGTTGAGCCATCCAAGCGTTATGCCGACGTCATCATCCCCGAAGGCGGATTCAATGCCGCAGCGCTGGATATGGTCGTTGCGCGCGTGGATGCATTGCTAAAATAATTCTAGATACACATTAAGGAGAGAACATGGCAAAACAATGGAATACCCCACCTGCAATGGCTATTGACCTGAAGAAAAAATACAAAGCTCACATGGAAACCGAGAAGGGAATGATGGTTATCGAACTCTTTGCTGACAAAGCTCCAAAGACCGTGAACAACTTCGTTTTTCTATCACGCGAAGGGTTTTATGATGGCATCATCTTTCATCGCGTGATCGCGGACTTTATGGTGCAGGGCGGCGACCCAACCGGAAAAGGTTCCGGCGGCCCCGGCTACAAATTTGAAGACGAATTCCATGCGCGCCTGAAACACGATAAAGGCGGCATGCTCTCGATGGCAAATGCCGGCCCCGGCACAAACGGTTCACAATTTTTCATTACTCACATTGCCACGCCGTGGCTTGACAACAAGCACAGCATTTTCGGACAGGTCGTTGATGGCATGGATGTGCTTAGGTCCATCCCGCCGCGCGACCCGGTGCGCCCTGAATATCCCGGTGTGAAAATATTGCATGTCACAATCGAAGAAAATGCCTAGACTTGTTGCCTGCCCATGAAGTCCTGGCAGACTAACATTCTTCGGGCCCTGGCCCTGCTGGCTGTCGTTGCCATCAGCGTTTACATTTTTTCAATTCGCGATCACGTAGATCAATTCATCACTTATGGATATCCGGGCATCTTTCTAATATCCATCCTGGCCAACGCCACTGTTCTCCTGCCTGCGCCAGGAGTGGCAATTGTTTTTGCAATGGGTGGAGTCTTCAATCCATTCGTCGTTGGAATTGTGGCAGGCGCGGGCGCGGCTATTGGCGAGTTATCCGGTTATATTGCAGGATTTGGAAGCCAGGGCATCATCGAGCGCGCGGAGTTGTACAACCGCATCAAAGATTGGACTCAACGCTATGGCGTATGGACTATCCTGATCCTTGCTGCGATTCCAAATCCATTTTTCGATATGGCGGGTATGGCTGCCGGCGCGCTTAAAATGCCATTGCGAAAATTTTTTTCCGCCTGCCTGGTCGGCAAGATCATCAAGATGTGGATATTTGCTTACGCAGGTGCATATTCGATCAACTGGCTCACCATTCTATTCGCGAAATAGGAGAAGATCATGACCGATTACAAAAAAGTTGACGCTTATCTTGAAAGGAATCTTGACCAAAGCATTGCCGAGTTATCCAAATTAGTCGCACAACCCAGCGTCGGCGCGCAGAATTTAGGGATGAAGGAATGCGCGACGCTGGTTGGCGGGATGCTCAAGGCGCGCGGCTTCAAGGTCGAGATCATGAATACCGGTGGTGCGCCGGTCGTCTTCGCGGAACGTAAAGGCAAATCAGACAAGACTCTTTTGATCTATAACCATTACGATGTCCAGCCGCCTGAGCCGCTGGAATTATGGGAGACGCCTCCATTCGAGCCGAGCCTGCGTGATGGCAAATTATATGGTCGCGGTGTCAGCGATGACAAAGGCCATATTACATCGCGCCTCTTCGCCGTTGACGCGCTGCTTGATGCACAGGGCGAACTTCCGTGCAACATCAAATTTATTATTGAAGGCGAGGAAGAGACCAGCAGTGTTCATCTGTACGATTACATTTTGAAAAACAAGGATCGTCTGAAAGCCGATGCCTGCATGTGGGAATTCGGCGGAGTCGACTCTCACGAAAC
>Ga0172368_10005817_pt1 | contig 13552 bp, 15 predicted proteins | sample Lak11m_FD_114540 | JGI IMG/M metagenome (GOLD analysis project Ga0172368, IMG submission 114540) | Freshwater microbial communities from Kabuno Bay, South-Kivu, Congo - kab_022012_11m | ecosystem: Environmental > Aquatic > Freshwater > Lake | place: Democratic Republic of the Congo: South-Kivu...
CTGGAATATTAGGAGGACATGGCAATGGCTGTCACAAGCGATACATATGAGAACAGACGCCTGAATGCGCAGCGTAAGGCAGGCAAAGCGGCGCTATATGTGTTTCTAACCGTTTTCACCTTGCTCTGGCTGCTGCCGGTAATTGCATCGTTCGTTACTTCGTTCCGCACAATGGACGACATTTCAACCAACGGTTTTTGGAGCCTGCCAAGCGAGCTGGTCTGGCGCAATTTCACCCAGGCCTGGACAGATGCCCGGGTGTCCAAGTACCTGATCAACAGTTTCATCATCACCCTGCCGTCTTTGCTGGCAATGTTATTTCTCTCGTCTTTGGCTGCGTTCGCGCTGGCGCGCTACCGATTCAAAGGGAATTTATGGATCTACTTTATGTTTGTGGCCGGGACAATGCTGCCTTTCCAGATTTTGCTATTGCCCGTCTTCCGGTTGACCAACGCGCTGCAATTGTATGACACGCACGGGGCGTTGATCCTGATCCATACCGCCTTCCAATTGGGTTTTACCACATTTGTGCTGCGCAATTTTATGCGAACGGTTCCGGGGGATATCATGGATGCGGCTCGGGTGGACGGGTGCAGCGAATTCCGCATCTACTGGCAGATCGTGCTGCCGCTCACGTTGCCAGCGTTGGCCGCGTTAGCCACGCTGGAATTCACATGGGTTTTTAACGACTATCTCTGGGCGATCATTCTATTGCGATCAGATACGCTTCGCCCGGTCACAGCCGGGCTGGCAACCCTGCGAGGGCAGTATAATACCGATTGGCCGGTGATCACCGCCGGGGCGCTGCTGGCGACCATTCCCACGTTGTTGGTGTTCGTCTTTCTGCAACGATACTTTATCCAGGGGTTGACTCTCGGTTCTGGAAAATGATGAGGAGATGAGATGAAATTCGGTGTCTGTTATTATCCTGAAGCCTGGCCGGAGGAGCGCTGGGCAATCGACGCCCAGATGATGAAAGCGGCCGGGTTGACCACCGTGCGGGTTGGCGAGTTTGCCTGGGCAAAGATGGAACCAGCCGATGCGCAGTTCGAATGGGATTGGCTCGACCGAGTCATCGAGACGCTGGCTGCGGCAGGATTGCAGGTAGTGCTGGGAACTCCGACAGCCACGCCGCCAGCCTGGATGATCCATGCTCACCCGGAGATCCTGCCGGTGGATCGGCAGGGAAAACAGCTCAAGTTTGGCTCGCGGCGGCACTATTGCCACGCAAACAGCGTCTACCATACCTATTGCGCCCGGATCGTGACCGAGATGGCCGAGCGGTACGGCAAACACCCGGCGGTGGTTGGATGGCAAATCGATAACGAGCTGGGCTGCCACGATACGGCGCGCTGTTATTGCGAGCGCAGCCTGGCGGCTTTCAGAGCCTGGCTGCACCACCGCTACGGCAGCCTGGAGGCGTTGAACGAAGCCTGGGGGACGGTCTTTTGGAGCCAGACCTATTCCAACTGGAACCAGATCGAATTCCCGCACCTGACCCCCAGCGACCCGAATCCGAGCCATGTATTGGATTTTGACCGCTTCTCATCCGATGTCGTCGTGGCCTTCCAACAGTTGCAGGTCAACCTGCTGCACCAGCATACCCACAATCAGTTCGTCACGCACAACTTGATGGCCGAATTTGTGGATGTGGATTATCACAGCCTGGCAAAACCGCTGGACTTCGTCTGTTGGGATTCGTACCCCACCGGATATTTTGAGCGGGTGAGCGATAAGTTTTATTGGCCAGATGAAACTCGCCCAGCGCTGGCTTACGATGTCGGCGATCCCTATGTGACCGGTTTTGGGCACGACCTGATGCGCGGGATAAAACAAGCGCCATTCTGGATCATGGAACACCAGCCGGGCCACATTAACTGGGGCGATTATAACCCCGGAGTCCGGCCCGGATCTATCCGGCTATGGTCGTGGCATGCCCTGGCGTGCGGCGCAGAGGCGGTCTCCTTCTTTCGCTGGCGGGCTTCTCGCTTTGGTCAGGAGCAATATCATGCCGGCCTGCTCAAACACGATGCATCCGCGGATATCGGCTTGCGGGAGCTGACCAGCATGGCGGGTGAACGCGAGCAAATGGATCGGGTTTCAGCCATCCCACACAATACCCAAGTCGCCTTGTTATTTGACTATACCGACCTTTGGGCGCTGCAGATTCAACCGCACCGCAAGGATTTCACTTACCTGCGCCTGATGTTCAGCTATTACCGCGCCCTGACCCAATTGGGCATCGCAGTGGATATCGTCTCGCCGTACGCCGATCTGAGCAGCTATCGCTTGCTGGTCGCGCCGACGCTGCACCTGGTGGATCAGACGTTGGTGGAGCGCTTAAATGGCTATGCAGAGCAGGGCGCGACCCTGCTTATAGGCGTGCGGTCTGGATTCAAAACAAGCACGAATATCGTGACAGACCAGCCGCTGCCGGGCTTGCTGCGATCTCTGACGAGCGTGACGGTCAGCGATTGGCAGGCGTTGCCGCCTGGGAGCGGCTATCAGATCGAGAGCTCCATCCCCGGGCTGGCTGGAGAGGCATGCATTTGGGCTGAAGCGCTCGAGCCGGATAGGCTTTCGGATGGGTCCCCTGCGGCTGCATCGCTGGCTGTGTATACCGAACCGCCATACGCCGGGAAATCCGCTCTGACCATAAGCCCGCATGGGTCCGGAACGGTGGGTATGATCGGCTGGGCCCCAAACATCAAACAGGCCCAGTCAGTATTGATGAAACTGGCGCCCTGGCTGGCAGAAGCAGCGCTGCCCCATCTACCGGAAGGCGTGATCGCGATCCGGCGTGGACCGTATTTGGTGTTGATGAATTTTGGGATCGACGCGCTTTCGGTGCATGTGCAGGACAAGCATGTGGAATTAGAGTCAAAAGGCGTGCAAGTCTTGGATTTTTCCGCCTGAATCAGCGAAAAAGCGTCCAGGCGAATTAACCTTGCCGGTCTTGCTGCTTGAAGCGGGCGGTAATCAGTCGGATGACTTCATCGGCGGAGCTCTCGACCGGTTTATCGGTCACGTCGATTAAGGTGTAGCCGCGCTGTTTGCAGAATTTACGGGCGGACTCCACTTCGTCAAAGACGGTCTGCGGGTCGGTATAGCTGCCTGGCCCGATCGAGCCCATCCGACGCTGGCGTTCCTGGCGCAAGGTCAAAAGCTGGCCGGGCTGAATGGTCAGCCCAATCACGCGCTGAGGGTCCACCCTGGATAAAGCCTGAGGCGGCTCGATCCCCAGGATGAGGGGGAGATTGGCGGTCTTCCAGCCCAACACCGAAAGGTAGAGGCTGAGCGGGGTTTTTCCTACCCGAGAAATGCCCACCAGCAGGATATCGGCTTGAGCCCATCTCTGGGGATTTTTGCCGTCATCGTTGGCCATGCTGAATTCCATCGCGGCGACGCGCTCAAAATACTCTTTATTGAGCTGCCGGTAAAGCCCCGGCTGGCCCAGGGATGGGCGTTTAAGAACCTGCTCCAGCCGGTCAAAGAGCGCGCCCATCAGATCGACCGCGAAGACGCCTTCTTGCTTGCTGCGCTGGATCACATAAGCGCGCAACAAGGGATCAACCAGGGTATGGGCGAGCGTGGCATCGCCTTCCTGCGCCTGAGCCTCTTTCGCTTGTGAAAGGACTGCATCGATGTGGCGCTCGGAACGGACGTGCGGGACGATCACCACCTTTACCACGCTATGCGGAAACTGGGCCAACACGGTTTGGACAAGCTGCTCGCCGCTTGCGCCAACACCGCCAGAAACCACGAAAATTGTGTGCGGGTTCATATCAGAATTCTACACCAATTTCAGTGAAACAAAAACCTGCTGAACTGGATAGACCGTATCTGCCAACGGGTTAACAAAGCTTAACGAATTGCTGCGCGCTTAATAAAAACACCATAAAGTAGTTTTAACACCCTTTATGTACAATCAGATTTATGGAACCCTCCTCACAATCCGCCAGAGCGGGCATCTTTGCTATCGTACCATGCTATAACGAGAGGCCGCGCATCCAGGGCGTCTTAGAGGCTCTATTGAAGGTGCGGCCGCTGGATGCAATCATCGTCGTGGACGATGGTTCCAGCGATGGATCTGCGCAAGTGGTGAACAGGCTGATCGAGAACGAAACAGCCGCCCACAGAGACCACATTCCAATCCATTTACTGATCCGCGCTTATAACCACGGTAAAAGCGCAGCGGTGTTGCTGGGCGTGCTGCAAGCGTCTCATATCGATCCCCCGCCCGAGTATCTGCTGCTGATAGATGCTGACCTGCGCCAGGTGCAGGCGGAAGAGTTGGAGCTGGCTATTGAGACCGTGCAAGCAAATCCGGAGATCGACATGTTAATCTTGCGGCGGGTAAAGAAAGACCCACTCACCCGCCTGTTAGGCGGCGACTTGCTGATCAGCGGCGAGCGCATTGTCCGCAGGACCGATTTAATCGAAGTACTCACCAGCGATCCGGTCAGCGGCTACCAGATCGAGGTAGCCATCAACGAATATATGCTCGATCACGCGAAAAAGGTCCGTTGGTTACCGCTCAACTCGACCGGGGTGATTTCTTTTTCAAAAATGGGTCTTTGGGCTGGTTTGAAAAAGGAGATCGCCATGTTCAGCCATCTGCTGGCATACCTGGGCCTGCGACGGGGCTGGCGTCAATTGAGGAGCTTTCAGCATGTCGAACGAGCAATCCTCATGGAAAGCTGACCGCCGGATCAGCTTGAAGCAATGGTATACCCCGATTTACGTGCTGCTCAGCATCGCCAGCCAGGGGGTAGGAGCTATGCTGATCGGCCTGGCGTGCATCCCCGGAATGGCTTTGCTGGCGTGGGTATGGAACTCGACGGCAGAAGCGCCGGCCTTTTGGAGGCTGGCAGCTAGCGGGCTGGCGGCTGGAATAGCGATCTTCCTCAGCGGCGATATGTTGCTGATCTGGATTGTACTAACCCGTCACGTAATCGGGCTTTCCAATCGCGAGCGCTATGAGGAATTTCGCTCACCGGCGATCTTGACAACTGCTGCGTTTGATTTTTTAGTCAACCTGGCTCAGGCGTTTTTTCTACCCATTGTGCGCGGGACGATCTTCATCAACTGGTTCTACCAGGGGATGGGCGCACAGATCGGGGCGCGAACCGTGATCACTACAACCCGCATCTTTGACTGCGACCTGATCGAAATTGGGCAAGACTGTGTAATCGGTGGAAACGTGGCGATTAACGGGCACACCGGCGAAGGTAAAATAGGGATCATTAAACGGGTGCGGATTGGGAACCAGGTGACGATTGGGGCGAATACGATCATCCTGCCGGGCGCGGTCATCGAGGACGGAGTGGTGATCGGAGCGAACAGCCTGGTGCCCAAAGACGCCCACCTGGACAAGTATTCGCTCTATGGGGGATCGCCAGTGAAAAAGATCATGCCATCACCCCGTTAATTCACTCTTTACAAATCGATTGCGAACAGATGACAAATCCATAAACGGTTATTAACCTGGATCGCCTACAATGCGACCGTAACCAGTTGGATGGACAACCACGCCAGGGACGGCGATTTACAGAAAGAATACCCCCACATCTGGCGGCGACTGGTTTCGGGAGAGCACGATCCGATGACCGCATTACGAATTGCGTTATTTTCAGAGGTCTTTCTGCCGAAGGTGGATGGGATTGTCAATACCCTCTGCCGCCTGTTGGATCATCTTCACTTGCGCGGCCATGCCAGCCTGTTGATTGCGCCGGAAGGCGGGCCGGACTCCTACGCATCCACGCCCATTATCGGGGTGGAGGCTTCTTCTTTTCCACTCTATCCAGAATTACGGCTGGTCTCCCCCTGGATCGGGTTCGCTGGCTGGTCAAGGTTAAATCAGATTTTGGACGATTTCAAACCCGACCTGGTGCATGTGATCAACCCGGTCGCGCTGGGGCTGGCCGGGATCGGTTATGTCCAACGGGCGCGACGGGAACGCCAGACGCCAATTCCGCTGGCTGCGTCTTATCACACCGATATCCCGGGCTTTGCTGAACGCTGGGGTTTGGGTTTCATCAGCCCGGCGTTATGGGGGTTGGTGCGAGCCGTGCATAACCAGGCTGATCTGAACCTGGCGCCATCCAGCATCACCCAGCGAGAATTAATCCAGCGCGGGTTGCAACATGTGAAGGTATGGAGCCGAGGCGTTGACGCGCAGCTCTACTCGCCAGCCCGGCGTTCGGTCGAGTGGCGCGAACGGTTATCGAATGGCCATCCCGAAAAGCCGCTGCTGTTATCGGTGGGGCGACTATCCGCAGAAAAACGGATCGACTGGCTGGAGATGGCGTTAACAGCCCATCCAAACACCCAATTAGCCATCATCGGGGATGGCCCCCAACGGGCAGAACTTCAGTCCCGCTTTGCCCGGTACGCCGACCGGGTTTGCTTCACCGGCTTTTTACAAGGCGAGGACCTGGCTCATTCCTACGCCAGCGCAGACATCTTCGTCTTTACTGGCGCGAACGAGACTTTTGGAAATGTGGTGCTGGAAGCGATGGCAAGCGGCCTGCCTGTGGTTGCGCCTGATTCAGGCGGCGTGTTGGATGTGGTTAAACATAACCGGAATGGCCTTCTGTACCATGCAGAGAAAGTCGAAGAGATGGCGGCGCAGGTCGGTCGCCTGTTAAATCAACCCGAACTGGCGGCCAGGCTTTCAGCGGCAGCCCATAGAGAAGCCAATGCGCGCAGTTGGAGCCAATCCCTGGACCATTTGATCAATGAATACAGCACACTGATCCGCCAGAGTGAACAATCGAATTTCAGCGGCAGGAAGAAAAGGAATGAGCTGTTTAGCTCGTTCTATCCTTTTCAGCCGCCTTCTTAAGCGAGGAAGAATGGGAAAAGCAGATCTACATATTCATAGCAGTTACAGTTTTGACAGCACCAGCTCAATCGAAGTGGTGCTGGAGCAAGCCGCGTTTCGAGCCAAGTTGAATGTGATCGCGATCACAGATCATAATGAATTCAGCGGCGCATTGCGGGCCGCCGAGCTGGCTCCGAGGTATGGGATTGAAGTGATTCCAGGGATCGAAATCAGCACGCGCGAAGGCCATCTGTTGGCTTTGTTCCTGCGTGAACCGATCCCGGCCAGGCTCTCGTTATTGGAGACAATCCACCGGGCTGGCGAACAAGGCGGATTATGCATCGCTGCACACCCGATGGCGCGGGCTGTGCACAGCCTGAGCGCGGCCTCTATCCGCAAAGCGGCGACTCACCCAGACCTGCGGCGAGTGTTCATTGGATTAGAAACGATCAACGCGGGGCTTCTGTTTCAGCGGGTAAGTCAGCGGGCGCAGTGGCTTTACGACGAACTCGGCCTGGCCTCCACTGGCAGTTCCGATTCGCATGTATCCTGGACGATCGGCCAGGGAGTGACGGTTTACCCCGGCCGCAGCGCGCAAGACCTGCGCCAGGCGTTGATCGAGCGGCGAACAACCGCCTGGTTTAAGGCCCAAAAACAACCGGTGCGGTTTATTTTCAGCAACAGTTATCATATGCTGCTGCGCAAAATGGGCTATGCGGTCTGGGCGCCTGAGCCGGGTGGTCGGCGCGATCTATATCGATTAGCGCTGGCGCATAGGCGGAGTTAAGCTCGAATCAATAGCAGCCAATCTACCCGCCAGACCTGACGCAGATGAGCGATATGACCTGGGAGAAATAAAAATTACATCAGGGGCAACACATTAATATAGTTATTATCTTGTATTTTATTCATTTGTGTACTATAATATTAGTACAAAATAATGGATAAAACAAGCATGTCTGAAGCCTCTGACCCCCCACCTTCTTTGATGCCGATGCGCCGAAAAAGGCGAATGCGGCGCTGTTTGTTGCAAGCCGGGAACATTTTTGGCAGCGACGAATCGGCCCAATCGATTGACGTCGGTCAGCAACTTCGCCGGCTGCGCCAGGAGCGCGAGCTGACTCTGCGCGCGCTGGCAGAGAAGAGCGGCTTGAACGTCAACACCCTCAGTATGATCGAGAACGCCAAGACATCCCCGAGCGTGGCTACATTACAGCAGCTCGCCCTGGCGCTTGAGGTGCCAGTAACGGCCTTTTTCGAGATGAATTCGACGAAGAAAAACGTGGTTTTCTGCAGCGCAAGCCAGCGGAGGCGAGTCGAGTTCAATGGAGGCGGATTGGAAGATCTGGGCAGCGGGCTGAAAGACCAGGGCGTGCAACCCTTCCTGATTCAACTCAAACCCAATGCAGATGAACCGCCAGACCCGGTCGTCCACACCGGTCTGGAGTTTGTTTATTGCCTGGAAGGCTGCCTGACCTACAACATCGCGGGCGAATGCTATCTACTCTCGCCCGGCGACAGCCTGATCTTCGAAGCCCACATGCCCCATTACTGGCAGAATACCGGCTCAATCCCTTCGCGTTCGCTGCTGGTGATCTGTCCCAGCGATGATAAGGACCAACCCGGCGAACGCCATTTCTCGTTTGCGAGCGTCGATTAACCAACAGGATGGATGCGAACCCTTGTATCAGGAGCAATCATGTCCACCAGCTTTAGAAAACGGATTTTTTCACCCGCCAGCTTCTACGCCTCGATCAACGAGATTTTTGCCCATATCGAGGATTTGCGCAAGGCAGCCCGCGGTGGTCGCGTCTCCAAAGCCTTCGCTGAAAAGATCATGCTGGTGGTATCGCAGGTGAATGGCTGTCGCTATTGCAATTATGGCCACACCAAAGCAGCCCTGGCGGCAGGAATATCCGAACAAGAAATCCGCCAATTGATGAACGGTGAATGGGATCATTTTCCCGAGAATGAAGTGGTCGCGCTGACCTTCGCCCAACACTACGCCGAATCCGGCGCTAAACCAGACCTACAAGCCTGGCAGCGCCTGGTCGATCATTATGGCGAGCAGGCCGCCGAGGACATCCTGGCATACCTGCGCATGATCACGTTTGGAAACCTTTTCGGGAATACATTTGACGCTTTCTTGAGCCGCTTATGCGGAAAACCAGCCCAGCAAAGCAAGCTGACCGGCGAGCTTTGTGTGCTGCTCAGCGGGTTGACGGTTGTGCCCGCCGGGATGGTCATCCGTTTTGCAAGATTACCGCTCCCTGGAAAAGGCCGAGACCCCTCTCGGCGCTAAACCTCTTATTAACCCAATTATTGACCAACAAGGAGAACCAGAATTATGAAGATTGCAGCAATCACCGACGATGGATCCACCATCAGCATGCATTTCGGGCGAGCCCCGTACTATATGGTGCTGACCGTAGAGGATAGCAAAATCGTCCATCGCGAGATGCGAGATAAGCTAGGCCATACCCATTTTGCCAACGAGGTCCATATTGAAGACCATAATGCGAGCCAGGGTCATGGAATGGACACGGCCTCGCACGACAAACACGTCAATATGGCTCAAGCTATTGCCGACTGCAAAGCGCTGCTCTGCCGCGGGATGGGGCGCGGCGCTTATATCAGCATGGAGCAACTGGGCATTCAGCCGGTTGTGACGGACATCGCCAATATCGACGAGGCGGCGCTGGCTTATGCAGAAGGCCGAATTGTTGACCGAACAGACAAGCTGCACTAACCATAAGGAGATTTCGTATGCCAGGAAGAGATCGAACTGGACCGCGCGGGATGGGTCCCATGACAGGCCGACGAGCAGGTTTTTGCGCCGGGAATGAACAGCCTGATTTTGCAGGCGGGTACGGCTTCAACCGCTTTGGCGGGCGCGGCAGCTTTGGCCGCTTCGGGGGCTACGGCGGGCGCGGCGGCTTCGGCTTTGGCTTCGGCGGCGGTGGACGCGGCTGGCGCAATATGACCTTCGCCGCCGGTCAACCGGGGTGGATGCGCCCCAACGGCGCGCCTGTCCAGCCGGAAGACGAACTGAACGCGTTGAAACAGTCTGCGGAGATGTTGAAGACCGAGTTAGAGAATATCCAGCGTCGGATCACGGAGCTGGATGCTTCATAATTTGCCCTGCCCGCTGCAGTTGGATGTTCATTCACCTGCAGCGGGCAGGCGCCTGAAGGAGAAGCTCATGTTTGAAAAAATCTTTCGTAATCGAAGCGGTGGACAGGGCCAGGGGCGCGGACAAGGCGGCCCAGGACGTGGGCGCGGCGGCGGCAATGCTCCTGGCTCAGGGCCGGGCGGCGATTGCGTCTGCCCGAAATGCGGTCAACGCGTCCAGCATACTGCTGGTCAACGCTGTATGGATATGAACTGCCCAAAATGCGGTACAAAAATGATCAAGGAATAGCTAAACGATGAAAATAATCCTTTCTGTCACCTCCCCAAAGTTAGATTCTGATCTGGACCCGCGCTTCGGCCGGGCGGCGTATTATTTGATCGTCGATTTGGATACGATGAATTGGGAGGCGGTCGAGAACCCGGCGCTCAACGCCTCTGGCGGGGCAGGGATTCAAGCCGCTCAATTTGTTACCAAACACCAATGTCAGGCTGTATTAAGCGGGGATTTTGGGCCTAATGCATTCAATGCACTCAAAGCAGCCGGGGTTGGGATGTACCTGTATGGGTCTGCCTCCGGCGTTCAACAGGCGCTTGACCTGTTCAAGGCTGGCAAGCTGGAAATGCTGGCGGCGCCGACCGCAGCAGGCCATCACGGGTAATCAGCAGGATATGGTCTCCCAACCCCCTTCATTTACTATTGCGGTTGCAAGCGGCAAAGGCGGCACCGGCAAGACGACGGTCGCCTCCAGCCTGGCGTTGAGCCTGTCTGGGCTGGTTCAAACGACCGAGCCTGGGGCCGATGCGCCGCTCTTTCTCGATTGCGACGTGGAAGCGCCAAACGCGCACCTGTTTCTGAAACCTGAGCTAAAGGAACGTAAAGAAATCGGAATCCTGATTCCGCAGGTGGATGAAACACGCTGCAGCCATTGCGGCAAGTGCAGCGAAGTTTGCCAGTATCACGCTATCGCCGTGCTTGGAAAAAAGACCCTGGTGTTTCCGCAACTGTGTCACGGGTGCGGAAGCTGCACCCTGGTCTGTCCGGAAGGCGCCATCTCAGAAGTCTTGGATGTGATGGGCGTCCTGGAACGAGGCCCGGCGATCGGAGAGATCCATTTTGGGCGCGGCGTTTTAGACATCGGAGAACCGATGGCCGTGCCGGTGATCCGCCAGTTGAAAGCCTGGGCCAAACCCCAACCCGGACAATGGGTAGTGATTGACGCCTCCCCTGGCTCTTCCTGCCCGGTCGTCGAAGCCATTCGGGGAGCGGATTTCCTGATCCTGGTGACCGAGCCGACCCCCTTCGGCCTGCACGATCTGCGCCTGGCCGCAGAAATGGGGCGAAAACTCGATCTGCCAGCCGGCGTGGTGATCAACCGGGATGGAATCGGCGGAGGCAGCGACGGTTTCGGCGGCAGGGTTGAAGCGTATTGCAAGGAACAAGGGCTGCCGGTTTTGCTGCGCATCCCATTCGAAAGAGAGATTGCCGAGGGCATCGCCGCTGGCCGAAACCTGGTCGAGATTCACCCGGAAATGCGGGCATCCTTCATAGAAATGTCTTCAAAAATCATCGGGTTGACTCAAACCATGATACCAAAGGGGGCATTAAGATGAAACAACTGGTTGTTCTAAGTGGAAAAGGCGGGACGGGAAAAACCAGCCTGACGGCCTCGTTTGCTCACCTCGCTCACAGTGGAAATACGCCGATCCAGGCGGTGCTGGCCGACGCGGATGTAGATGCGCCGAACCTTGAATTGGTCTTAAACCCGCATCAACTGGAAGAGCATGATTTCAGCGGCGGGGCAAAAGCGGTCATCGACCCGGAGACCTGTATGGGGTGTGGAACCTGCGAACAGGTTTGCCGTTTTGAGGCGATCATCCCGCCAGGAAACAACAATGGCCGGAAAGATCGAGCGCATCCGCTCGATTTATCGGTTTATCGGGTGGATCCGATTGCCTGTGATGGCTGCGCAGCCTGCGTCTACCAATGCCCTGAGCAAGCCATTCAGATGGAGCAGCAGACAGCCGGGCGCTGGTTCCGCTCGAATACCCGTTATGGCCCGCTCTTGCATGCTGAGTTGCGCCCTACCCAGGAGAATTCCGGCAAGCTGGTGACGATGGTGAAACAACAAGCCCGCCTGCTGGCCCTGGATACAGCGGCGCAACTGGTGATCATCGATGGACCGCCTGGCATCGGCTGCCCGGTGATTTCGGCAGCCTCCGGGGCCGACCTGGCGCTGGTTGTGGCCGAACCGACTGCCGCCGGTATCCACGACCTGGATAGGGTGCTCAAATTGGTGCAGCACTTCCGCATACCAGCCCTGCTGTGCATCAACAAAGCCGATATCTATCCGCAAGGCAGCGAGCAAATCCGCAGGTATTGCGAACAAAACCAGATTGAGCTAATCGGAACCATCCCGTTTGACTCAACCATCACCCAAGCGATGGTGCAGGGCGAACCGATAACGGCATACCAACCCGATGCGCCAGCTAGCCAGGCGTTGATGAAAATCTGGGAGACGATTAGGGCGCGATTGAGCGATGACCCGGAGTACATGAGATGAATAAAGAAGAACTGAAGGCTGCCGTCCTATTTCGGCTGTCGCTGATTATCGATCCAGAAACGGGCGTGGACGTGGTTCACATGCGCCTGATTGAAGACCTGACGGTCTCTGATGATGGGCGAGTCAGTTATAAATTTCGCCCGTCTTCGCCGCTTTGCCCGATCGCTCTGCCGCTCTCATTGGAGATCCAGCAGGCTGTCAACCAGGTGGCTGGCGTAACCAGCCAGGATTTTGAGATCGTCGGTTACCTGCAAAGCGAGGAATTAAACCAAATGCTCAAAGAATTGATGGATGAAATGGCGGATGGGAAAAAGAAATGATCACCTTGCGTTGTTTGGTCGATAACTGCGTACTACGCGGGTCGGGATTATGGGGAGAACATGGGGTATCCTTCTTAATTGACGCGCCCGGCGGCAGGCTGCTGTTTGATACCGGCCAAAGCGGGGACGTGTTCGCCCATAATACCCACGCGATGGGGATCGATCTGAGCGTATTCGATGCGCTGGCGATCAGCCACGCGCACTATGATCACACCGGCGGTTTGGGGACTTTGATGAATGTCCCTCGGCGCAGCAAGATCCCGTTATACGCTCATTCCGATCTGTTTCGCGAGCGGTATGCGCTTGGAGATGGCGTGGCGCATTCGATCGGTTTGAGGCTATCGCATGAAGAGCTGGCCGAGATGGCCGATCTGCGTCTGAGCGCCGAACCCGTCCAGATCTTTGCTGGCATCTGGACCAGCGGGGAGATCATCGAGCGCCCAGAATTTCTCGGCAGCAGCCCACGCCACATGATCCAGGAAAAGAAGGATTTCATTCCCGACCCCTATCGGGATGATCTTTCGCTCGTACTGGAGACTGCGAGCGGGTTGGTGGTCGTCTGTGGTTGCTGCCATGCCGGTTTGTTGAACACCTTGCTGCATGTGAACAAGGTTTTTACGCAGGATGTGCGGACGATTGTGGGCGACGTGCACCTGGCGGACGTGAGCGAAGAATCGCTTGAGCGCACCGTCGCCCTGCTGCCGCGACTCTGC
>Ga0172368_10005819_pt1 | contig 13542 bp, 10 predicted proteins | sample Lak11m_FD_114540 | JGI IMG/M metagenome (GOLD analysis project Ga0172368, IMG submission 114540) | Freshwater microbial communities from Kabuno Bay, South-Kivu, Congo - kab_022012_11m | ecosystem: Environmental > Aquatic > Freshwater > Lake | place: Democratic Republic of the Congo: South-Kivu...
GAGCATGACCGTATCGCCGGGCACATTGCCGCCGTGCGGGCCTATGCCGCCTGGGTGCATGGCAGCCAGCAACTTGCGGTGGAGTTGGCCGAAACAGCGGCGCGCCTGCTGCCGCCCGGTGAAATCGCCGTGCGGGCGCTCAACCTCTCCACGCTCGGTAATGCCCTGACCCAATATCAGGCCAGCCCGCGCTCGGTCGAGGTGCTCGAACAATCCGTCCTGCTGGCACGGCAGGCTGGGTTATCGCATGTTTCCCTGCTGGCGGCCACCTCGCTGGTTTACGCCTGCAACATGCTGGGAGAGTTGCGCCAGGCCCACGCCATTTGCCTGGAGGCAATCGAAGCCGCCGAGGCCCACCAGCAGCGCAGCGGCGCGCCGCTCCCGGCGGTCGCCAGCGCCTACGCGGAATTGTCCGTTGTTCAGAGTGAACGCGGCGAAATCGAATCGGCCATCCAGACGGCGCGCAAAGGGCTGGCGCTGAGCGAGCAGTGGGGACAGATCGATACCACCCAACTTTGCCTGTTGGCTCTGGCGAACGGCTTGTCGCTGTCCGGGGAGACCGGATCTGCCCTGCATGTGCTCCGGCGCGCCCGCGTGAATGCCCAAAAAGTCTCGCCGTGGTTCGTGCAGGTGGTTGATGAAGTGGAACTGAGAGTCTATCTCGATGCGAATGAAACCAATCAGAACGGAAAAACCTGGGAGAAATTCCCCGCCTCGTTTCTGGCCAATCGTTTCCTCAAACAAAACCGGCCTGCGGAAGCGCTCGTCCTGCTGGAACGCGCCGGACCAGTGGAGCCCCGGTCGCTGGAAGCCATGCGCCGGGGGATCATCCGCTCATTGGCATTGTTTCTGAAAAATGATGAAGCCGTGGCGTTGGCCGCGCTAAAACCAATCCTGGTCTGGGCCGCACCTGACCAGCGGCTGGCGATTTTCATCCGCGAAGGGCTGTTGATGGAAAAACTGCTGCGCCGGGCGCTGGCGAAATCGATTTGTCCTGAATTTACCCGGAAACTGCTTTCCATATTTGAGGCGCGGCGCAAGCCGCAGCCGTTTCCCGCCGCTGAAGCCTTGATCGAACCCCTCAGCGAGCGCGAGCTGGAGATTCTTGCCCTGCTCAACGGCCCGCTTTCCACCCCTGAGATTGCGGCGCAACTGGTTGTTTCGGCCAATACCGTGCGGACACATATCAAGAACATCTATGGCAAACTCGGCGTCCACGGGCGTAGCGCGGCGGTGCGCCGGGCGCGCGAGTTGGAACTGCCTGCATAAACTTTCTTTGATAAATTCCCATCCCCACTGGCCTGGCGGGGATTTCGTTTCCCCTATTTTAGGTGATGGCAAGAGTTCTTGAATGGGATAAGCTATAGTTGGGCTGCATATCAATCCCAATCTCGCCGTTAAGGCAGACAAACCTAATGGCGCTGTGGGTCATCTTCCTGTTTTTCTGGTGTGTAGACGCAAGCGGGTTGTGGTTATATCAAATCATCGTTTGTGGGTCAGCCTCCATACCCGTTATCCTTTTTATGGGCTTCTTCTCCGCCGTGATCATCGCAACCAGCATCCAGAGAAATTATAGAAAATCCGCAAAAGTGGAATAAAGATGGATATGGCATCAGAAAAACTTCATCACGCAGTCCAACTTGCCAGGGCCGGGAATAAAGCGAAGGCGCAGCCCATCCTGATCGAAATTGTTCGGGCTGATCCGGAAAATAAAAATGCCTGGGTCTGGTTATATTTCTGCACAGAAAAAGTGGGGCAGAAAAGATATTTCTTGCAGCAAGCCCTGAGAATCGATCCGGAGAATCAAATTCTTCAGCGCGAGCTGTCGAAGCTAAAGACTCAAAGACACATAGTTGCGCAGCCTGAGCCCCCAAATCCGCCAGCGAAACCGGCGGATTATGAAAAACATCCTTTCATAAATCCCGGCTCATTCAACGCTGAAGCGACCTTGTCCGGAACACGCCAGCCCGACCGCACAAAGCTATTGAACGGGCTGCAAACCATATCCAGCTTTTTGCTCAGGAAAACCGTACGGGTCGTCATCGTTCTCCTGGGCGTAGCGTTGATCATGTTCGTCCTGATGCACGCCATCCCTGGCAACCCGTGGGCTAATTATTCGACTGAGCAGCGCGCGATGCAAGGCGTGTATTCCACTGAATCAGTGACGCGCGCGCTCAACCAGCGATTCGGTCTGAATCTGCCGCTGTGGCGTCAGTTTACGCGCTATACCATTGGCGACTTTGAGCTTGACGGCAGCTTTTTCTGCGGCGCGCTGTGTGGAAACCTTGGGCCATCCATCCGCCAGGGCGGACGCAGCGTGCAGCAGGTACTTTTCGAGCCGCCCGAGGGCAAAACCTTCTGGGAAAGCCGCTTCGGGTATTCCATCCGCTTGGTTTTGTTTGCATCGTTGATTGCCGTTGGACTGGGCATCCCGTTGGGAATCCTGAGCGCGGCCAGGCCAAAATCGGCGCTCAGCCGCTCGATTTCGGTCGGGCTGGCCGCGCTGGTCTCGGTCCCGAATTTCGTGCTCGGCCTCCTTGTAATCATTGTTCTCGCCTCCTGGCTGAAAATCATCAAAGTCCTGCCAGATTGGGATATCCCGAGTAATTGGATCATCCCGGCCGTTGTGCTGGCAATCATGCCGATGGCCAACATCGCCCGGGTGACGCGCGCCTCCCTGATCAATATCCTGCACGAAGATTACGTCCGCACGGCGCGCGCCAAGGGCCTGACGCAAGCCCGGGTAATGCTGGTGCACGTGATGCGTAATGCTCTCGTCCCGATCATCACCTACCTGGGGCCGACCTTGATGGAAATGTTCACCGGCTTGTTGATCGTGGAAAACCTGTATTCCTTCCCGGGTTTTGGGCGCGAATATTGGGGGGCCGTCCTGGCTTTGGATTATCCGATGATCCTGGGGCTGACTCTGATCTATGCGACCGGTATTTTGTTCGTCAATATCCTCATCGATGCTCTGTGCGGAATCCTTGACCCGCGCCTGCGCTCGGTCAAACCGCGAGGCGCCGCATGATCCGCTTCTTCCCATGGAAACGAGCTTTACGTTCCAAAACGCTCTGGTTCAGCCTGCTGGTGATGCTCGCCCTCGGGCTGGTCGCCGGGCTGGCCCCTTGGATTGCCCCGCACGATCCGTACCAGCAGAGTTTTACCCAGGGCTACCTGCCGCCCATGTGGGTTCACGACACATCCATGCCCGGTCAGGCCGAATATCCGCTGGGCACCGACCGGTACGGGCGCGATATTCTCAGCCGCCTGATTTACGGCACCCGCACCGCCTTTTTCCTGGCGCTGACGGCTGTCCCGCTGGCGGCGCTGATAGGCACGCTGGTTGGGCTGGTGGCAGGCTACACAGGCGGCAGGCTCGATGCAGCCATCCTGCTTCTGAGCGATATGACCCAGACCCTGCCGTCGATCATGTTCATGGTGATTATTATCCTCATTTTCCGCAGCATGTTCGCCCCATCCTGGATGCAAGGGCTGATCACGCTGGTGATTGGTTTTGCGGCGGTCAACTGGGTCAACCTGGCGCGCCTGATCCGCGTCAACGTGCTGCTGATCAAATCGCAATTGTTCGTGGAAGCCGCAGTTTCACTGGGAGCCTCCCCACGTGAGATCATCTTCCATCATCTTTTACCCAACGTGCAGCATGTCATCCTGGTGTGGATCGTCAACAACATCCCGGCCATCATTTTGCTTGAAGCTTTGCTGGGGTATATCGGTGTAGGCGTGACCAGCGCCATCGATGGCGGCGAATTCACCGTGGTCAGTTGGGGCGGGATGTTCTTTACCGGACGCTCGGCCATGAGCCGCAACCCATCGATGCTGGTCATCCCCTCGCTGTGCATCCTTTTGATCTCAATGAGCTTTTTCCTGTTGGGAGATTTCCTGAACGAAGCCACCCGCCAGGAGCAGGGTTAGGTGTAGAACTGGCAAGTCCAAAATCCCCGCCAGTTTCACGGGGATTTTGGTTTCCCCTAATTTGGGTGATGACAACCAGGCCCGGGCGGATTAATCTAAAGATGCCCAGTGCATTACTTTCGATCAAAGCTGTAGTCGCTCAAATAGGATGCTTTTTAAGGGAGCAAGGTATGACAACTCAAACGATCCGAGTAAAGCCTGCCGGCTCGGGAACCTTGTTGCCGAATTGGATCCAACGCGCCGGCTTATTCATTTTTTTCCTGGCCTGTTATGTGGCGGTCATCATCCTCGGCTCAAATTACTTTGATATCTTCCCAACCAACCACAACCTGACCTACAACCTGGCAATCTCCACGATATTTCTCGCTGCTGCGCTGTGGTTCAAGTCTTCTCAGCGTTGGAATCAATACTGGCAAATCGCCTTTGCGTTTTTCATCGCTTCAGTTGGGTATCCGATCACCTCGCTCACCATCGGATGGAAAAGCGCCATGATGAGCCGCCTGGGTTTGGTCGCCACTGTCACTTCGCAGGGGACGGCCGTCGATAAATTGTTCGAGGTGATCTTGATGGTGGCACCAATCCTGGTATTGAGCAAATTGTCGGGCGCTGACCTCGGCTCGATTTTCGTCAACCGGGGCAACCTGAAACTTGGTCTGGGCATTGGCGGGCTTGTCTTTCTGAACTTTTCCACGTCAGCGCTGATGTTTTTTGCAACGCGCTTCCCAAAACTTGAGCTGCTGGGCGATGCCATCGTCTGGGGGCTCGTTTTTTCACTGGCAAATGGCTTCATGGAAGAATTGTGGATACGCGGCATCTTTTTGCGGCGGCTTGCGCCATTCCTGGGGGTTGGCGGTTCGGTTTGGCTGACAGCGATCATCTTTGCCCTGATGCATGGCGCTGCTTATTACTTCATGCCAGCGGTGCTGCCAATCTTTATCGTGAATACCCTGACCCTCGGGTTGGCGTGTGGTTACTTGATGATGAAAACGGACAGCATCTGGGGTGCGGCTCTGATCCATGCCGCCGCTGACCTGTTCCTGTTCATCGCGGTTCTGGCGAACCTGGCATGATTGTGCCGGGAGAATTTATCTGAAGCGGTGACGCGACTCAGGCAGGATGGGTTTGTGGCACTGGCGCGCAAGCTCGGTTTCCAGCCCAAGGGAGCCTACCGCCTGCTGGCCTGGCTCAGTTCGCAGGAGTGATATGAATCCGCTTGATTATTACCGGCCGCAGCCCGCTTTCGAGCTTTCTCCCGACCAACAGGCGGGGTTCGACGCCTTGTTTGCATCCATCCCGCCCGGGGGCTGGATCGATTACCGGCTGGATGCCCCCAAATGGCAGTTCCTGTCGTATCTCTGCCAGTCGAAAAATCTCGTCCTGCATGGCTCGCAAAATCTCGCGATCGACGAAGTTGAGCCAAGGAAGGCGCTCGATATCCGCGCTTTCAGCGCCCAGGAAGCCATCTACGCCACCACGGATGGCATCTGGGTCATCTATTTTGCGATTGTTGACCGGCAGCGTTTCCAGCTATCGCTGTTCAATAGCTGTGTCACGGTACGTATCCCATCCGGGCCAGAGTTGGGACCCCTGTATTTCTTTTCCATCACCCATTCCGCGTTAATTCAAAAACCCTGGTGCGATGGCACGATTTATATTTTGCCGCGTGAAAACTTTGAACAGGAGCCCGCACAACAAATGCTGGGAGCTGAGATACGCTTCCCGCACTGGATCAGTACGAAGTCAGCCAAACCGCTCGCCAAACTACGCGTCCAGCCGCAGGATTTCCCGTTTCTCGCCCAAGTCCACGGTCATAATGATGAGAAATTGAACCTACTTGCCTCAACCGATCCCAATGGCTACCCCTGGCCCGCCGCTTTGGAAACGTGATATGTCCGGAAAGCTTTCAGCACACAACACTCATATTTTTCCAAAACAGGAGTTGACGATGCCACCAGAATTTCGACCTTACAACGACCCTGATGATTACAAACTGGTGGATGATTTTCTCATCGCACACTATCAACCGGAAAACCGGGATGGGAACTGGCTCGAACCGGCCTGGGAATATATGCACGCTCATCCTTATTTGGACCGTTCCGCCCTCGGGAAAATCGGCCTTTGTGAAGAGTCTGGAATGCTTGTGGGCTTGGCAACTTATGAAAGTCAGATCGGCGAGGCGTTCTTTGAATTCCACCCCGGTTACGGATATTTAAAGCGCGACATGCTCGAATATGCCGAAAAAAATCTATTTGGAACAGCAGAAGACGGCAGAAAATTTCTGCACGCCTTCGTCAATGATATGGATGAAGAGTTTACATCCCTGGTCAAAACACGTGGTTACGAAAAAGATGAGACCGAGACGCGCACAATGACCCAGTTTGTCATCTCCGCTCCATTCCCTGCCATCACCCTGCCTGATGGATTTTGCTTGAAGAGCCTCGCCGACGATTGCGATTGGATGAAGGTGAATCGCGTCATCTGGCGCGGATTCAACCATAAAGGTGAGCCGCCTGCCAATGCGGAGGATCTTGAAAGTCGCAGAAAACTGTTCGATACCCCCAGCGCGCGGCGCGACCTGAAAATAGCGGTCCAGGCGCCCAACGGAAACTTCGTCGCTTTCTGCGGCATGTTCTATGAACCCAACAACCGATTTGCCTATGTTGAACCGGTTGCCACCGACCCTGATTATCGCCGCCTGGGGCTGGGCAAAGCCGCTGTGCTGGAAGGCATCCGCCGCTGCGGGGCGCTCGGTGCGACTGTGGCCTATGTCGGCAACGACCTGCCGATTTATCGTGCCGTGGGCTTCAAAAAGCTCTATAACTGTGAATGCTGGGTGAAGGACAACATACCTGCGGCTTGATTCATACCGACAAGTACCCCGATAATGTGTTGGTCAAGGCTGGCAAAGCTTATCCAATGGGTTTCGAAGACTGTGACTATGGATATTGGTGTGGGCTACCCGGCCCGGGTAGCCGAATATGAGCCTTGGCGGGATGAAATACATGCTGATCCCCTCTATCGCTCGATGATATCGGATGTGAAAGTCACCGGTATCGGGGTCAAGGAATTTAACCAGAAAGGGAAAACAAATGACCGAAAAACGCCTCTCCGCTGATTTGATTAAAGGCGCCATCCTGCGCGTCGGACTTGGATTACCCCTCATTGCGCTGGTTATTATCCTGCCGGCTGGGACCTGGGATTACTGGCAAGGTTGGATGTGGATGGTGACGATTTTGGTACCAATGTTTTTCATCATCCCCTACTTCCTGATCAAGGACCCGGCCCTGCTCGAGCGCCGCATGCGTATGCGCGAAAAAGAAGCGGCGCAGAAAAAAATCATGGCGCTCTCCTATTTGTATTTCCTGGTAGCCTTCGTCTTGCCCGGCCTGGATGTGCGCTTCGGCTGGTCGAACGTTCCGCCGCTGGTCTCTATCATAGCGGATATGTTCGTTCTCGCTGGATATATGGCCTTCGTCTGGGTGCTGACCGTCAATAGTTACCTTTCACGCACCGTGCAAGTGGATCCCGGTCAAAAGGTCGTTTCCACCGGGCCCTACGGCCTGGTGCGTCACCCGATGTATGCCGGTGTCACCGTGATGTATCTCGCCTCGCCGCTGGCGCTCGGATCGTACTGGGCCATTCTCCCCGCCGCACTGGTTATTCCGCTGCTGGCTGCGCGCCTCCTCCACGAGGAACAGGTTTTGCTCCGTGACCTGCCCGGTTACGCCGAATACCGCCAGAAGGTCAAATATCGCCTTCTGCCTGGCATCTGGTAGAAAACCTACCGCCCTGATGCTCACTTTCCCTCGTCGCGTCCTCGTAGGGGCGACCCACTGGGTCGCCCTGCCCACCGGCTCGCCCATTACCCCTCCTCTCACGGCCTCACAAACCCGCTCACATCCCCACCCAGATCCTCGATCGAGTCGATCGCGATCTGCATGGCGTAACGGGGGTTGTGCACACCCGCGCCGGGGTTCTCCTTCAGGAAATGGAAATTGTAGGCCGCTTTATACAGGCGCGGCGTCCACTGGCTGTAACTCACTTCTTCGGTCTCATGCATGCCATTTTCATTGCCATCCGCGAACCAGTAAGGATACGCATTGGGATCATACACAATAACATAACCGATTTCCCGCAAGGTGTAGGCTTCGATCTCCTTGTAAAGCATATCCAGCAGGGGGAAATATTCCTGGTAAATACCTTCGGTGATATTGCCGTTCCCGTTGTAATCGGCTCTGGATTTCTCATTGCGGATACTTTCCAGTGAAACATCCCCATGGCAGGCTTTGCACAATTCATCCTTTGTTTTTCCCGAATGCGCGTCATGGCAGCCCACGCAGCCAGTTTTATCATCCACGGCGGGGTGCTGGTACGCGCCGGCATATTTTTTGCCCTCATATTCGTAGAAACCCTGCGCATCGCTGCCGTACCACACCGCGGCCGCTGCCATATAGTGCGGGTTGAAAAAGCTGAACCTGACCATGTTGCCGTTGGCATCCTTGATCGCTGCCACGATTCCGTCGGGATCCCCGCTTGCATTGAACCGGGCGATCTGGGCATCGACATCTGCCCTGGATTGGCGCCCATAATGGCAGGTGATGCACACCGCTTCTCGTCCCAGCTTGTCGACCGTCAGCCCCGATGGGAAGGTCACCGCCCTCAGCTTTTCCGCCTCCTGGTTATGGCAGGTCCCGCAGTCCAGCGCGCCGGCCGGAGCCGGGATGGCCTGGGCCACTTTCCCGCTCCTGATGTATTCCTGGTATCCGCCCGTTGTATGGCAGAAGGCGCACGAGCTTGGCACCTCCTGCGGTGAAGCCGCGTCCCAATTCGTAAAGGCCAGCGATGCCGCGTCGGCGTGCCCCGATCCCGCAAAACTGATCCTGATGGCCCTGTCCGCGTCGGCAGTCCCCTCGGCGGTGGGGCTCACCGGTGTGCTCGCGAGCAGGCCCGCGCTTGCTGCGGGCTCAAAAACAACCGGGTTTGTGCCGGCTGTGCCGGGTGTGGCCGTCGCTGCCCTCCCGCCCAGCCGGGCCAGCCCTGCCACCAGGGCGACCGCCAGCAGGATGACGGCTCCTGCCCCCGCCAGCCAGAAGACTGCTTTTGGCGTGCCGCCTCTGCCTCGCCTCGTTTCCTCTTCGGGCTCAGGTGCGGCCACCCGGGTGCTTTCAGACAGTCTTACTTCAGGCTCCACCGCCAGCGTGGGCGTGTTGACCGGCATGAAGTCAATTGTTTGTTCGCTGGAGGCAGTCTGTGGGGCCGGTTGGGTGTGCTCCACCGTTTGGGGTCTCGTGTTTGCCAGCAGTCCTTCCAGCGCATTCGCAAACTGGCCCATATCGGCGTAACGGTTTTCGGGTTCCTTCCTCAGCGCTTTGATCACCACCTTCTCGACCGCTTCCGGCAGGCCGGGTACATGCTTGCGCGGGCTGGGCAGCGGCTCGGTCATGTGCTTGAACACCACCGCCATCGGCGTATCCGCAGTAAAGGGTTTGCGCCCCGTCAGCAGCTCGTACAAAACCACCCCGAGCGAATAGATGTCGCAGCGCCCATCGACGGCCCTGCCCATTCCCTGCTCGGGCGACATATACTCCGGCGTCCCGATCCCCACCCCTGTCCCAGTTAACTGCGTGGTTTCCTGTACATCCAGGATCTTGGCGATCCCAAAATCGGAGAGCATCGGCTCGCCTGAGAGCGTGATCAGGATGTTGGAAGGTTTGATATCGCGGTGGATGATGCCCTGCATGTGCGCAAATTGCAGCGCGCGCGCCACCGGCAGCAGCAGCCGGGCCGCCTCCTGCCAGGGCATTGGCTTTCCCAACCTGCCTTTCAGCGTCCCGCCCGGCAGGTGCACCATCACCAGGTAAGGCATCCCCTGCTCATCGCCGTAATCGATCACGCTCACAATGTTGGGGTGCAGCAGCTTGCCCAGCGCCTTGGCCTCGCGCTCAAACCGCTTTAATAACAGCCCCAGCTGGTCCGGCGGGAACGACTCGATCCGGATTACCTTGACCGCCACGTCGCGCTCGAGGCGCGTATCGTAGGCCTTGTAGACCGTCGCCATCCCGCCTTCCCCCAGCGGTTCCAGGATGTGGTATCGCCCAAAAGATTGACCCGTCAGATCAGCCATTCTCTTCTCCCGACCGGTGAATTTACTGTTGGGGCGACCCACTGGGTCGCCCTGCCCACTGCCCCATTTGTGGTTTTTCAAATAGGGCTCTTTCGCTCGCGTGCTCTCCGCGAGAAGCAGGGAGGGAGCCTCATTCCCGCTTGAATGTATTGGCCGGCGCGCATGGGTGCAGCCGGTCCTCCGCCCATTTTTATTAAATTTTACGAGTCAATTAGTTTTCATGCAACAATCAATAAATGTTACAATTATTAATAAACGTGTATTTATTTGGGACATATTTTGGATTTTTCAGCCGGGTAATCTTAACTGAATTTACGACAACTCCTTGAAGCCGAGTAAATTTTCGTATGTCGACAAATAGCCCATCACTGATCTGGCTTTTCTTGGATTTTTTACGCTTGGGTGCAACTGCCTTTGGCGGTCCATCAATGGTGGCGTATATTCGCAAAATGGTCATCGAAGAGAAAGGTTGGATGGAAGCCGGGGAGTTCAATACCGGGGCGGCTTTCTGCCAGGTCATCCCGGGGGCAACTGCCATGCAAATGGCAGCCTACGTTGGCTTATATTTGCGCGGGACGGCCGGTGCTGCCGCCAGTTTTATTGGCTTTGGCCTGCCGGCATTTCTCCTCATGTCCGGTTTTGCAGCGGTTTATGCTCAAACCGGCAATTTGCCGGCTGTTGTGGCTGCATTCAGCGGTTTGCATGCAATCGTCGTCGCAATTATTGCCAATGCTGCCTGGTCTTTTGCCAAAACGACCATCAAGGATTGGCAAAGCGCTGGGATTGCCTTGGCTGCTGCAGCGCTATTTTGGGCGAATATAAGCCCACTGCTGGTCATCATACTGGCAGCTGCGGCCGGCTGGCTGATGCTGGCGCCGCCTGATAACAACAAACTGCCTGTCAGACGATCAACCCCAATTCCATTTGAAACAAAGACATTGCTCGGTATTCTGGCGCTGGTTTGTATTGCGCTTGCCTGGATGTTTTTTCTGATGCCCGACCTGTTTCGATTGGCAATCTTGATGATGAAGGTGGATCTGATGGCGTTTGGGGGCGGGTTTGCTTCGGTGCCAGTGATGTACCATGATGTGGTCGAAGTCAACCAATGGATGGCGGGCCCGACTTTCATGAATGGAATTGTCCTGGGTCAGGCCACACCAGGACCAATTGTGATCACGGCCACTTTTGTTGGTTATCTTCTCCAGGGAATCGGTGGGGCGCTGGTGGCCACCATCAGCATTTTCTTGCCATCTTTTGTGTTGGTCGTTGCTCTCGCACCTTTTTTCAACCGCTTTTCCACTTCTCCGCTGTTTCATAAAATCATTCGAGGCGTATTGTGTTCATTTGTTGGCCTGCTCATCTCTGTCAGCCTACGCTTTGCCGTCCAGGTTGAGTGGGATGCGCTGCATGGACTGCTCTTCAGTGGGGCACTATTGGCCTTGCTTCGCAAAGTGGATATTCTTTGGATCGTTGTTTTCGGAGCAGCCCTATCAATTTGGCTGGTTCGATAATTCCCCCTCGTTTACCTGACAAGGAGAAAACATGAAACTTAACACCGTAATTTCACTGCTTTTGATTGGCGTTTTTGTTTTATCGGGTTGTGGCAGCCCGGCAGCAGCCAGCCCAACAGCTGCTGCAGCGATCACCATGAAAATCTTTGCGCCATCCTCACTTACGGATGCAGCCAGGGAATTGGCGGCAAACTTTGAAGCCAGCCACCCGGGTGTTAAAGTGGCTATAGAATTTGGTCATTCCCCTACTCAGCGGCTGCAATTCACCGAGGGCGCAACAGGTGATGTCTTCATGACGGCTTCCCAGAAGGATATGACTGATGCCATTGCCGATAAAAGCGTGGCGGAAGGAGCTGCCAGGGTGTTCGCATCGAACAAACTGGTGATCATCCTGTCTCCCAAAAATGCACCCAATCTCGGAAAACTGGAAGACCTTTCCAGCGCAGGTGTCAAGCTGCTGGTGGGCAATACCGATATCCCGGTGGGAATGATGACCATGCAGGCGCTTGATAAGATGGACAAACAAATCGGCGCCGGGTTCAAGCAACAAGTAATCGCGAATATTGTCTCAAATGAAGCCGGCGTCAAGCCGATTGTGTCGAAAACCAAGTTGGATGAAGCCGACGCTGGCATTGTCTATATTTCGGATACGATCAGCGCGCCGGACCTCAAGACCATTTCTATCCCGGATGAACTTAATATGGTCAGCAAGTTAAACATCGCCCCGTTGGCAAATTCCACACATGCCGATCTTGCTGCAGCCTTCTGCGATTACGTTGTTTCTGCTGAAGGGCAGGCTGTGTTACAAAAATGGGGCTTTTTACCCGCGAAGTAACTCCTTATGCCCTATCACACCAGGATTCACCAGATTCGACCTTTATTGGGGTTCTTCTTGCCGGGGGCTCTTACCGGAATTTTGTTATCCGCGCCTCTGTTGGTGCTGCTATTTCGCGGAGCAGATGCTGGTCTTCAAGGTTATCTGGCAGATCCGTCTGTTTTGGATGCGGCTCGCTTGAGCCTGTGGACAAGCGTTATTAGCTTGCTGGTAACGCTTGTCCTGGGTACGCCGCTCGCCTATACCCTGGCTCGTTGGTCGTTTCGATATAAAAACTGGGTGGAAATATTTATTGATTTGCCAATTGTTCTGCCGCCTCTGGTCGCAGGCATTGGGTTGTTGCTGACTTTTGGACGTAATGGATTCTTTGGGGCTGGGCTCGACTCCTTGGGCATCCATCTGCCCTTCACAACCGCGGCGGTCATTTTCGCCCAGACCTTTGTTTCAGCGCCGCTTTATATTCGCGCAGCAAGATTGGGGTTTGCCAATATCCCCCCTGAATTGATTGAGGCAGCTTATACAGACGGTGCCACCGAACACGTTTTGTTTTGGCGGATCATGCTGCCGCTTGCCAGTCGGGCCATGCTGAACGGCATGATCCTGAGCTGGTCACGTGCCTTTGGAGAGTTTGGAGCAACCATTATTTTTGCGGGGAATTTGCAGGGCTTTACCCAAACCATGCCCCTGGCCATTTTTCAGGGTTTTGAAGTAAATTTGGGTACAGCCTTGGGCATTTCATTACTGCTCATTCTGATATCGGGGGTGGTGCTATTCGCGCTTCGCAAGGTTGAGGGTGAAACAATTCCAACCGGTTGAAATTCGGTCATCATCCTGCAAAAGAGAATGTGCTTTATCTTAAGAATTGCCCACGCATCAGATAAACCTTGAGAAAACTCTTTTTCAGCGCATCTGCTTGAGCAGAGCGATCATCCCCCCTGTACATCCTCATCATTAAGTTCGGCTTCGATGTAATGTTCAGTTGATGCTGCGGCATCTTTCTTGGCCCCATGTACTTACTTTGACAATGTCATATTAGACATCTGTTCTATCTTTTCGGTGGCGTATACGCGATTTACGCGAGCGCGTTCTGTTGACCAGATGGGTAACAACAAGATTGGCCGCATCTTGCGGTGATA
>Ga0172368_10005821_pt1 | contig 13540 bp, 13 predicted proteins | sample Lak11m_FD_114540 | JGI IMG/M metagenome (GOLD analysis project Ga0172368, IMG submission 114540) | Freshwater microbial communities from Kabuno Bay, South-Kivu, Congo - kab_022012_11m | ecosystem: Environmental > Aquatic > Freshwater > Lake | place: Democratic Republic of the Congo: South-Kivu...
ATCCCTGCCGGGGAATTTACCATGGGGGCCGACGATAGCGGCGACCTGGACTCGCGTCCCGCCCATTCGGTTTTCGTGGAAGCCTTCTATATCGACAAATTCGAAGTCACCAACGAAATGTATGACGCGTGCGTTTATGCGGTGGAATGCAGAAAGCCGCAACAAATGGGGTCTGCCACCCGAAACTCGTATTACAGCAACCCGGTTTTTGCCAGGTACCCGGTAATCTATGTTGATTGGAAAATGGCAAAAAATTATTGCGAATGGAGAGGCGCGCGCCTGCCTACCGAAGCCGAGTGGGAAAAAGCCGCGCGCGGCACGGACGGACGGTTGTACCCCTGGGGCAACGAGGCGCCTGATTGCAGTTATGCGAATCGCGCCGGCTGTATGGGAGATACAGCCCCGGTGGACCAGTACGAAGCGGGACAAAGCGTCTATGGCGTTTATGGCATGTCGGGTAATGTCTGGGAATGGACAGCGAGTCTTTTCAAATTCTATCCGTATGACCCCACAGACGGGCGCGAAGACCCGGACACATACGGAAACCGCATGGCACGCGGCGGCTCATGGCATGTTTTTGGCGGAAACAGTGGAAACGTTCGCGCCGATACCCGCTTCAAATTAGACCCCGGCTATTACGGCGCGTACGTCGGCATTCGATGCGCGGTAACTGTCACCGAGTAACGCCAGCACGGAAACACCCCGCGGGTCTCTTCCGGGCCTGCGGGGTGCATGAAATTTCAGGATGCGGTTATATTTATGCCGCGCCCTTCAGGTATATTCCCGTGGGGTCAAGTTCTTCACGCAAAATTCGTAATTCATTCTCCGTTACAAGTTCAGTCACCCTCACCTGCGGCGCGGTTTTCAAATCCCAGCCTGTATTCATCCTGGCCTCTTCAACGGTTTTGCCCGGATGCAGCGCGGTCAAGATCATTTCGCCGGTTTCGTCAGGCTCCATCAAGCCAATATCCGTCACCACCGCAAGCATGCCTTTGCCGCGCAAGCCGGCGTTCTCGCGGCCGCCCTTGCCGCCGATGAACCCGGCGGAAGTCATGAATTCCACTTTTTCCGGGAAGCGGCGTTTCTGGTGAGGCGTCATAATATAACAACGATTTGCCCACGCCGCAATCTCCTGTGAACCGCCGGAGCCAGGCAAGCGAACTTTGGGATGATCGTATCCCCCGATCACGGTCGCGTTGATGTTGCCATATTTATCGATCTGTGCGCCGCCCATAAAGCCCACATCCACATTGCCGCGTTGCAGGTAGTTTGCAAAAATATCGTACATGCTCACCACAGACAACGAACCGCTCACGAGAGTGGGATCGCCAATGGAAAGCGGCAATCGCGCAGGCTCGGCGCCGATCACGCCAGCCTCGTAGACCATCACCAAATTCGGCGCATGTGTACGCTTGGCAAGATTGCAGGCCAGGTTGGGCTGTCCAACCCCGACAAAAACCACATCGCCATCGCGCAATAAACGCGCAGCGTTAATAATCATCAATTCGGCTGAAGAATAGTTCATGTTTCCTCGGGTGTCTGGATTTATATCATACAGGTACTATTTTGCCCGAAGATGGCTGGCCTGACAAGGGAAAGGCCGGACGAAAAAAGGCGCAAGTTTATGTCAATCCTGATAAACTATTGATTGGAGTTTTAAAAAGATGGATAATTGACTGCAAGGAGAACGCCCATGAAAACCACCCGCCGTAACCTTTTCGCTGTGTCTTGCCTTATTCTTCTGTTCGCAGCGCTGGCATGTAACCTGCCGGCGATTTCTGTAAATTTGGAAGAGGAGCCTGCTCCCGCGGCCATTACAAATACACCGATACCTTCCGCCGCCGCACAAATTGTCCCACCCACTGAGACGGCAACCTCCTCGCCCACGCCCGAACCGCCCACACCAACACTCCCCGTCGCGCACGCATTAATTCCCTCGACCTTTGTAAAGACCGGGAAACTGGTCAATGATGTTATATCCGTGGATACCGCTGCAGAGAAACGCGCGCCTTACGGGGATTCATACAAGATCAATCTCTTTGAACGTCCCTTCATACAGGATATGACCTACGTCTCCGACCTGGACATCGCAAGTTACAACCTGGGCCGGGATGAAAAATTTTATTACATTTCGATTGAACTGGTTGGCGCGAACCCGAACAACAAGATTGGCATTAATTACGCGGTGGAATTGGATGCAGATGCAGATGGATTCGGCGATTACATCATCATTGCCCGCCCGCCTTATAATGTTGACTGGACAACGGACAATGTACAGGTGGTTCAGGATACGAACCGCGATACCGGCGGTCTCTCCGGGGAAAGGTCGGATGCGCCGCTGCCCGGCGACGGATACGATACGGTCATCTTCGACGGCGGGCGCGGAGCGGAGGATGATCCCGACCTGGCCTGGGTGCGCGTGAACGCGGGCAAATATGCCACCGTACAGTTCGCATTCAAACTGGCGCTGGCGGGCAACCGCTTTATGTGCGGCGTAATCGCAGACGCGGGGCTGAAGAGCATCGCCGACCTCGATTACGTGGATCGTTTTACCGAAGCAGAAGCGGGTTCACCCGAAAAAAGCGAGGAGCATTACCCGCTCAAAGCCTTGTACGCTGTGGACAACGTCTGCCGTGAGGCCTACGGTTTTACCGGCACAGGCCAGGAGCCGCAGCGTTGTCTGCCGCCCGAATGAACAACGGTTTATATTCCGTTCAGGAACGATTGCATGACTTCAAAAACCTCCTGTGGACGTTCCAGCGGCACAAGATGAGTGGAGCGCGGCAACGCTTCAATCCGGACTTTGGGTTGCCTCCGTCTAATAAGGTTCGCCGCGCTCTCCCAGAATGTATCCGTTTCCCCTCCACGGATGATGAGGGTCGGCACTTCCAGGTATCTCAATTCCCGCCATAAGCCCATATCGTTCCATACACCTGTATGGTAAATATGCGCCTCCCATTCCGGCGAAAAGGCCAGTTCAAAACCACCGCCTGTTTTGGGCTGGGCAATGCCCTCGATATAGGCTCTCAGGCTTTCATCTGAAAAATAACGGAATATGTCACGGTTTCTGTAGCCGCGAAAAACAATGTCCAGGCTGCTGAATTCGCGGCGTCGTTTTAGCGCGCCGGGTATCCTGGGGTGGATGCGCTGTCCGACGCCCAGAACACGCGCCAGGTTCCATATGCCGATAACCCAGGGCGGAAACAGCACCGGGTCCAGCAGGATCAGCGCGCGGAACTTCCGCGGGTCGCGCAAGGCCGCCCGCAAAGTGACGATACCTCCAACCGAGTGACCAACCCCGATAACGGGGTCCCCCGCGCCGGGCAAAGTCGAATCGAGGAAGTGGAGCAGGTCATCCGACAGCGGATTCCAATCCACGAGTTCGTCCATTTTCGCGCCCGGCCACAACGGGCGGAGTTTCATCCCAAAGACACGGTATTCAGTTTTCAGGGCTTCGAGCAATGGCTTGTAACACCCGGGCGGGTAGCCGTTGGCATGGAGGAAATGAAGCGGCGCGCCCTCGCCGCCATAATCGAAGTGTGGAATATTCACTAATACTTTCCGTAATTAATCTTCTCACTGTAATTTGCCTTGACTTTCAACCGCTTGTGAGCCTTTGCGCCAAGTTTTTGCCAGTATTCTTCGCGGTCTTTCACGCCATAAACCCATTCATCGAGATAGGACCTGGCTGTATCCGCAGACTCGCTGATCTTGTCCCACGCGAGATAGAACTCGTTGTCGCGGTCATAATATCCCTGCGCGTACGAAGGATGACAGGAGTATGGAACGTGGCACACGGCATCCACAACAAGACCGGGGATCATGGTGCGGTTCGGGTCCGAGCGGATGACAGCCTCGTCCACGATCTCCTCGGCCGTGACAATGACCTTTTTCGCGGCGAACGCGGCTTCCTTTTGTTCGCCGATGATGCCCCATAAATGTGAGTTGCCTTGTGCGTCCGCGCGTTGAACATGAACAATGGCAACATCCGGGTTCAGCGCGGGGACGACGATCACATCCTTGCCGCCGTATGGATCCGGGATGCGCTTGATCTGCGGGTTGGATTTTTCAAGATCGACCGCGCCGGTCTGGTTCATCGGGAGGAAGGGCAGGCCGGACGCGCCTGCCTGCAAGCGCGTGATCATGCCAAAGTGGGAATATTCCTCCCATTCGAGCCTGCCCTGCTCGATCGCCGAGCGGACAATTCTCAGGGAGCCCACGCCGGGATTCCCCATGTAGGAAAAAAGGACTTTGCGGGCGCAGCCCGCCGCGACCATCTGGTCGTAGATCAAATCCGGGGTCGCGCGCGCCAGCACAAGGTCCCGTTTTTTGAGGCGGATGATTTCATGCCCCGCGGCAAAGGGAATCAGGTGGGTAAACCCCGCCGCGTAAACGAGATCGCCGTCATTCACAAATTTTGAAACGGCTTCATTGAGGGAGATTAATTTACTCATGATTATTTCTTTTCTTCCTTCGTATTTTTTTCTTTTCCCTTGTTTTTGGAACCCGACCGCATTTTCCGAAGGGACTCGAAGCGGCCGGAAGACGGCGGCGGCGCCTTTTTCCGGCGAAACAACCAGCCAATCCCAACCAGAAGCATGGCTACAAAAAGGAAATCGAAATCCGGTTTCCCGGCAAGGTCGGATGTAACGAACAGGATGAACGACCCAATTCCAAGCACAACAAAAAAAGTGCCAATGCGAACGCCAAATGGTTCATCTTCCATATGCGTATTTTACCCTGTCGGGAGTAGAAGATGAACACACTTTCCCAAGATAAACCCCTTCCCCGTGGATCGAGGAAGGGGAATTCCTGAAAACGTGAGCGCCGCGCACCGCATTCCCGGCCGGTTTACTTGACCAGTGTGCGGATCTGCTCGTGCATGTAAAGCGGAAGGTAGTAATGTCCGCCCGCGTTCTTGCCGCTCGAGCCGGAACCCTTCCAGCCGCCGAAGGGTTGGAAGCCGGGCCACGCGCCGGTCGTCGCGCCCTGCGGACGATTCGCGTACGTCACGCCCGCTTCAATCTGGTCGAAGAACCAGTCGGTCTCTTCGGGCGAGCCGTAGAAGCCGGCGGTCAGGCCGTAGTTTACGCTGTTGGCAATCTTCATGGCCTCATCCATATTCCGGACTTTGCCAATGGTCGTGATGGGCAGGAACATTTCATTCTGCCAGAGACGATGCTCGAAGGGCAGGTCAACGACAAACGTCGATTCGCAGAAATAGCCCTTATCGAACATGCCGCCTGTTTTCACCTTGCCGCCGGTCAGGAATTTGCCGCCGCCCTGTTTGGCCTCTTCGCAGAAATCCTTGAAGTCTTTATAGGAAGAGGCGTTGATCACAGGACCGGTATAGGTGGCGCGCTCCGTTGGGTCGCCAATGACGAGTTTTTCAGTCGCGTCCTTGAGGCGGGCAGCAAGTTCATCGTAAACCGGCTCTTCCACGATCACGCGGGATGCCGCCGAGCACTTTTGTCCCTGCAAGCCAAACGCCGAGCGTACAATCCCGATGGTTGCACGCTCGAGATCGGCATGCTTCGAAACAATGGCGGGATTCTTCCCGCCCAGTTCAAGAATCACCGGGCGCACATACCTGCCCCTGCCGAAATCCTGGAACATCTTCATGCCCACATCGAAGGAGCCTGTAAAGGTCACGCCGGCCACCTCGGGCGAATCAACCAGCACCTGCCCAAGCGTGGAGCCGGGGCCTGTCACAAAATTCACAACGCCGTCGGGCAAACCAGCATCGCGGAAACATTCAGCCAGCAGGCGCACAACCCAGGCGGTGTCGGTCGCGGGTTTGATGACAAGCGTGTTGCCGGTCACAAGCGCCGCGCCCGAAGGCCCGCCAGTCAACGCGTGAGGGAAGTTGAACGGGCTGACCACGAGCCACACGCCGTAGGGCCTCAGCACGGAAACATTGCTGGCATCGTAGCCAACCAGCGGATCCTTGCCCATCTCGACGATGTAGCCTTTGTTTTTCTCCATCTGGTAGCACGAGTAATAGATAAGGTCGGCTGTCTCCTGCACATCGCCAAGCGACTCCATGCGGTTCTTGCCGACCTCCATTGCCATGGCCGCGCCGAGATCAAAAATACGTTCTTCGATTAAGGAAGCAGCCTTGCGGAGAAGTTTCACACGTTCCTGCCAGGGTGTTCGGCTCCAGCCCGGAAAAGCCTTGCGAGCCGCAGACATCGCGTCCCTGGCGTGCTGGGCATTGCCCTTCTGCATTTTTGCCAAAACCCAGTCCGTGTTGATGGGCGACCGGTCTTCGAATTTTTCACCGGCCATCACATCCTTGCCATTGATGATCATGCCATATTCCCTGCCCATGTTTTTCCTGAGTTTTTCCACGGCCTTATCGAAGCCGGTGTGCAACTCTTCGGGCGGGTTGAACATGGTCGCGTACGTCAACTTGAAATCAGCCATACTAGAGCCTCCTGATCATTAATTTTTCTGTAGCCATCGGACATACAGATGAAATTCCAAATATAGTATAGCGTAGGATTTCACAACCGTCAAAGTTTGGCGTCCAGTTTTGGCTGTGACAATTTTCCCAAAACGGGATGGGCGTAAGATGCCGGAAAAGCGGGTTGTCTGGAACAGCAAACCAACCCTTTGCGAGGAACAAGATGACCATCCGCTTCAAAACCTGGACCGTAATCCTGCTCGCCGTTTTCATGATATCGGCCTGCGCCCCGTCCCCCTCCGCGCCGACAGAGGCGCCCATCGTCCCAGCCACACCTGCCCCTGCGGAAAGTGCCGGTCCCGCCGTCACTCCCGTTCCAACGCAGGTGACAGAAGTCCAGCCAGCCGCAACGCCGCGCGGACCCAACCTGGAAGCCACAGACCCAACGACCATCAGCCTTGCTTCGGGCGGCCTGCAGCTCGTCGAATTCTTCCGTTTCACCTGAGGCACCTGCCGTTCCATGGCGCCCATGGTTCATGGGCTCGAAGCGGAATATTTTGGCAGACTCAAATTCACCTATCTCGATGCCGACGATCCCCGTACAGATGGATTCCAACGCGCCCTCGGTTTCCAATACCAGCCTGAATTTTATTTACTGGATGGGAACGGACAGGTATTGAAAAAATTTATCGGCTCTGTTTCCGAAGACGAATTCAGAAGCGCATTTTCCGAACACCTGGAATAACGACATCCAAAGCCGCATTTGAATCAAAACAGCGCGGGATTGACCGCGCTGTTTTGATTCAAGCCGTTTATTGGCCGTTCGTCTTCATGCCATTGTATTTTTTCACATCCTCCACCGCCTTGCGGACATTTACCATCGGCAGGACGATCAGCCCCGCAATGAAGTAGAAGATCAACGAAAGAATGCCGTAACGCAGGCTTCCGAAGATTTGATTTGCGAGACCGAAGATCAACGGCCCCGTCCACGAAGTGCCGCGCTCAGAGACTTCATAGAAGGAATAGAATTCAGCCTCCTTGCCGGCGGGAATCATTTGGGCGAACAGGCTGCGGCTGATGGCCTGCGAACCGCCCATCACCAGGGCAATGAAAGCGCCGAGGATGAAGAACTGGATTGTAGCCGAATCCCCGTAAAGCCCCCCGTAGGCGTAGATCACAACGCCCGCCCAAATCACAAGGCTGACGACGATGGATTCTTTCGCGCCGATCCATTTTGCAAGTTTGCCCCAGAACAATGCGCCAAAGAATGCCATAAATTGGATCATGAGAATCACGGCAGTCAGTGTGGTTTGCCCAAGTTCGAGCCCGCCCTGTAACAAGGGAGCCGCCGCAAACGTGGAGGCGACTGCAATCACGGTCTGGATGCCATCGTTGTAGAGGAAATAAGCCAACAGATATTTCAGGGTTTCAGGAAAATGTTTGACTTCACCGAGGGTGTGTTTCAACTGCTTGAACCCCGCGCTGACGTACGTCTCGCCGGCGGGTAATTGATGCACCGCATGGCGCGGTTTCAAGCGGCCCCATGTAATGAAGGAAAATCCCAGCCACCAGATGCCCGCCGAAGCAAGGTTGATTCTAATAGCCAATGAGGTTGGAACGCCAAGGTCTTCACTAAAAATGAAGAAAGCCAGATTCAAAGCAAGCAAAATACCGCCGCCCAAATAGCCCATTGCCCAACCGTATGAGGACACATGGTCGCGCTGGTCTTCGCTGGCGATACTGGGAAGATAGGCGTTATAGAAAACCATTGCCGCGCCGAAAGCCAGGTTTGCAACGATAAAGAGCAGTCCGCCCATCCACCACATGTTTCCAGTCAGGAAGAACATCAGGAGGGTGGCAATGGCGCCAATGGATGCAAAGATCTGCATCATCTGTTTGCGGCGGTGGGAATAGTCCGCGATCGCGCCAAGGATCGGCAGGAACAGGACCTGCATCCCGACCGAGAACGAAATGCAATAGGGCAGGAATGAATCAGGTGCAATTGGAATTCCAAAAAGGTATACGAATTGCGAGCCTGCCGCCTCCGCCGCGGAACGCGCCAGCGACGCCACATAAGGCGAGAGAAATACCGTCCCCACTGTCGTGCTAAAAGCCGAGTTGGCCCAATCGTACATGGCCCAACCGAAAATTTCCTTCCTGTCGTTCACCATTGTCTGGGATGCTGTCATTGCTTCCTCCACGAAAGGGATGAGTTGTACAACAAAACACGAGCAAAAGTAAGGGGTTTCGTTTCGATTATAAGTCAAATATCGATATTGTCACGTCCCTGAACAAAACATCGATATTCTCGTAAAAGCAAACCATTTTTCCGAAATATTAGAAAATCTTAATCTGTCAGATGGAACCTTTTTCACGTTGACGGTTTTTTGTCTGACAGGTATAATCTTTCTTCGGCATTATCCCTAACTTGCAGGAGCACATATTATGGCAACACCCGATATCGCGCCCGCCGTTGCGCTGGAACCAAAATCCAAACTTAGCGGCAAAATTGTAAAGACCACACTTGCGGGGGCGCTCGTGGACATCGGAGGGAATCTTCCAGGTGTAATCCACATTTCACAACTCCAGAGTGAACCAGTCAACAAAGTTGAAGATGTGGTGAAGGAGGGACAGACGGTGGATGTCTGGGTCCGCCGCATCAAAAAAGACCGCGTGGAATTGACGATGGTTGAACCGCTTGCCTTCGAATGGAAGGAGATTCAACCTGACCTCGTTGTAAAAGGCAAAGTTGTCCGCCTTGAAACTTACGGCGCATTCGTGGATTTCGGCGCGGAACGCCCCGGCCTAATTCATGTCAGCGAACTCGCGCGCGGTTTCGTCAAGACCGCCAGCGAAGTGGTCAAGGAAGGCGATGAAATCGAAGCGAAGGTCCTCGATGTTGACCGCCGCAAACGGCAGATTCGCCTGAGCATGAAGGCTCTTCAACCTGAAATCATCGAAGAGCCAAAATCCGTCGAACGCTTTGAACCCCGCCCCGACCGCGAAGACCGCAAGGGTCGCAGCGACAGCAAACGCAAGGGCAAAGGCAAGAAACGCGACGAATCATCGTCCTACGAAATGGAAAATGAAGGGCCGTCCGAGCCGCAACTCACTGCGATGCAAATCGCATGGCAGGAGGCTCTTGAACGCGCCAAGAAGGAGAAAAGCCACCGCATGAAGACTTCCAAACCCGTTTCACACGAGCAGGAAGAACTTCTCGAACGCACTCTCGAAAAACGCCTCCCAACCGGCGGCTAGACAAAAGCAACATGCAAAAAGAGACTCTTCAACAGAAGGGTCTCTTTTCTTTTATGCGCCCATGCGCCGTGAAATACAAACCACCCTGTTCGCCATCACTGCAAGGCAGGGCGATCAGGCAATCGAAGACAACTCCTTCAAAAACTTCTCCTTATTCGCTGAACGCGCCGTCTTCCCGCTGGATGTTTTCACAATCCACTTCGGGCCGACAACTTTTACATGCCGCAGCGCAATTGCGGAATTCTTCGTCACGTGTTTGCGTATCTCTTCGGCAATGCGCTGGTGTTCAGCTTCATCCTCCGAATCGACCTCGGCAATGATGACAACATCCTCCGTCCCCTCGTCCTCGTCGTACATTCCAAAAGCCACGGAGCGCCCGGCGTGCACACCGGGCACTTCGTAACTTAACGCTTCCAAATCCTGCGGATACACATTTTTCCCGCCGACAATAATCATATCCTTCCGGCGGCCTGAGACAAACACCTCGCCGTCCGAAACATAACCGTAATCGCCGGTCAAATACCAGCCGTCCAAAAACGCCTTTTCGGTCGCGTCGTCGCGGTTGTAATATCCCGTCAACATGCAATCGCTTTTCAGGGCAATTTCACCGACCATGCGTTCCCCAACATCATTTCCCGATTCGTCCAGCACCCTGATTTTTACGTTCGGAAGCGGACATCCGGACGACATCATCTTCATTGCCGGACGGCCATTCGCGGCCTTTGCAATCCGTTCCGTCATAAACGCTTCCCGCTCCACCTCCTCGACTTTGGGCGGGCGCGCCAGGTCAGACTGGGTCACCCCGAAGACATTTTCCGCCATCGCATAGGAGGTTTGCAGCGCCTCGAATTTCAACCCGTATCCCTTGAACTTCTCATAAAACGCATGGTGGCTTTCCCAACGTACAGGTTCGGAACAATTGATGATCCCGCGCCACGACGACAAATCCACGCCTTCAAGATGGCGGTCACGGATTTTATGCGCGCAGAAGTTGTAGGCAAAATTCGGCATCCACGAAAGCGTGCCGCGGTACTGCGAAACGCACTGCATGAGTTTGTACGGCGCGCGCACCCAGTCAAACGGCGACATCAGCACAAGCCGCACGCCCATCAGGATCGGCTGCAGGAACCCGGCAATCAATCCCATATCGTGATACAGCGGCAGCCACGAGACGATCACGTCATCCTTGTTCAACCCAAGAACCTGGCTATACGCAATTAGTTGGTTGAAAACTGCCTGGTGCGAAAGCGCCACGCCCTTCTGCAAACCCGTCGTGCCGGAGGAATGTTGAAGCAGGACGATATCTTCCGGTTTTCGCGCCATCCCCGCCAGGGATGAAAAATCAACTTCGCCTGAGGTTTCCACGTTCTCGGCGACGATCACCGCCCGCACAGAATCCCCCTCCTTCAACGCCGCGCGGACTTCGCGCTCGAACCCGGCATACGTCACGATCGCGGCGGGACGCGTCACCGAGATCAGCGCGGACAAGTCTGCGCGGTAACGCTCCGGCGAAAGTTTTTCCGTCAGGAACGGCATGATGGATGGGATTGCGCCATGCAAAACCGCGCCGAAGAACGAGTGGATCAACTCCCCGCCATGCTGGAGGATCAACACAACCACTTCGCCGGGTTGGATGTTCTCTTTCGCGAGCGCACGCGCAAAGCCGTCGGCGCCCTGTATCAGGCGCAGGTAGGTGATGTCGAAGTCCGGGAGGCCGGATCTCTGCAAAGTAACGGCCACCCGCTCCGGGGTCCGCGCGAGAATCGCCTGCAGTTGCCCGGTGAATGTCCTCATTTGGAAAGTCTGGATTCGATCAGGGACGCCAGTTGGGTCAGGTTGTCAAACGTATCCGCATTCAGTTCGGTATCCTCGATGCGGACGGCGAAGGTATCCTCGACAAACAAGGCCAAATCCATCAGGCTGAACGAATCGATCATGCCGCTGGAAATCAATGCTTCATCGGGAGCAATGACGCGTTTGGGTTGTTTTAGGATTTTCTCCGCAATATAACTGGCAAGGGTTGAAGTTATCGTTGTTTCCATATCCTTTTCCTTGTTATGGATTGGCACAGGAATAATCCTGGATAAACGGCGCAAGTTCCGCCGCAAATTGATATTCACCGGCGGCGGACAAATGCAGGGGCGAATCGGTGAATTCCGCGGGGGAAACCGCATTCCACAAATCCGCATAGGGATAATGTTTTTCATTCATCCATGATCGGACGTATTCGCGATACAGGTCGTAGGCCCATTTCGGATACATGACATTATAACGGGGCGAATCGCCGTCATCAATGTAAATCGGTTCATTTACGAATACCAGGCCGGTATTGGCGGCCATCGTATGCCCTGCCTCGATCACGTCCATCATGAAGGTGCGTCGAAGTTTTTTCCAGTCATCCGTGGAATGGTATTGCCCCAGGTAGGTTGTGCCGGTGGTTTGATTCCCGGCCCATGAGACATTTTCAAAAACATGATCGATGCCTGTGGCGGCCCACGGAAGCGCGAACAATTGGATGAGCAGGCCGCGCTTCAGGGTCATGCGCCGCCCGACGATGGTACGCTCCCAAAATGAGGCATGTTCGAAGCCGCGCCCGTAATTACGAAGCCCGTACGCGTCCGCCAATCGGTTGATATCCGACAAGTGCGGGGCAAGCAAATCCGCCTCCTCGATTTCGGACGGGGTGAGACCATACAAAGTAATAAACCAGAGAACCATGTCGGGTTCGTAAGGCAGGGACCGCTCCAACACGAGCAAATCCTTGAGAAGAAACGATTTCGGAAAGCCGAGGTTGTAGAAACGAATGCGCCTGCCGTCGCACGTGCGTAAATCCATGCGCTCCAGTTGCCCGGCGAGGGTATCAGTCGGGACATTACCCGCGCCCCAAATGGATGAATCCCCGAGCAGGAAAACGCGGTACTCATCCGGCTGTTTCCGTTCCGCTGAGACGCGATGCGCCGAAAAGTTCGCATCGAGATCCTCGAATATGGGAATGTTGTATCCCTTGTAGATATTCTCCGCTTCTTCGAATGGAAACCGTTCCCTGCCCGGCAGCCACCAATTGTAGATCGAAAGCCTGCCGACGGGCGGTTTGAACCACGCAAACAATAAGTTTGCAAGCAGGAAAAGAAAAAGCGCCTTGACAACGACGCGCAAAGGGGAGACTGTTTTCATCTAATGAGGGCAAGCCATTTGTAAAAGCATCGGCGCAATTTTTTCGGCAAGGAGTTTTTCACCGGCGGCTGTGCGATGAAACGGGGTATCGGTGAATTCGGCGGGAGGCAGCGCATTCCACAGGTCGAGATATTCGCGATGGCGGGCGGACATCCAATCCGCGAGGTAACTCACATAGTCATCGTACGCCCAGCGTGGATAGAACTCGTTGTAACGAATGTCGCTGTTTTCACCGGAGGCGATGAAAATGGGTTCGTTCACCACCAGGAGCGGCGTCTCCCCTGCGAGGTCATATCCCGCGCCCAGGACGTCGAAAAGGAGGGCGTCCGGGTCGAGTTCACCGGGTTTGTACACATCGAACTGGAGGCTATCGGCCTGGTCGTTGGATAGCGGCTGCCAGTCGCGGTAATAATAGTCAAGCCCCGTGGCACCCCAGGGAATGCCGTGCAATTGCAGGAGAATGATTTTCTTCAAGCGGCTGCGCTGACCGACAATTGTGCCATCCCAAAAACCATGCGTTTCCAGTTTTTTGACATCGAGATTTCCCAGGCGATAATCCTGTTTTAATTCCAGCACGCGTTCGGCATAAGGATCGAGAAAATAATTCGTGAAGATGGAACGATTGCGAAAGGCGTCCAGCGTAATCAGCCACAGGAACATATCCGTGTCATATTCGCGGACCTTATCCATGATCAACAAGTC
>Ga0172368_10005824_pt1 | contig 13537 bp, 11 predicted proteins | sample Lak11m_FD_114540 | JGI IMG/M metagenome (GOLD analysis project Ga0172368, IMG submission 114540) | Freshwater microbial communities from Kabuno Bay, South-Kivu, Congo - kab_022012_11m | ecosystem: Environmental > Aquatic > Freshwater > Lake | place: Democratic Republic of the Congo: South-Kivu...
GGTGTCGCCTCCGTCGCCCGAGGACGAAGGACGCGGCCTCGCCGCCGGGTCGGTCTGGTCGCCCCCGCCGGCTCTGCCCGAGGGCGCCGTGCGGCCCGAAGTGGCCGATACCACTGGGGAATTTCCGGTTTCCGAGGCGGTCGAGCGGCTGTACGAGGCCGGCGAGGAGCGCGAGCGGCTGCGCGCCGGACGCGCCCGCGTGCTGCCCTCCCTGCGCGCCGCGCGCAGGCGCCTGCAGCGCACGCTGGAGAAAGTGCGGGCCGACGCGGCCCGGATCGCGGAGGCGGATCGCTTCCGCCGCATGGGCGACCTGCTCAAGCCCGAGCTGCACCGGCTGCGCCGCGGCGAGACCGTCGCCCGAGTGACGGAATACGGCGAGGCGGGCGCGGTGCCGGTCGAGGTTCCGCTGCTGCCGCACCTGTCGCCGCACGCGAACATGGAGCGCTACTACCACCTGCACCGCAGGCTCTCGCGCGCCGCGGGGCTGGTGCAGGCGCGGGAGCAGGAGCTTCGCGCCCGCCTGGCGCGGTGCGAGGAGCTGCTGGCGCTGGCGGAGGCGGCGCCCGACGCGGAGGCGCTCGATGCGCTGGAGACGCGCGTGCGCGAGGCGGGCTTCGGCGCCCCGGTGCGCGCGGCGCGTCCGGCGTCCGGCGGCCCCGCGCAGCGCGTGCCGTGGCGCGAGTTCCGGTCGGCCACCGGCCGGCGCATCCTCGTGGGGCGCACCGCGGAGGACAACGACGCGCTGACGTTCGGCCACGCGCGCGGCAACGACCTCTGGATCCACGCCCGCGGCGTGCCCGGGAGCCACGTGGTCGTGCCGATCGCGGAAGGCGAGGCCGACGGCGAGACGCAGCTCGACGCGGCGACTTTGGCCGTGTACTTCAGCCGCCGGCGCGACGACGCGTCCTCGGAGGTGGCGATGACGCGCGTCAAGCACGTGCGCAAGCCGCGCGACGCCGCCCCGGGCTCCGTACGCTACTCCCAGGAGCGCACCGTGCTGCTGCGCATGGAGCCGGCGCGCGTCGCGCGCCTGCTGCACAGTGAAAGCGCTGGTGTAGAGCCAGCGGCCGGGCAGGAGTCCCGATGAGCGCGCGACTCGACGCTGTGCTGCGCCGAGCGCGCGCCGCCGCAGGCCCGGCGGTCTTCCTGACGGGCGCGGGCATCTCCGCCGAGAGCGGGATTCCGACCTTCCGCGGCCCGGAAGGCCACTGGCGCGCGGGCTCGCGCAACCGGCGGCCCGAGGAGCTTGCGACCGCCGAGGCGTTCTCGCGCATGCCCGACGAGGTGTGGGGCTGGCACCTGCACCGCCGGGGCGTGTGCCGGCGCGCGGAGCCGAATGCCGCGCACCGGGCGCTCGCGGAGTTGGAAAGATCCCTCGGGGACCGCTTTCTGCTCGTCACCCAGAACGTGGACGGCCTGCACGGGCGCGCGGGCAGCAGCACGGCGCGCACCCGGGAAATCCACGGCAATCTGGAGCGAATGCGCTGCGCCCGCGGGTGCCGGCCCGGCACGTGGCCCGTTCCGGAGGAGGTGCCGGCGGACTGGCCCGCCGGGCGTGCGCTCGGGGATGCGGAGCGCGCGCTCCTGAAATGCCCCGCGTGCGGCGCCCGCTCGCGCCCCCACGTGCTGTGGTTCGACGAGTGCTACGACGAGGAGAACTTCCGCTTCCAGAGCGCGATCGACGCCGCCACCCGCGCCTCGATCCTCGTCGTCGTGGGCACCTCCGGCGCCACCTCGCTCCCCTCGCACATGGTGGAGCTCGCCGCCCGCCGCCGCGCCCCGCTCGTCGTCGTCAACGCGGACGACAGCCCTTTCTCGCGGCTCGCCGAGGCATGCGGCGGGGAGTTCCTGCGCGGCGGTGCCGGCGCGCACGTGCCGGCGCTCGCCGACGCCATCGCGCGGGCGCTCGCGTGAAAGCGCGTCGGGGCGCGCGATCGCTGGCAGCCGTTCCGGCGCTCCTGCTCTGCCTGCCTGCCGCCGCGCAGGAGGCCGACGCTCCCCTGGAACTGCGCACGCAGGGCACGTTCCGGGAGCTCTTCCTGGACATGCCGCTGTCGGACGCCCGTGCGCCGCGCGGCCCGCAGATGTCGGTACGCTGGTCCGGCGCGAACGACTGGAGCGTCCCGACGACGCTGACGCGCGCAGGCCGCACGGCGCAGGTGTCCGTCGACGAGCAGGCGGACTCGCTGGCGGTGCAGCTTCTCTGGCCCTGGAACGGCCGCGTCTCGACCGCGGTCGAGGAGCGGATGACCCTTCACTGGGGCGGCTGGAGCGACCGCGCGGTCGAGTCCCTGCACGCGCTCATGGGTGTCTTCGACGCAGAGCGGACGCGTTTCCCGCGCGACCGCGTCGGGATCCGCCTCGCCGGCGGTGTCCGGGAGCTTCGCGTGGGCCAGACCGTGCTGGCGTGGGGCGATCTGGTCGCGAGGACGCAGGTGCAGCTTCTGCGCACGGATCGTCTGGCGGCAGCGCTCCGGGTGGACGTGAAGGCGCCCGTCGGGAGGCTCGCGCAGGCGGGCGGTTCGCAGGGCTGGGACGCGGGGGTCGGACTCGCCGCGACGGCGCAGCCGACCCCGTGGCTCACCCTGCACGCGATGATCTTCGCGTCCGCCTGGTCGGGGCTGCCCGAGGGCTTCCCGCTGCAGCCCGCGCGATGGCACGGCGGCGCGGACTTCTCCGCGGTGCTGCGCCGGGGCGGCTGGGCGCTCCTGGTCGCGGACCGGGTGCTATCGGCCGCGTTCGAGTCCGGCTGGACGGCGCTCGCGCCCGACGACGAATACCGCCGCTCCGGCGCCGAATGGGCGCTCTTCCACGCCCACAACCAGCTCTCGTTCGGTCTTCGGCGGGGCGCTTTCACCGCCTGGTTCGCCGAGGACGTCACTCCCGGCACCGCGTACGGCACGCCCGGCTGCTATCTCTATCTCTCGAACATGCCGGACATCGCCGCCGGTCTCTCGTGGGCAACGGAGCTGTGACCGCGGGCACGGCGGATTGCCCGAGTCCGCTTCCCGACGCCCCGCCGTGCCGGATGATTCCCGGGCCCGCGCGGGTTTCGGCGTGGTACCGTGCGCGGCCCGCGCGCCGCGGGTCCGGGGAGACACGTGAGGCAGGACGGCACCGCTCCAGCTTCTTCGACGAAACCCGTCCCGCCGCGCGAGAACTGTCCGGACGTCGAGGACTGCGCGCTCGACGCGACCGAAATCGGCAACATCTGCACCTTCGGGCCCGTCTGCGGCACGTGCGTCGTGTACCGTCCTCCCGCCGTCGTGCGCGGGCTGCTCTCGGGCACGTGCCGGCTGCGTCCGGACCGCGGCACGTTTCCCTGCACCGCGCCGATCTGCGACTCGTACATGCCGCGCCAGGGAGCCCCGGACGCGGACGGCGTCGTCGGCCCGCACAGGCCCGTGCAACTGCGCACGCCCGAGCCGACGCCCGCGCGGCGCACGCCCGCGCCGGCGCCCGTGCTGCGCCGCCGGGCGCCCGACGGGCCCGTGGGAGTCCTCGAGATGACCCGTGAAGAGCTGAAAAACCTCATCCGCGAGGCCATGGACGAGGAGCGCGGCGGCGCCGAAGTCGCGCTCGCGCCCAAGTGGCAGGGCGCCACGGTGGTCATCCGCCCCGCGTCGGGCGATCTGCAGCCCCGCGAGATTCCCGTCGACGCGCTGCTGCACAAGATCGTCATGGTGCGCGACCGCCTGCGCGTGCTCGAGCAGAAGATCAACGCGCACCCGCACCTTTCGGACGCCGAGCGCGTGGAGATGCAGGCCTACATCACCAAGTGCTACGGCAGCCTCACCACGTTCAACGTGCTCTTCCGCGACCGGGCGGATCAATTCCAGGGCGAGAAGTCGGATTGACAGACTAATCAGGGCGGCCCGGCCCGCGGCGTCTGCGCGGCGGGCGCCTCCTGCACGACGATGGGCCGCGCCTTCTCGACGACGCTCCAGCCGATGACGGCCATGGCGGCGACCGCGGCCAGGATGATCGCGATGCCGCCTTCCCAGGGCACCTTCTGCGTCGCCTCGGACCAGCGCTGAAGCTCGGAGCGCCGCTCGCGCCGCACGCGCCGCAGCACGCGGGAGGCGAAGCCCTCCGGGGCGCGCTCGCGGCCCAGGCCCCGCAGCGACCCCACGGCGAGCGCAAGCCGCTCGTGCTCGCCCGCGCACGCCGGGCACTCGGCGAGGTGGCGGCGCACGAGCGACTCCTCGTCGGGGGCCAGCTCGCGATCCAGGAACTCGTTGAGCCGGTGGCGCACGTGCGCCCCCGGAGGCGCGGTCGCGGCGTGCAGGACGAATTCCCGGGTGCTCACGGCCGGCCTCCCGCCAGCGCGACGGCCGGCGACCGGGGCGCGGCCTTTGGGGTCTCGCAGCCGTCCGGCACCATGCCCGCCTCGGCCAGCATCGTCGCCAGCGCCGCCCGCGCCCGGTGCAGGCGGCTCTTCACCGTGCCCTCGGGCAGCTCCGCCACGCGCGCGATCTCGTCGTACGACATCCCCTCGATGTCGCGCAGCACCACCAGCAGCCGCGAGGGCGCCTCCAGCCTCTGCAGCGCCTGCTGCACCTTCTGGCGCTCCTCCGCGCCCAGCAGCGCCCGGTCCGGCCGCTCGGGTGCCGACAGCAGCCGCCCGGCCGTTTCCGCCGCCTCGGCGCCCTCCACCTCGCCCGGTCCCTCGCCCGTGCGGCGCGAAAGGTACTTGATGCGGTTGAGGCAGTGGTTGCGCGCCACGCGGTAGATCCACGTGGACAGCCGGCAGTCGCCGCGGAAGCGCGGAAGATGGCGGTGCACGGCCACGAGGACCTCCTGGCTCACGTCCTCGGCCTCGTCGCGGTCGCCCAGCATCCGCAGCGTGAGCGAGAACACGCGGTCCTTGTGCAGCCGCACCAGCTCGGCGAACGCGCGCGGCTCGCCTCGCTGCAGCCGGCGCAGGAACAGCCGCTCGAACAGCGGCATGCGCTCGGCCGATGGGACCGTCCCGCCTGCGTCCTCCCGCGCCTCGGCTTCCACCTGCTCGTCGACAGGCTCTTCGGCCTGCGGCGGCTCGGCATCGGACATGGGCGCCTCCGGGGGGGCGCGGGGTGCGCCCATCCCGTTGCGGACGTTGGACAGCCGGTCGCGGTCTGCGGTTCCCGGCGCCGACCCGCATCCTATGCCGAACGCAGCAGCCCGGAGCATCCTTAACACAGAACGCCAAGACGCCAAGTACGCCAAGGGTTCGAAAACCCAGAAGAAAAACCTGGCGAACCCTGGCGCCCCTTGGCGTCTTGGCGGTGATCTCTTCGTCGGTCGCCGCCGGCAGACGGCCGTGCAGGCGCCAGGCCGCACGCTGCCGGAGTCTGCACGCATGCCTACATCTGGCGCATCGACGGTGCGAGCCGGGGGGCCGCCATGGCGAAGGCGTTCGTGTTCACGGGCGAGGCGCATCTGGTGCGGTTCACGGGATGGCGCGCGGACAACGTGCGCGACCTGATGCGCGGCCTGTCGCGGGCGGGCGGCGCGTCCATCTTCTTCCACACCTGGCACGCGCTGTTCCGGCGCCACATCCTGCAAGGCGAATTCGTCAACGACTTCGCGCGCTGGGTGCGCGAGACGCTGCGCGAGGAAGTGCTGGCCGAGCGCCTGGCGGCCGTGGATCCGCTCGACTTCGAGTCGATGTCGGACGCCCGCGCCCGGCTCGTGGAGATCATGGAGGACCACCTGGGGCGGGCGCAGTTCCTGCCGCACTGCGCGCACGGGCAGGAGTTCCTGTTCCAGGAGGTGACGACCTTCACGTTCCCGGTGGGAGCGAGCGCGACGACGCTGGCGGAGCTGGAGCGGCACGTGCGGGTGGCGAGGCCCGACGTGGTCTTCCACCATCTGCTGGCGGCGCGGGCGCGCCTGGGCGGCCAGGACAACGACTTCAGCCGCTGGGTGCGCGAGGAACTGGGCGACCGGCCGCTCGCCGACTCGCTGCGCGCGCTGTCGCCCTACCGATGGAACCTGCTCACGGTGCGCGGCGCCATCGGGGACCTGGTCCGCGACGAACTGGAGGCGCGCGCCTGACACGGCGGGGAGGGATCCGTGCCCAACGTCCCGATCGAGAACGTGCGGCTGGACGAGTACGCCGGCGTGCTGCCGGAAGGCGAAATCGAGGAGGTGCGCCGGCTCGCCGGCTACCTCAAGGGCGCCTCGGTGCAGCACTTCAACTCCACCGCGGTGGGCGGCGGGGTCGCCGAGATTCTGACGCGCCTGGTGCCGCTCATGCGCGACGCGGGCGTGGACGCGCGCTGGGACGTCATCGACGGGACGCCGGACTTCTTCCTCGCGACCAAGGCGTTCCACAACGCGCTGCACGGCGCCGAGGAGGAGATCACCCCGGCGATGCTGGACACCTGGAAGCAGGCGCAGGCGGCCAACGCCGACAAGGTGCGCGACTGCGACTTCGTGTGCATTCACGACCCGCAGCCCATGGGGCTCGTGGAGAACCGCGGCCGTTCGAAGTGGATCTGGCGCTGCCACATCGACCTGAGCGAGGCCGACCGGCGCCTGTGGAGTTTCCTTCGCGGCTACCTGGAGCGCTACGACGCAGCGATCTTCCACCTGGCGGACTACGGCCGCGACGTGATGATTCCGCAGTACGTCATCCCGCCGGCCATCGACCCGCTGACCGCGAAGAACGTGGAGCTGCCCGCGCGCGAGGTGCGCGCGACGGTGGAGAGCCTGGGCATCGACCCGGATCGGCCCATCGTCCTGCAGGTGAGCCGTTTCGACCGGCTCAAGGATCCGGCGGGCGTGGTGCGCGCCTACCGGCTGGTGCGCCGTTCCAACGACCTGCAGCTCGTGCTGGCGGGGGGCACGGCGCTGGACGATCCGGAAGGCCCGGCGGTGCTGGCGGAAGTGCGCGAGCTGGCCAAAGGCGACCCCGACGTGCACCTGCTGGACCTGCCGCCCGACGCGCACCGGACCATCAACGCGCTGCAGCGCGCGGCCACGGTGGTCGTGCAGAAGTCGCTGCGCGAAGGTTTCGGCCTCGTCGTCACCGAGGCCATGTGGAAGGGCAAGGCGGTGGTGGCGGGCAACGTGGGCGGAATCCGCCGCCAGGTGCTGCCGGGGACGACGGGATTCCTGGTCCACACGGTGGAGGGCACGGCGTGGCGCGTGCGCCAGCTCCTGAGCGACCCGGCGCTCGCGCAGCGCATGGGCGAGGCAGGCCGGCAGTACGTGCGCGACAACTTCCTGCTGCCCGCGTACCTGCGCAAATGGCTGCTGGTGCTGCTGTCGCTGCGCCATCCGGAGCGGCGGGGCGTCGTGGACCTGGCGGCGGCCGCCGAAACGTGAGCCTTGCGCGGGAACGGCGGCGGTCCGAGCCGGATCTCCGCCGAAAAGGCGCGAAAAGCCGGAGCGGCGGCCGACGGCCGTCCGGGGCTTTCGGCCGATGGCCGAACGGCGGGGAGATCGGCACGGGCGGCGTCTCTAGCGCGAATCGCGAGCCTTCGGCGGCGCGACGCGCCCGATGGCGGCCAGCAGCTCGGACAGGTCGAAGGGCTTGGGGAGGAACGCGGCGGCTCCGGCCGCGAGGGCGGCGCGTCCGCCGGCACGATCCCCGCTGAGCACGACGACGGGGGCACGGCAGCCGCCGCGGGCGAGGTCGGCGGCGACGCGCAGCCCGTCCGAGCCGGGCAGCACCAGATCCAGGAGCACGACGTCGGGCGGGGCGGCGCGCGCGGCGGCAACGGCCTCCGCGCCTCCGCCGACGGCGTCCGCGACAAAGCCCTCGTCGGCCAGCGCCTCGCGCAGCGACTCGCGCACGGCCTCGCTGTCGTCGACGATGAGCACGCGGATCATGCGGGGCGCCGTCCCGGGGTGCCGGGCGCATCCCGGCGGCATTTGCTCTATCCCGGGCGGCGGGGCGGCTGCAACGGCGCGTGATCGCCTGCGGCTCTCCGCTTTTCGGTTGTCCGGCCGCGCGCACGCAGGCTCTTCGCCATTGCGAAGCCCAAAGGCCGAACGCCGAAAGCCGAAAGCCGGTTTTCTTGTGCCCGCCCGGGCCATCTGCTAAGACGGCCGCCGGCCCCGGTGTCGAGTCCGCGCGGTCCGGCGGCCGCCGCCCCGTGCCGCGGCGGCCCGGCCACGGACCGCGGAGGCGCGCGATGAGCCCGTCGCAGTTCGTGATGCACGAGAAGGAGTACGCGCGGCTCAACGTCGTCTGCGAGCGGCTCGTTCGCGAGGCCAACGCGAAGGTCGTCTTCCTGGGCGACAAGAACGGCCAGTTCATGGCCTGCACCGGGCAGACCCGGGACCTGGACACCACCTCGCTCGCCTCGCTCGTCGCCGGCCAGATCGCTGCGGCCGGCGGCATCGCGCGTCTCATCGACGAGAAGGAGTTCACGCAGATCTACCACGAGGGCCGCCGCGACAACATCCACATCAGCATCGTGAGCGGCCGCGTCATCCTGGTGGTCATCTTCGACAACCGCGCCCAGCTCGGACTGGTGCGCCTGCGCGTGAAGAAGGCCTCCGAGGAGCTCTCCCGCATCGTGGAGGACATGGTCCGCCAGAGCGAGGCCCCCGGCGCCACCCCCTTCGCCGAGATCACCGACGACGACATCGACAAGCTGTTCTCGGAGTAGGGAGCCGGGCGATGCCCTTCATCAACTGGTCCAGCCGGGAAATCGCCTGCAAAATCGTCTACTACGGCCCCGGCCTGTGCGGAAAGACCACCAACGTCCAGTTCGTCTACTCGCGCACGACCCCGGAAGCCCGCGGCCGCATGATCTCGCTGCCCACCGAGACCGAGCGCACCCTCTTCTTCGACTTCCTGCCCCTGACGCTCGGCGAGATCCGCGGCTTCAAGACCCGCTTCCACCTCTACACCGTGCCCGGTCAGGTCTACTACGACGCCAGCCGCCGCCTCATCCTCAAGAACCTGGACGGCGCCGTCTTCGTCGCCGACAGCCAGGTGGAGCGCACCGAGGCGAACCTGGAATCCGTCGAGAACCTCCAGGTCAACCTCTCCGAACAGGGCATCGACCTCTCCAAGGTACCGTACGTCATTCAGTATAACAAACGCGACCTTCCCAACGCCGCCCCCTTGGCCGAGCTGCGCCAGCTTCTCAACCCCATGCGCGTGCCCGACTTCGAGGCGGTCGCTCCCACGGGCGTCGGCGTCTTCGAGACGCTCAAGCAGGTGGCGCGACTCGTGCTTACCGAGTTGCGCAGGAGCGCCGGGTAGCCCGCGCGGGGGATCTCCGGACCCCGGGCACGATCTTCGCCCCGAGGGGGTGCGCGCCCCGAGCCCTTGCTCACCTTCCTTGCTGCGCACGGGGTTCTGTCCGCTCCCTGCGGGCGGGGTTCCGAAGTCCGGCATGGCGGCGCCCACATCAGAACCCCGAGCGCAGCGACGGGACGGAACCCCGAGCGCAGCGACGGGACGGGACCCCGAGCGCAGCGACGGGACGGAACCCGGAGCGCAGCGACGGGACGGAACCCCGAGCGCAGCGACGGGCGAGCGCAGCGAGCGGACAGCCAGTGGCTGCCTTGGGGGGAACGCCGGGCGCAGCGAGGGGGGGGCTTCTTCAGGCCACCGGCCAGGATGGCGAGGTTCCAGCCCGCGCGGGCGGGCGCCTCTCGGAGCAGCCGTACAAGCAGGCGGTTCTTCGTCCGCTTGCTGCCATTTGCCTTCGCAGGGACCGCAGGGCCCGATCCCCCGCGTTTCCAGCCCTCGGGGTATGTCTCGGGGGTCGGGCGGGGCGCCGGGAGGTCCCGTTCAAGGTTTGACGGGGTTCGGACGCTCTGGTAGAAGCCAAGGGCTGCATCGCCGTCGGCGGGGACGGGTCCCCGTCACCACCCCTTGGCGCGGCTATCGCGAGGGTTCCGTGACACAGTCCACACCTGCCGCAATGGTCGGTCGCCTCCGGCCGGACCCCGTCCGTGTCCGCCGGGCGACGCTGCTGGCGTGCGCGGCCGGCCTCTTGGTGCTCGCGGGAACGTCGGCGGCCGCCGAGGAGTTCGCGCCGCCGCCTCCCCCCGAGCCGCCGGCCGCACCCCCGCCGGCTCCCGCGCCGCCTCCCGCCGCGCCCGCCGCTCCGGCTCCCGCCGCTGCCGAGGTCGGCACCGCCGACGAGGCCTTCGACCTGAAGACCAAGGCCCTCGAGGAGCAGGTCAACGACCTCAAGGAGAAAATCTTCCGCACCAAGGCCCGCCTGCTCTCCTTGTCCGAGGCGATCATCGGCAACGGCGTGCTGAGCGGCGCCAAGCTGGCGCTCTACCACCGCAACGAACTGGGCTCGTCCTACGTGCTCGTGAGCGCGGCCTACACGCTGGACGGCGCGCCGCTCTACACGAAGGTGGACGAGACCGGCGACCTGAACGAACGCGAGGAGTTCGTCTTCTTCGACCAGCGCATCGTGCCGGGCCAGCACCAGATGAGCGTCCAGTACGAGCTGCGCGGCCACGGCTACGGCATCTTCGCGTACCTGGAGGGCATGCGCGTGAAGCTGCGCGCCTCCTACTCGTTCCAGGTGGAGCCCGGCAAGGCCACCACCGTCAAGGCCATCGTGTTCGAGCGCGACGGGATCACGCTGGAATTCAAGGACAAGCCCAACGTCCGCTTCGAACAGAACGTGCAGAAGGACCTCGGCAAGCCGGCGGACGCCGCGGCGGGCGCCGCAGCGCCGGCCGGCGGGGCCGCTCCGGCGGCTGCCCCGGCTCCCGAGGCCGCTCCCGCGGCGACCCCCGCCGTCGCCCCGGCCCCCGAGACCGCTCCCGCGGAGACCCCGAAGTGAACCGGGCCGCGCCCGTGAACGCCGCGCAGCGCCAACCGCCATGAGCCGCACCGCGCCACGAGCCGCCGCATCGCCGCCAGCGGGCCCCCGCCCGCGCCCGGCGCGTGCGTGCGCTGCCGCGCTGGCCGTCGCCCTGCTGGCGCCGGGAGCGCATGCGCAGCTCTTCGGCAACGAGGAGGAGCGCGGCAAGTACTCGGCTCCGGCCGACGCCAGGACCGTCACCGCCCCTGCGCCGCCCCCCGCCCCCTCGCGCGCCACGGCCGCCGCCGCCGCCGAGGAGGAGAGGGCGCGCCTGGCCGCGGAAACCGCCCGCAAGGCCGACGAGGCCGCCCGCGCCGCCGCCGACGAGAAGAAGAAAGCCGACGACGAGGCGCGCAAGGCCACCCGCACCCTGCGCGCCCGCCAGCTCGACGACCTGATGGAGTCCGTGAAGATCTTCGAGGCCGAGGCGCGCGACTTCCGCGAGGACGCCAAGGGCGTCATCGCCCAGACCTTCGACGAGCGAAAGGGCGAGGTCCGCGACCGCTTCGAGAAGGGCATCCGCGAGCTGGAAATCGGCGAGCGCCAGGAGCGCCTGGACGCCATCGCCCTGTTCGAGAAGTTCCTCGTCGACCACCCCGACGACCCGCGCTACACGCCCGACGCCATGACGCGCCTGGCCGAGCTGTACTACGAGAAAGCCACCGACGATCAGCAGCAGGCGCTCGCGGACTTCGAGGCCAGGACCAGGCTGGGCACGGCCGACGAGGCCTCGGCCGACCTGCAGCGCAACCTCGAGAAGCCCATCGAGCTGTATCAGAAGCTCATCACGAAGTTCCCGGACTACCGCCTCGCCGACGCCATCTACTACCTGCTGGGCTGGTGCCTCAACGAGCAGGGCGAGCCCGAGGCGGCGCGCGACACGTTCAAGCAGCTCATCAGCCGCTTCCCGAAGAGCCGCTACGTGCCCGAAGGCTGGGTGCGCATCGGCGAGTACTGGTTCGAGTACACGGGCACGCAGGTGGCCGACCCGCTGCGCGAGGCCATCGGCGCGTACAAGGAGGCCATCGCCTACAAGGACAACAACCCCTTCTTCGACAAGGCCCTCTACAAGCTCGGCTGGGTCTACTACCGCCTCGACGAGTTCCAGAACGGCGTCGACACGTTCACGAAGCTGCTCGACTACTACGACGAGCAGAAGACGGCCGGCAAGGGCGACGGCGGCGACCTGCGGGCGGAGGCCATGCAGTACACGGCCATCTCGTTCGCCGACGACAAGTGGGGCGGCACCGAGCGCCTGGAGGACGGCACCGAGCGGTTCCTGGGCGTGCAGAAGATGGTCGACTACTTCAAGGCGCTGGGCCCGCGCGGCTACGAGTTCGAGCTGTTCCGCAAGCTCGCCGACGTGCTGTTCGACTCCACCCGCTACCGCGCCGCGGTCGAGGCCTACCGCATCGTCATCGAGCGGCGGCCGACCGCACCCGACGCCCCGCAGATCCAGGACCGGATCGTGCAGGCCTTCGCCCGCGACCAGGACAAGGCCAGCGCCTTCGCCGAGCGCGAGAAGCTCGTGCGCACTTACGGCGAGAAGGGCGACTGGGCCAAGGCCAACGCCGAAAACCAGGTCGCGCTGCAGGCGGCCCGCGAGCTCGTCGAGGCCTCGCTGCTCAAGACCGCCCAGTACCACCACGCGCAGGCGGGCGAGTACATCAAGTCCTCGCAGGACCCGGAGCTCGGCCCCGAGGCCCAGGCCCAGAAGGGCGTGCAGGCGCTGGAGAGCTACCGTTCGGCCGCCAAGGCCTACGGCGAGTACATCGAGAACTTCCCGCACGTGAAGAACATCTACGACATCCGCTACGCGCACGCCGACACGCTGTACAACTCCGGCCAGTTCGCGCGGGCCGCCGAGGAATACGCCTGGGTGCGCGACAGCGACACCGACGACAAGTACCTCATCGACTCGGCCTACTACGTCGTCATGGCCCTCAAGCGCGAAATCGAACGCGAGGAGCAGCAGGGCGTCCTGGAGAAGCGCGAACCGTGCACGCCCGACTCCTGCAAGGACGTGACCGAGTGGAAGGCCGAGCCGATTCCCGAGATCCGCCTGCGCTACATCGCCGCGGCCGACATGTACCTGCAGAAGCTGCCGACCGCCGACGACGCGCCCACGCTCTCGTTCGTCGCCGGCCAGACCCACTACGTCTACCGCAACATCGACGAGGCCCGCCGGCGCTACGAGGACGTCATCAAGCGCTTCCCCGACAAGGAAGTCTCCTACTTCGCCTGGCAGGACATCCTCTTCAGCTACCTCATCGTCAAGGACTGGCTCAACGTCGAGAAGATCGCCGACCGCATGATCAACGAGTGCGACGCGGTCCAGAAGGATCCCAAGAAGCTCGAGGAGAAGCGTCTGCTCAAGTACGGCGCGCGCTTCGAGCGCGCCGGCATCGCGATGAAGGCCAAGAAATGGAGCATGGCGGCACAGCTCTACGTGAGCATCGTCGACGACAGCGAGAAGGAGGCCAAGAAGTTCGGACGCTGGGACAAGTCGGACGCCGCCCTCTACAACGCCGCCCAATGCTACGTGGAGTCGCGCCGCTACGACTCCGCCATGCGCACCTACGAGCGGCTCTTCACCGACTACCCCGACAGCGCGCTCGCCCAGGACGCGCTCTTCTTCGTCGCCACCAACGCGCAGAACGCCTTCGAGTTCGAGAAGGCCATCGACAAGTACCAGCTCCTCGTGGACAAGTACCCGCAGAGCACCAAGCGCGTGGCAGCGGCCTTCAACGCGGCGA
>Ga0172368_10005828_pt1 | contig 13533 bp, 5 predicted proteins | sample Lak11m_FD_114540 | JGI IMG/M metagenome (GOLD analysis project Ga0172368, IMG submission 114540) | Freshwater microbial communities from Kabuno Bay, South-Kivu, Congo - kab_022012_11m | ecosystem: Environmental > Aquatic > Freshwater > Lake | place: Democratic Republic of the Congo: South-Kivu...
AAGATAAACAAGAAGATAAACAAGAAGATAAACAAGAAGATAAACAAGAAGATAAACAAGAAGATAAACAAGAAGATAAACAAGAAGATAAACAAGAAGATAAACCGATATATATGGGTAAATCTATATGGGACAATTTAGAAATATCAACAATGACGAATGAGAAATTGATTAAATTTGATATTGATTCATTAAAATCACAATGTTTTAATATGTATAAACAAATGACAAAAGAAAATATTGATGAAATGGTAAAAATGCATAAAAAAATGATGGAAACAATTAATCAAAATATTAACAAAACAAATGAAGATGTTTGTTCAAAAATTGATCTTGAATTCAAGGAAAAAATAAGACAAATATTCAATGGAAAAACATTATATGATATTACAGATGAATGTTTAGAAATTGATGTTGATGAAAAAGATGAATGTATTGATAAATATACTTTAGTAAAAGGAACATTAATAAAATTAATTAAAAGATGTAGTAAATATGACGAAAAAAAATATGAAAAAGTCGGAAATTTATTTTTAGATAAACTTGAAGAAAAACACAACGAAAAAATAGTATTATATATGAAAAGTAATGTAGGAAGCAGATATCATTTTCATACTTTTATTACTAATTATGCGAATTACATTGTTATATACAATTACAATTCAGATGAATATGAAAGTTTTATTGAAAATTTTGATTTTAATATTCCAATGGATTATATTAAGATAATTAAAATGGTATTATCAGCAAATATTGAACATAAACCAAGTAATAAAACATCGGAAAAATATGAAGCCATATATCCTCATCTTATTTTAGATAAAGTTTTACCAATGATTAAAGATGAATTATATTCAAGAAAGTTTATACCATTATATGCAAAAGAAATTATGGATGAAAATGAAAGAATGAAAAAAGATTATGATAATTTTAAACAAGAAAAGAAAGAATTTGATAAACTTTATAAAACACATTTAGAAGTTGAATCGTGTAGAAAGAAACTAGAAAAAAAAGAAGAATCATTAAATGAAAAAGAAAAAAAATTAAAGATTGTAGCGACTAAATTAAATTTAGAACGTGAAAATTTAGAAAGTGAGAAAAAAAAACTTAAAGAAATTGATTTAACTGACATGTAATATGTTAGTAAATATTAATTAAAATAAAATTAATTAAAATTATAATTATATAATCTTAATATATAATTATAAGTCCATAAATAAGTTTTATAAAATTATATATGATACTTATAATAATATTTATAATAATAATAATATTTATATTTTTTATAAAACCAATAAGAGAAAAATTTGATGCTAAAATTGAACAAGTGAGTGAGAATGAATGTGGTACAATGTGTACAAAGGTAGTTGGATGTGCGGGATTTGGATATTGTAATGATAAGTGTTGGTTGGCGAGACAACCTATAATTGGAAGACCTGAAAAGTCTTTATATTTAGAGGATTATAAACCGAATATTAAGAGATGTAATAAATTTTATACGATAAGTGATTTATATATTGCTGCAACAGGTGATTATCAAAAAAATATGTCATATGTATGTCAAAATGGAGAAAATGGCGATTTAGTGTTAACAACATATTTAAATGATAAAAAGATTCTTGAAAAACCAGAAGATATTGATAAAATAATGATACGTGATTATCCAATGAAGAATGTTAAATGGCCGGCGCCATTTGATAGGAATACAATAACAAGTGAATTTATAAATTCTATTGTGAAAGATGAACCTGTACAAAATGTATATGTTATGCGGAATATTAATGATAAGATTGAAGGCGATTATTTATATGATCATAAGTGTGTTTCTAATGTTAATGAATTAGATTGTATACAAGATTGTTTGAAAAATAAAGATTGTGTCGGAACTGAATGGATTCCTGAAATGGAAGCTAATAATGAAAAAACAATAAATATTTGTTGTCCAATAAAGAAAATAAATAAAATATTAAATAATAATAATAAAGATAATTTATATTTTGTTAAAAATAATATACAAAAAAATGATATTGATAAAAATAAAGCTATAATTATTAAATAAATTATAATTAGTTTATAATTATAATTAGTTTATAATTATAATAAATTTTTAGAAATTTATTATAATCATAATTATTTATTTAATTTAACTGTCATTTTTATCTTCTTTTTCTCTTTTCTTAATCCATATTTTATAGCAATCTAAAAATTCGTTAATTTCTTTTTTCCACATATCTTTTTCCGATGTATTAACATAATAGTCATATTCTTTTTGTTTTTTATTATATTCAATATTAAGTTCATTTATTTTTTCTTTAGTAACTGCGAACATGTTCATTCGTGTTATATAATCATATGTTTTTTCATTTTCTTTAGCATTTAAGTCTTTTGATAATTTAGGATATTTAAGTTTTTTTAATTTATGAATGATTGTTTCAAATGTTTGTTTATCAATTATTATTTTTTTATTTAGTTTATCTTTAATGAATTGTACTTTATATTTTAGGAATAGTAATTCATTACCTATTAATTTAATCATATATTTTTTTCTTTTAGTGTACATTTGTAATCTATATTCATAAAATTCGTTTAAGATATCAATAGCTGAGTTATATTTCGTTAATATTCCTTTAGTATTATATAAGTTATAATTATTTGTTGATAATGTTGAAGATATTTTCAAAAATTTTTCTAATCCATTTGATTTAATTAGTTTTTGGAGTTCATTTCCTTTAAATTTGATTTCAAAATCAATATTATTATTTCCTTTAGCGCGCCATACACTAATTAATTTTTTTCTATAATCATTTTTATCTGATAATTGGGATTCTAGATATTTTTTATAATCGTCACCAGAAGTTTTAATTGGAATTTCGGTTATCCGTACAGTTTCATCATCAATGATTTCGTATTTACCAGTTATTTTATATTTATTTTTAATTTTTTCTATTGTTCCATTAAAACCGTAATACCAAGGATCTAATTTTTTGATTATGTTTCCGTTCATAATTTTGATTAAATCTTTTGCTAGTTCAACTGGATTATACATTAATATATTTGTACTTGATCCTGTTCCTATTCCAATTGATCCATTTATTAAAATTATTGGTAATATTGGAATAAAATTTTTATATTCAACAATATCGCCTTCATCAATAATATTTTCAAGAATGCAGTTATCTTCTACTCTAAATAATTTTTCAGTTATTGTTTCAACATAAGTATAAATATATCTTGCACTTGCATGTTCATCACCAGCACGTGTTCCAAATGAACCGCATGGATTTAGTAAATTAATATTATTACTGCCAGTAAAATTTTGTGCTAAATTAACTATTGCTTCTTGTAATGATGCTTCACCGTGTTTATAACCTGTATGTTCTGATATATATCCAGCTAATTGTGCAACTTTAATTTCTTTTTGTCTTTGATTTTTAATAAAACAAGCATATAATATTTTTCTTAATGATGGTTTTAATCCGTCGCATATAGAAGGTATTGATCTAATATTATCATAATTTGAAAAATGTTTCAGATCTTTATGAATAAAATCACTATATGTTACTTTACATTTATCATAATTTAAAATATCATTTGAATCATAATCAATGAGCCATTTTTTCCTTTCTGTTTCTCTTGATTTTCCAAACGCCATTTCAATTGATTCAAAAGATTTACTTTTTAAGATTTCTAATTCTTGATCAACAGATATAATTTTATCCTTACTTTCTTCTGTTGTTTGACTTGATGTTTCAGTATCAGTGTCTGATTTGTTTTGTTGTATTTCTATATTAGTTTTTTCCCATATAAATGACACTATACGTTTTTCAAATTCATTAAATACTTCTTTTGCTTCTTGTCGTGTATGTGTTCCTAATCCTTTGTAATATTTAATTTTAAAACTTTTTGTACTGTTATTATTCATCCAATTATTATAGTCTGTTAATGTATAAAACGATAAAACTGCTTTTTTATTTGTTGCTCTAATAATTGGAGTCGCCATTGTTTGAATAAATCCATCTTTTAATAATAATGTTGGCCAAAAATGTTGGAACATATTTATTATTAATCCTCTGATATGTGCTCCATCTAAATCTTGGTCTGCTAATATAATTATTCCTCCATATCTTAATTTATGAAATTCTTTTGTATCAGAATAATCTTTTCCTTGACGTAAACCTAAAATTTTTTTTATATTGATAAATTCTTTATTTTGGTTAATTTTTTTAACTGTTGCTTTTCTAACATTTAATAATTTTCCTCGTAATGGAAAAACACCAAATTGTTCTCGTCCAATAACATTTAAACCAGTTACTGCAAATGATTTTGCCGAATCTCCTTCAGTTAAAATTAATCTACATTCTTTTGCCCGTCTTGTTCCGGCCCATTTAGCATCATCTAGTTTTTCTAATCCTTTCAATGTTGTTACTTTCTTACCATCTGTTTTTTTTAATAATGTTTCTTCTTTATATTGTGCATATGACACGACTTCATCAATTAAACCTGAATTATAAATTTTCTTCATAAATGCAATACTAACTTCGCATGTCGATCCAAAATTTAAATATTTTGTTGTTAATATTTCTTTTGTTTGTGATTCAAATGTAGGATCTTCTATAACTGCATCAACAAATATTGTTATATTATCTTTAACTTGTGATGGTTTTATTGATAATTTATATTTATCATTTACATATACAGCAATTTGTTTAATAATTTGATCCAATATATGATTAACATGTGTACCGCCATTAAATGTATTTATTCCATTTACAAAAGATATTTGTCTGAATCCATTTTCTTTATCAAATACAACACCAATTTTCCATCTATCATTAATTTCTTCATAAATTAAATTTTTATCTTCTATTTTTTTATAATGCAATTTAATAAAATCTTCAAATGTATCAATTTTTATTAAATTATTATTCAAATATACTTTTACATCTTTATTAGTGCATGCTGCAATATCATATATCCTTTTTGTAAATAACAAAATAATATCATCATTAAATCCTTTCAATCCAAATCTCTTAAAATCTGGATAATATGTTATTTTTGTATATGATTTTTTTGTTTTTGTTATCTTTGGTTTTGTTTTATTTTGCATATTGTTTGTATATGTTTGTAAAAATTGTTTTTTTCCATCTGCATTATCAACAATGAATTTTTTAGAAAATATATTAGCTAATTTAGCACCATATCCATTTTTTCCACCAACTATTTTTCCTACTTGATCATAATTCCCAGATGATCGTAAATCTCCAAATAAAAAATCAGGAACATATTCTTTATATTCTTTATGAATTTTAACAGGAATTCCTAATCCATTATTCCAAACACTTAAATATCCATCTTCTTTATTAATAACAACTTTAATTATATTACATGAATTATCTTTTACTGTTTGATCCCTCGCATTAACTATTAGTTCATCAAATGTTTTATATAATCCCGAAATAAATTCAATTTCCTTTATTACTATTTTGTTATTTTCTAAAACCCACATGGATCTTTTATCAGCTTTAATATTTCCAACATACATGTCAGGTATATCTAGTACATGCTGAATTGGATTTTTCTTTTTATATGTTTCTTCTATTGTTTTTGTTTTTTGCATATTTAATTATGAAATACATATAATTAAACAAAATTTTAAATAATCAATTTTTTTTATAAATAATTTTAATTAAATATAAAAAATTGATCATTAAATATATTTATATATTTATTTAAAAATTAAAAATGGATATTCAATCAATTAATTTAGTATTTACTGATTCATATAATCAAATTAATACTTTTTTTATTATTATTCATCATAACGGTATTTTAGAAAAATTGATGAATATGGATGATTTAATTTTATTTTTAACAAAAACAAAATGTATTATCAATGTGTTAACAATTAATATAACGGAAATAACAAATACAACATATAAAATTAAATTAAAGACTTTTTTTGATTTTATGAAAACTAATTTTAAAATGATAATTTATTTAAATATAATAAATATCCAAGCAATAGTATTGTTATTAAACGCTGAAATTCCAGACATTTTTTCGTATTGTAATATAACTTTTAATAATCCACGTGATGTAACAGACATTTCTAAATTAATAGAAAAATGTCCAAATTTATTACGTGTTGTATTATCAAATATGGGAAGATGTTTTAATGATTCCGAAATTAATATTATTAGTAAAAAATGTGATATTGAATATCAAATCAATATTGGTGTATATAATGGATATCAACTTACTATTGCTGGAATTGAAAATGAAGTCACCACAATATTAATACAAATATGTAAATTAATAGATTTTGGATGTTATTTTTATATTAATATATTAAAATTAAAGCAAAATAAGTATGCAAAAATAATAAATGCTATTAATGAATTTACATTTGCCAACGAAAAAAAAATGAATTACATTGAAAAAAATTATGAATTATTATCTATGTTTCAATTACCATTTTCTAAACTAATTGGTGAATTTATTTAGAATTAAAATTAAATTTTAATTCTAATTTTAATTTTAATTAGTATGAAAAAATATCATTTATAAATTTTTAGATATAAATTATATTATGGATAAAGAATCAGAATTAGAAAATACATATTTAATAAATGATAATTACATTTATCCGGATGTGGATAATATTGAAGATAAATCAGAAATATATGAACAAGAAAAAATTTTAAATAAAACTAAACAAAAAAAAATGGGTGTTTCAAAAACGAGTGATGAAGAAATTGAACCGCCATTTGATCCTTATAAAGCTTTTGTACGGAGAAGAGGATTAAATACATTTGAAAATAAAATGAGATTAAATACATATTATTTAAATGTTGATAGTTCACTAAGAGAAAAAATAGCAACATCAACAACAGATGATCAATATATATTAAATTCTAATGCAATGACAATGTATACAACCACTAAAAATACATTAGCAATAGTAATACCAAATAATTCATTAGAAGTGGGGGGAATTGTTGCTATAACTGGTTTAACCAAAACAGAATTGCATTTTAATTTAAAAACAATAAATTTAATTCCTCCATCTGAGGTTTATCAAATAGAATTTACAAATGGAAGCCAATATGTTAAAATTAAATATAATCCTAATATGTATGTTCCAATGCAAGCCCCAACAGTTTCAAGTGGAGCGATAACTCAATTTTTACATCAAAAAAACTTAACATTACTACAGACATTACCAACTAATTTATATATAGATTTAAGTGGATTTGTTGGATATCCAGACATGACAAAATTTCATAATATTCCAATTAATATTTTAAATGGTGTTCATCAAATATATTTTTATAATCCTGACAATAATGTTACATATAATGAATCAGTCGGTTTAATAACAGGATCCGTTACATTATCAGATCAATTTTATCCATATAGTAATAACGGATCTACAGTTCAAAATTATTTTTTTATTAAATTACCTTTTGCATTTAGTTATACAGGAAGCGTCACTCCCACGGGATATAATAATAAAATTAATATAATATTTAAACATATTGGAGGTGTTCCATATAATTATATTAATGCAAATTATCCGGTTGGTGAAGAATATGCAATAGGATATCATACAATTTTAGGAAAAACAACAAATGGTATAACTGTTGATTTACAATATACACCATATTATTCACTATATACAGCCGTTGGTGTTTCTACTCCAATATCATTTGGTAATGAAAACATTATAATAGCTAACATAACAAATATAAATCAAAATTACACTGATGCAAATCATTTTAAACTAACGTTAGGGGATACATATAATAATATTGTAAAAGTTGAGTTAGTAAGTTCAATATTTCCTAATTCCAATTATGTATTCAATTCTTCAAATTCAAAATTGTACTGGCAGAATTTAGATGATGGAGGATTATATTCAATAACGATTGATTATGGTAATTATACCTACTCCGAATTAATTACTGAAGTTGAAAGCAAAATATATGCAACACAAAAAGTAGTGAGTGATTCACATGGAATATACACACAAAATAATTATATTAAAATGTCAATAAATACAAAAACTAATTTAGTTAAATTTCAAGCATATAAAGAAGGATATTTAAATCTTCCAATAACGGGTATTGATCCACCAATATTACCGGATATTATACAAAATGGATCAACATATACATTAACTATTAATCATCCATATCATGGGTTTACAAGTCAAGATATTGGTACTAATATTATATTTTCTAATTTTGTAGAAACAAATGGTATATCTGCAAGTAATTTAAACGGAACACATGCAATTGTTTCCATTATAGATTCAAATTCATATACAATTCAATTAACACATATAAACATAGGTTCAGAAAAAACAAATACACGGGGTGGTAATGCTGTTTTGATTTATGTTCCAACAAAAATCAGAATGTTTTTTAGTTATTCAGATACAATGGGAGAAGAATTAGGTTTTAGAAAAATTGGATATTCAGATTCAATAACACCATTTTATACAACAATAACAAATCAAGGAGGATACATGTATGAGACACAAACAACATATGCAAGTGATGCAGTCAATTTAATTGGAAATTCTTATGTATTATTATGTTGTACGGAATTAAGTAATATAACACAAGTTGGAAAAATAACAACAATCAATAACATATTTTCAAAAATAAATTTATTTAGCGATGCAACAAAAAGTTTATCCGGAGGTGATACAAAACTTTTATATGATTCTTTTGTTTACACTCCGATCTATTATAATGATCCTATTTATATATCAGAATTAAATATTGATGTATATGATCCTGATGGAAATTTATATGATTTTAAAGGATTAGATTTTTCATTTGTTTTAAAACTAACTGTTATTGATGAAACACCAAAAGGAACATCCATTAATTCTGGATCTGGTCGTGAATATTAATTAAATATCGTTCCACCCATCCCACTCATTATCATTAAAATATTATATCCGCATCCCCATAACTTAATCGTTCCATAAACAACACCGGCTTGAATAATATTATACATATCATCATTTAGTGACATAATTATATGACAATCATCTAAAATACTAAAATTAGCACTACCTGATGGTTGTAAAAAATTAGGCATTAATCCAAAACCATAAAAATAATTACCATAATCTAATGATCCAACATATTTTTCATATGGTTGAACTGAATTGTAATAAATTTCATCTTTTTCATTTTCTCTAACACGTCCATAAAATTTTAATTTTATTGATGTGAAAAATTCATTGAATGTTGAATATGTATAATCATTCCATGTCATATATGATTGATATGTATTTGGATTTGATGTAAATTTAACATTCCATATAAGATATTTAATGGAATGCATTAAATTTAATTTCATATCAAATTCTTGTGAATCCATAAATAAATTTGAATTAATAATAAATGGAATGTTGTAGACATATTGTTCTATTAAATAATTTTGTCGTGTAGTTATGAATATTTTTCTCTCATCATCATCTAAATAAATAAATTGACATAATAATCCGCATTTTAGTTTTGGTTTTGTAACTAATTGATAATTAAATGATGTTGGGGATATTTGTAAAACCTGTTCAAGAGCCCTTAATTTAAATCTAACTGTTACATCAGTATACAATAAAGAAATTAATGGTAATGAGTTTCCATCATCTTTACAAAACCAAAATCTCATTGGGATATATAATTTTGTTATGCTCCTTTGTGATGATGATAAAGTAGTCATTTCAGTAGTATTTCCTATTAATTTATTATATCCTCGTTCCTGTTCTTTTGTATCTTGAATTAAATGTAATAAATGTAATAATTCATCAGTATGTGAATCAATAAGTTTTTCTCCAATTTTTATATCAACTAATTCAATAATTCTATGTCCTAATTCTGGGACATATTGAAAACTTGGTGTTGCACTACTAATTAGTGTAACAATTTTATTTTTAGTTGCAATTGTATTTAATAATAATGTTTGTGATGTTGATATTGTTGATTCTAATAAATTTATTAATGTTTCTTTAGTTTCTGCAAAATCTTTATAAACATATTTTAATAAAAATGATAAATGAGTGTTACTTGTTATTATTAAAACAATTATATACATAATAATATTTGAATATCCATCAAAATTATTGCATAAGTATTCACCATATGGATTTGTGTACATGCTTTGTGAAGTAATATAAGGTTGTAATGCTGTTGTTAAATATTCAAATGCTAAATGTATAACCGGCTCACCACCAATATCATAAATAACATCTTTATATTTATTAAACCATGTTTCTAAATTTGTAAATAGTGAGCCTGTATATGGATTTGGTCGTAAGGGTAATAATACATTTGTATTAGCTTTAAAAAACTGGTAATAAATACTTTCTAGAGTAGGAAATATTGGAGCTACAACTACATTAAGAAAATCACTGATATATTTAATATCTGTTGAATTATAAATATCCATTTGTGTTAAATATGGCATTGGTGATAATGATTGGTATCTTGTTTCAATATCCCAATATGAACCTAAATAACTTGTTAATAATGGATTTAGTGTATCGTACATTAAATATTGTAAATACTGATTTGTTGATCCTGTAGATGTAATATATTTATAATGCACGCTATTAATGAATAATAATGTTAATACATATTCTAATTCTGGTGATGGTACAAAATTAGTAGTTGTCATATGTACATAAAAAAAATATGGTGCATATATTAAATTTGGTGGAGTTGGTGGCACTGTATCGTCTTTATATCCAAAAGCAAGAGTATCATTAATAAATAAATCATATCCAAATTTAAGATTTGAATATCCTTGTGAATAAACTATCAAATATGATTCCGTTGAATTTAGATGTGTATATGGAACAACATATGTATTATTAACAATTGAACCAACGACTTTTGTAATCATATTTGTACAAGCTGTTTCATATCCGGCATCGCCACGTGTCATTGAAATATAATTTCCATCTGTAGTTAAACCCGCGAATATCAAGTTATAATCAGTTATTATGTTTGTTGTTGTTCTATATGTTATATCGGTTCCTAAAATATAATTTATTGTTGTGTTAAATCTTGTTATTGTATCGCTTAATCTATTATTATATACTGTCGCTATAGCATCTGAATATAAACCGGATGCTAATGAAGAATCAAATTCAAATGCTATTCCTGAGCTTGAATGATTAGTATAATTAAAAATTCTATTTCTTGAATTATATGTAGCAAATGGAATTATTGTTCCTTGAAATGTATCAACCATTTCATTGACTATTACTTTCAATGATGCAATTAATTCTGGATCAACTACAAATGTATCTATTATATCATTATATCTTTGTTTAAAACTACTACAAATCCATGGTATACATGAATATTTATATGTTCCTACTTGTACTAAAACTCCTCCAACAACTTGTGTATATTGTGGTGATACTCCTTCTGGTCTAAATAACGACATTAAAATATAATTACTTCCATAATTGTTATTTAATTGTGTTAAATAATCTAGATCATTTATAGCTAATTCTGTATCATTACATATAACACGTTGTGATGTGTATTGATATAAATGATATTTTAATAACGCGTCATCGGCAGTTAAAAATGTTCCGTCTGTTCTTTCATCATTATCAATTAAATTCAATGCTTGTTTTATTGCTACTGTAATATCAGCATTAGTGTAAATATGTGCACCATTAGTTATTTTTGTTATCTTACTTAATAATTCATTTACTAAAAAAGGTATATCTCTTACTGTTAAATAAGGAATATAATTCATTATTACATTTTTTGTAAATGATGTTGGAAATAATGCATAATAATTATTACCATTGTTAATTGTTGTATTACTTAAACGTCCTTTCATAACTGTTTGATTGACATTAACACGAAGCCATATTTGAAAATAATTTATATAATCTATGTAACTGCTATTTCCATATGCCGTTATTGTATCTGTTACAAAATCATTTAAATGATCTTCATTTTCTGAAAATCTATATGAATATTTAGGATATGGATCGGCTATTAAAACGATATCTGATGCGCCTGTATAATCTTTTCTTACTGTAACATAAATTGGTGCTGATGAAATTGTTGATAACACATCATATATTTTATCATTTAAAGGGCCTGATTGTTTAGTTATGCTAGAAAAAATATTTGATTCATAATAATAATTTGAATTATCATTTGCAAATTTTTTGAAAAATCCTAATCTAAAACGATTTGTATTTATTGTTGTAAATTTTGAATTTTGAAATAAAGTCATAATATTTTCATAACTTTTAAATATAACATACATATTGTATTGTAATATTTGTAATAAATTATTTCTTGTTAATTGAAATTGTTCTGATGATGTTATTGTATCATTGTCGGAATTATCATTCATATATTTGATATAAATATCATATGAATCTAATTTAGTATAATCATATGGTACTCCGCCTACATAAATAAACATTAAATATATATACGTACTGTTTAACACCGAATCAAAAAATGTTTTTGTTGATGTTCCAATTAAATTAAAAGGAATATATTGTGATGCATATAAAGTAGTCATATAAAATTCAAATTCAAGAGTTGATAATTGTACTGTTGGATTAGTTCCTAATGGCGGTTGATAATATCGCCACTCAGTTACTATACTGAATGATGAATTAATGATAGCCGCAATAAAAAATGTTCCATTTATTACAAATTCAAGACTACTTGTTTCATTATCTAAGAATCCTAAATAAACCGTTATCATGTCTATGTATAACGACATCAAACCATCATATAATGTTTTTTGAATATGTGCTAAATTTTCGTCATATGGTGTTGGATAGAATCCTGATATATTAACTGGCTCTAATAATGAATAAAATATTGTTAATGTGTTGTATTGTAAACTTTGTACTGCCGGTGGTGTTAATGCTTGTATTCTTGCTAACATTTCTGTGTAAAAACTAATATCTAATGTTAAATGTGCATTTTGTGCATCTAATAATGGTTTTATTGATGTATTATATACTGTTAGTGTTACTAAATCATCGTCGCCACCTGCATATGTCCATGTTATTCCGATTTCAAGCAACATGTCATGAATTAATTTATTAGTCGGCGGAATATTTGTTAAGTTTATTGTTGGTAATTTAATAGTTAAAAACATTCGTCTTAATAAATCACCATTATGCGGAATTTTTACAATAAATTCACTACCAAAATCAGTATTTGCTCTTATTTTTAATTCTTGGTCATATATCGAAAAATTACTATGACGTTTATATACTATTTTAAAATTAGTTATTTGTGGCTGTCCTGTTAAATAAACATCTTCCAATCCAAGTGCAACCAATTGTAAAATACCACCTGTCATTTATAAACTTAAATTAGTAAATTAAATTCATTAATTTAATATGAATAATTACATTAAATTAATTTATTTATATATATGGCTACGTTAATTGAAAATGTAATAAATCTTTTCAATAATTTTAAATATAAAATAAAAGATCTAAAAATACCAAAA
>Ga0172368_10005829_pt1 | contig 13532 bp, 18 predicted proteins | sample Lak11m_FD_114540 | JGI IMG/M metagenome (GOLD analysis project Ga0172368, IMG submission 114540) | Freshwater microbial communities from Kabuno Bay, South-Kivu, Congo - kab_022012_11m | ecosystem: Environmental > Aquatic > Freshwater > Lake | place: Democratic Republic of the Congo: South-Kivu...
TCAGTGGTGTCCCTCAGTGGTGTCCCTTGGGTGCCTCGCCGCTGAAGCGATATTTGGTGCTGCAATAGGGACAAGTCGCCTCACCGGTCTTCAGCACGTCCAGAAACACACGCGGATGCCGCGCCCACAGCGGGCTGTCGGGACGCGGGCAGTGCAACGGCAGATCGTGGGCGGTAAGCTTGATCTCAAGGGCGGTGTCGGTTGCTTGGGTCATGGCGATTCCTTTTCCTGTAAATCAATTACGCCACCGGCGTGAGCCAGTGGGCATGGCTGGGCGACTTGCCGTTCACCACGTCGAAGAACAGGCTTTGCAGCTTGGTCGTGACCGGGCCGCGGCTGCCAGCACCGATCTGGCGCCGGTCGAGTTCGCGGATCGGCGTCACTTCGGCGGCGGTACCGGTGAAAAAGGCTTCGTCGGCGATATACACATCGTCACGCGTCAGGCGCTTCGAGATTACCGTCAGACCCAACTCTTTGGCCAGCGCGATGATGGTACCGCGCGTGATGCCGACCAAAGCCGAGGCGATTTCCGGTTCGTAGATCACGCCGTCCTTGACGATAAAGAGATTCTCCCCGGCGCCTTCGGCAACAAAGCCATCGACGTCGAGCAGCAGCGCTTCGTCGTAGCCGTCATCGATCGCCTCCATGTTGGCGAGGATCGAATTGGCATAGGTGGCGGCAAACTTGGCGCGCGCCATGGTGACATTGACGTGGTGGCGGGCATAGCTCGAGGTCCGCACACGGATGCCTTTTTCCAGGCCTTCCTCGCCGAGATAGGCACCCCACGGCCAGGCGGCGATGGCGACGTGCACCGTGGCGCCGCGCGGGCTCACGCCCATTTTCTCCGAGCCGTAATAAGCGATCGGCCGCAGGTAGGCGGATTCAAGTTTGTTGGCCCGCACCACTTCCTTTTGCGCCTCGATCAGGACGGCCTTGTCGAACGGAATTTTAATGCGGTAGATGTGCGCAGAATTGTAGAGGCGGTCGGTATGCTCCTTGAGACGAAAGATCGCCGTGCCATTGACCGTGTTGTAGGCGCGCACGCCCTCGAATACCGACAAGCCGTAGTGGAGCGAATGCGTCAGCACGTGGGTGGTGGCATCGCGCCAGGGCACAAGCTTGCCGTCGTGCCAGATGAAACCGTCGCGGTCGGACATGGACATGGCGAATCTCCGGGGTCAGTCGCAAAGCCCGATTTTAGCCGATTTGCAGGTTCGCTGGAGATGCCGCCGCGCTAAAATGAGGCCATGCGCGAGGTCTGGAAACCCAATGTGACTGTTGCTGCCGTCATCGAACGCGACGGCAAATTCCTGCTGGTCGAAGAGGAAACCGACGGCGGCGTGCGCTTCAACCAGCCGGCCGGTCACCTCGATCCGGACGAGTCTTTGGTCGAAGCCTGCGTTCGCGAGACGCTCGAAGAATCTGCCTGGCATTTCACGCCCACCGCACTGGTCGGGATTTACCAGTGGCCGCGTCCGCAGGGGGATGTCACCTACCTGCGCTTCGCCTTTGCCGGACAACTGGGCGAACACGAGTCGGGCCGGATTCTGGATACGGGCATCCTGCAGGCGCTGTGGCTCACACAGGAGGAAATCCGGGCGCGACAGGAGCGCCATCGCAGCCCGCTGGTGCAGCAATGCATCGACGATTACCTCGCGGGGCGATGCTTTCCGCTCGACCTGATCAGGCACTACTCATGAAAACCGGTACCGTTATCGTCGGCATGTCCGGCGGCGTTGACTCCTCGGTGGCGGCTCTGCTGCTCAAGCAACAGGGCTGGAAGGTCATCGGACTGTTCATGAAAAACTGGGAGGACGACGATGACGAGGAATACTGCTCGACGCGCCAGGACCTCGTCGATGTCGCCTCCGTCTGCGATGTCATCGGCATCGACCTGGAAGTTGTGAATTTTTCAGATGCCTACAAGGAACGCGTCTTCAGTGAATTTCTGCGCGAATATCAAGCCGGCCGCACACCCAATCCGGATGTGCTGTGCAATGCCGAAATCAAGTTCAAAGCCTTCCTCGACCACGCGCTGCAACTCGGCGCCGACAAGATCGCCACCGGCCACTACGCCCAGGTCCGTGAGTTCCTCGGCGCACAGCAGCTGCTCAAGGCCGAAGACGGCACCAAGGACCAGAGCTATTTTTTATACCGGCTCAACCAGGCGCAATTGAGCAAGACACTGTTCCCGGTCGGACATTTGTACAAGCGGGAGGTGCGCAAACTGGCCGAGCAGGCCGGTCTGCCGAATTTCGCCAAGAAGGATTCCACCGGCATCTGCTTCATCGGCGAGCGGCCGTTCCGCGAATTTCTTGCGCGCTATCTGCCGGGCCAGCCGGGCGAAATTCGCAATCTCGACGACCAGCAGTTGCTCGGCGAGCACCAGGGACTGATGTTCCATACCCTCGGACAGCGCAAGGGACTCGGCATTGGCGGTGTCAGGGAACACGCCGATGAAGCGGGCGATCACGAGGCCTGGTACGTCGCCGCGAAAGACATGGCGAAGAATGTGCTGTATGTGGTGCAGGGTCACAACCATCCAGCCCTGCTCAGTGAGCGCCTGATGGCGACGGATCTTTCCTGGATCCGCGGTAGCGGGGATGACCATCGGCCGCACACCCATTGGGTGTATGCCGCCAAAACGCGCTATCGCCAACCGGATGCACCTTGTGAAGTCGACACATTGACAAGGAACGCGTGCGAAATCGCTTTCGCGCAACCGCAATGGGCAGTCACGCCGGGGCAATCGGTGGTGCTGTATGAATCGAAAGTCTGCCTGGGAGGCGGAGTTATTTGCTGAGCATCGCGCAATCGGCTTTAAATACACATTACAATATGTATAATTCAGCTCATGCGCTATACATGGGACGAAGCCAAGCGAGTAGCGAATCTGGCCAGACATGGGCTGGACTTCGCCGATGCAGAACGAGTTTTCGCGAGTCCCATGGTATTGCTGGAAGATCGCCGCAAGGATTACGGCGAGCAGCGCATGATCGGCATCGGCCTTCTGGATTTCCTGGTGGTACTGATCGTTCATGTTGAATCCGACGAGGAAATCCGCATCATTTCCATGCGCAAGGCAGACAGCGATGAAACGGACCTCTATTACCGGAATGCCGGCTACTTCTGACGACGACGCGCCAAAGCTGGCGCAGACCGATTTCGCTCGCGCCCGCTTCCGGGTGGGCGGAAAGGACGCCAGTCGCGCTGATTGGCAGGCAGCGGTTCGTGCACGGGTCGGCAAGCTGCGCATCAATATCATGCTCGATGCTCCGATCGTCGATCATTTCAAGGCCCTAGCCGGGGAGCGCGGCTACCAGACGCTGATCAACGACACTCTGCGCCGCGTAATCGAGACAGGCAACCTCGAAGCCGATTTGCGTCGAGTGATTCGCGAGGAACTACATACGCCATGAAGGTCGCGCGAACACTTCTGTTTGATAGGGTCGGTTTGCCATGGTTCGCATATACTATTTGCGGTGAATTGATCCTTCGAGGTGCGGCGTGAATGCGGTCGCCGAAAAACTCCATCTGCTCGAAACGGTTGCGCCCAACGATGCTCTGCTGGCTTCGATGTTGGACAAGATATTGGGTGCGGTAGCCGATCAATACCGGAAGAGGCTGGCGGACTACTGCGCAAGGCTGCTGGAACGGGCAGGTGTCTAACCCCGTCACGGAGCGTCTCGACTCCCTGCGCGCCAGCCTCATTCTTTCGCGGGCCGTTTCTTCGTTTCACTATCATCGAAGAGCGATTGCGTCATTCGTAGCGGCATCAAGCCCGACCGCACTACCCGTGAAACAAGATTATTCCAACACGCCAGACCGCCCGGCTCTCCCGCCCGATGCAGAACATGATGGTACAGCAGGGCAACGAATTCGTGGTCGGTGGGATTGCCGTATTTGACGCCAAACTCCCAACTGTTGATGAAATGATCGGTAATCGTGACCAGTGGCATGCTCGCGTCGGCTTGAGTAATCCAGTTCACCAGACCGGGCTTGTCGGGCTGGCGGTCAAATGCCGCCTGATACAGACGATATACCTGTCCGGAATTGGCCAGCCCCTGCAGATCGAATCCGGCGTAAGGGTTGCCGGAGATATCCAGGGCAATTTTGGCATCCGCAAACTGGAGCCTTTCCGTGCTGAGGAAGGTGTCCGTCAGATTTGCGCTATCCCTGACCGTATAGGTGCTGCCCACCTTGGTAATGATTCAATCAAAGCTTGCCACCCTCCATGAGCTTCCTGGCCACAACCAATCCCTGTATCTCCTCGATGGCAACCGGCCTGCCCTTGCGGATCAGCCTCTCGAACAGCGTTGAAGCCGGCTTCTTGCCGGCTTCAACGGCACGCAGCGCGACTTGGCGTTTCTTCGAGAGCTTTATGGTGGTCATGACGGCTCCGCCCGGAGTTGCGATGTCACCAGTACAGGAGAATGTTGTTATTCCGATACGGCCAGTGGCACAGAATCAAGTCAATCGCCAGTAAAGGGGCCGCTAGCCGTGTAACTACAGAGTTCAGTCGTGCGGAACGGTGTCGATAAACGATTGACGCTGCATGAGCTTGGCATAGAGCCTGGCCAGGTTGGCATGCGTCTCACGCCAATCGATGTCCGGAAAACGAAATTCCAGGTAACCCAATGTGGTGCCTATCGTAATATCCGCCAATGAGAAGGCGCCGCCGTGGCACCAGGGATGCTCGCCCAGGTCGTCGGCCATGGCTTGCAAGCCGGCCATCACCTTGCCGCGCTGGCGCTTGATCCAGGCGTTGCTCTTTTCCCCTTTCGCTCGTCTCGATTCGAGCAGGGCCGCTACCGCCGCATCCAGGACGCCATCGGCAAGCGCTTCCCAGCGCTTGACGGTGATGCGTTCGCGGCCCGACGACGGAATCAGGCGATTGTTGGGGGAAACGGTATCGAGGTATTCGACGATGACTCTTGAGTCATACAGCGTGCTGTCGTCATCGAGCAGCAGCACCGGCACCTTGCCGAGCGGATTGTGCTGAGGTACCGCGGTACTGTCCCCCCAGGGGGAATCCAGTACCAGTTCGTATTCGATTTTTTTCTCGACGAGCACGATGCGCGCCTTGCGCACATACGGACTGGTCAGGGAACCAATGAGCTTCATCTGTTACTCGGTGTCTGCTTGAATCACGGGGCCGGATTATATCACCCTCACTTGCCATTTCAGCCACGACCAAGCATCACGCAATGCACGCAGCGGAACGAAGCCTCCGTCTCCCATGATAAAATCATGACCGGTTCCTTCGCGTTTTTCCTCCCATGAACTCGACCCCCTCACTCGCGCTTTCGGCCTTGACGGCACTGTCGCCGCTCGATGGCCGTTACGCCGAAAAGCTGGAATCCTTGCGCGAATATTTTTCCGAATTCGGCCTCATCAAGCGCCGGGTCCGCGTCGAGATCGCCTGGCTCAAGGCGCTCGCCGCGAATCCGGAACTGCCCGAGATCAAGGCGTTTTCAGCGAACACCATCGACGCACTGGAGCGCGTAGTGAGCGGTTTCAAGGTTGCCGATGCCGATGCCATCAAGGCGATCGAAGCCCGCACCAAGCACGACGTCAAGGCGATGGAATACTGGCTCAAGGAACGTTTGTCGGGCAATGCCGAAGTCATGGCGGCCACCGAATTCGTGCACTTCGGCTGCACTTCGGAAGACATCAACAATGTCTCGCACGCCCTGATGCTGCTGGAAGGCCGTGCGCAGATCCTGCTGCCGGCGCTGCAGCAGCTGACTGCCCGGCTGCGCGACCTGGCGCATGCGCTGGCCGAACTACCGATGCTGGCACGCACGCACGGCCAGCCTGCCACGCCGACCACGCTTGGCAAGGAAATGGCGAACATCTGTGCGCGTCTGGAGCGCGCAACTGAGCGTATTGAAGCGATCAAGCTGACGGCCAAGTTCAACGGCGCCGTCGGTAATTACAACGCCCACCTGGCGGCCTATCCCGAGATTGACTGGGAGAACTTCAACCGCCGCTTCATTGAATCCTTCGGCCTCAAGTTCAACCCCTACACCATCCAGATCGAGCCGCATGATGTGCTTGCCGAACTCTTCGACGCCATCGCCCGCGCCAACACCGTCCTGCTCGATGCCGATCGCGATTTCTGGCAATACATCTCGCTCGGCTATTTCAAGCAGAAACTCAAGGCCGGCGAAGTCGGCTCATCGACCATGCCGCACAAGGTCAATCCGATCGACTTCGAGAACTCCGAAGGCAACCTGGGCCTGGCCAACGCAATCCTGCGCCACCTCGCCGAGAAACTGCCGATCTCGCGCATGCAGCGCGATCTGACCGACTCCACCGTGCTGCGCAACATGGGCGTGGCGCTCGGCTACTCGGTGCTGGCCTACGATTCCTGCCTGCGCGGCTTGGAAAAACTGGAAGCCGACCCGCTGCGATTGCGGGCCGATCTCGACGCCTGCTGGGAAGTGCTCGCCGAACCGGTGCAAACCGTGATGCGCCGCTATGGCGTTGCGAACCCCTACGAACAGCTCAAGGAACTCACGCGCGGCAAGGGCATCACACGCGAAGCCCTGCACGGCTTCATTCGCGGCCTGAGCATTCCCGAAGGAGAGAAAGCGCGGCTGCTCGCCATGACGCCGGCGAGCTATCTCGGTAAGGCTGTCGAATTGGCCAAGCGCATATGAGTTTTGCGGAGAACCTCAAGCAACTGCCCGGCATCTCGCATCTCGCCGCGCTGCAGTTGCTGGATGCCGAAGACGGCAGCCTCGTGGCTACGGTGGAGAATCAGCCGGGCCAGACCGGCTCGCTGGCGGTGTACAACCATCTGGCACAGCACTTCGGCGTGATCAATGCCGAAGCCGCGAAGAAGGGATTGGAGCTGTATGCCGAGCACGCCGCGGATGCGCGCGCCCATCCTGGCAAGCACCCCAACGTCGACCGGCTCCTCAAGCTGATAGAGGAACCTCGCAAGCTGCGCGTCAAGCCGGTGTTTTTGGTTGACTGACTGAATAGCGCCCCGCGCTACGCGTCAAGGGAAACGTTCGCTTGAACGCTGTCGTAGGGAGCGCGGATGCCTTTCTCGTCGCGCACAAGCAAACCCGCTCGCGCCAACGCCGAGACATCGTCATGGACCCGCTTGTAATCCCGGCCTAGAATCCTGGCCAGCTCGGCTACGCTGTTGGCGGGACTGCCATGAACATGTCGCAACAACGCCAACCTCTTTGGCGACAATGTCGCCATCATGGTTTCCAGGCTAAAAAAAGTCAGATGGGTCTCTTTTACCTTTTTGCCACGCTCCAGCCGATGCCAGGCATCGGTGAAACGCTTCCCCATTTCCTCGATGGAACCCACATGGAGATTCACTGTTTCGCTCACGATTCACCTCGCGCCTTGCGCACGTCAGACAGAAAATCGGCAACCAGGGTATCAACGTTTGAAAACGGATAGGTTTCTTCGCGCTCTCCGATATGCCGATGGTCCCCCTTGCCGCGCTCATTATCGTAACCAATCAGTCGCTCGCCCGGATAGCCATAGAACAAGCTGTACTTGAATGCATGCGCGCAGCCAGCGACTGGTTTGGGAATGCTCCAGATCGTCATCTCGACAATCGCGCCGTCAGGGTATTCTCCGCGGTCATAGAAAACTCGCACCGCCTTCATATGGCGCATCCTGACATACGCTGTTTATGTCGTCAAGCGACTGAATTTGGCTGTGCAAGCCGCCGGTACTGAGTTATCGAAGTTCCTACCGACTAGACGACTGCTTCTTCTTTTTCCTTCTTCGGCTTGATGAAGTGTTCGCGCGAGACGCCGAGCCACATCACCAGAGGACTAGCGACCAGCACCGAGGAGTAGATGCCGAAGCAGATGCCGATGGTCAGCGCGAGGGCAAAATAATGCAGCGCGGCGCCGCCGAAAATCAGCATCGAGGTCACCATCATCTGCGTGCAGCCGTGGGTAATGATGGTGCGTGAAATGGTGCTGGTGATGGCGTAGTTCAGCACTTGCGGCGTGGTCAGGCCGCGCTTTTTCTTGAAGGTCTCGCGCACCCGGTCGAACACCACCACCGACTCATTCACCGAGTAGCCCAGCACGGCCAGTACGGCCGCCAGCACCGGCAGTGAGAACTCCCACTGAAAGAAGGCGAAGAAGCCGAGAATGATCACCACGTCGTGAAGGTTGGCGATGATGGCGGAAACCGCGAAACGCCATTCAAAACGGATCGCCAGATAAATGACGATGCCGATCACCACCAGCAGCAAGGCCATCGCACCGTCCGATGCGAGTTCCTTGCCGACTTGCGGGCCGACGAACTCGACGCGCTTGAGCTGGGGCGGGTTGCCATCGCCGATCGCATTCAGGGAAACCATCACGCGGTCGCTAACCTTGGCAGTATCGCTGTCCTTGGTAAGCGGCACGCGGATCAGGAGATCGCGCGAGCTGCCGAAGTTCTGCACCTGCGGATCGAGGAAGCCGTCCTGCAGCAGGCGATTGCGAACCTTCTCCACATCGGGTGCGCTGGCATAGCCGACCTCCAGCAACGTGCCGCCGGTGAATTCGATGGACAGATGCAATCCCTTGGTGACCAGGAAAACCACCGCCAGGATGAACGTGATCAAGGAAATGATGTTAAACACCAGCGCATGGCGCATGAAGGGAATGTCTTTTTTGATGCGGAAGAATTCCATAACGTTTCCCCTTATTTTCCCTTTACTTTGCCTGAACGCCGGGCCGCCACACCTGGCCGATGGAGAGTTTGTCGACCTTGCGGCGCGACCCATAGATCAGATTAATGAGCGCCCGTGACACCACCACCGAGCTGAAAATCGAAGTCAGGATGCCCAGGCAATGCACCACGGCAAAGCCGCGGATCGGGCCGGAGCCGAAGATCAGCAGGGCGACACCGGCAATCAGCGTGGTGACGTTGGAATCGAGAATGGTGCCGAAGGCACGCTCGTAGCCGGCAAAGATCGCCGCCTGCGGCGATTCGCCGTTGCGCAGCTCTTCGCGCACCCGCTCGTTGATCAGCACGTTGGCGTCGATGGCCATGCCCAGCGTCAGGGCGATGGCGGCAATGCCGGGCAGGGTCAGCGTCGCCTGCAGCAGCGAGAGCAGGGCAAACAGCAGCAGCACGTTGGAGGCCAGGGCCAGCACGGAAACAAGGCCAAACAACAGGTAGTAGGCGGACATGAACGCGGCAATCCCGGCGAAACCGCCCAGCGTCGAATGGAAACCCTTCTGGATGTTTTCGGCGCCCAGCGACGGTCCGATGGTGCGCTCCTCGATGATGTCCATGGGCGCCGCCAGCGAGCCGGCACGCAGCAACAGGGCGATGTCGTTGGATTCGACGGTGGTCATGCGGCCGGAAATCTGCACACGGCCGCCGCCGATCTCGGTGCGGATCACCGGCGCCGTGACGACCTCGCCTTTGCCTTTTTCAATGAGAAGGATCGACATGCGCTTGCCGACATTGTCGCGTGTGATCTCCTTGAAGATTCTTGCCCCGGCCGAATCCAGGGTCAGGTGTACGGCCGGTTCCTGGGTCTGGTTGTCGAAGCCGGGTTGGGCATCGGTCAGCCGTTCGCCGGTCAGCACCACCTGCTTTTTCACCAGCAGCGGCCGGCCGCCGCGTTCGGTGTAATACTCCGTACCGAACGGCGGCTGTCCTGCCGCCGCCTGGGCCATGACAGCCGCATTGGCGCTGTTCTCGTCATCCACCATGCGCACTTCGAGGGTAGCGGTGCGGCCGAGAATATCCTTGGCCTTGGCGGTATCCTGCACACCGGGCAACTGCACCACGATGCGATCCGCCCCCTGCTGCTGGATCACCGGCTCGGCCACGCCGAGTTCGTTGATGCGGTTGTGCAGCGTGGTGATGTTCTGCTTCAGCGCATATTCCTGGATGCGCTTTTCGGCGGCGGGGCTGAGCTTGCCGATCAGCTTGAAGTCGGTGCCATCCTGGCTCTCGGTGAAGATCAGGTCGGGCTGCGCGTCGCCGATGACGCCGCGGGCCTTGTCGCGCGTTTCGGTCTCACGGAACTTGATGACCAGGGTCATGCCTTCGCGGCCGATACCGGCGTGGCGTAGATTCTTGTCGCGCAGCAGGCTGCGCACATCGGCGCCGGTCGCATCGAGCCGCTTGGTCAATGCGCCCTTCATGTCGACCTGCAGCAGGAAATGCACGCCGCCGCGCAAGTCGAGTCCCAGATACATCGGCAGGGCATGCAGATTGGTCAGCCACAGCGGCGAACTGGAGAGCAGATTCAGCGCCACGCTGTAGGAAGCATCGTCGGCCACCGGATTGAGCGCCTTCTCGATGGCGTCCTTGGCCTTGAGCTGGATGTCGCCATCCTTGAAGCGAATGCGAATGCTGTTGGGGTCGGTAAACACACCGTCGTGGGTGATTCCGGCCGCCTTGAGCGTGTCCTCGACGCGCGCCAACAGCGCATTGTCGCTCTTGACGGTCGCCTTGACGCTGGAAACCTGCACCGCAGGCGCTTCGCCGTAGAAGTTCGGCAAGGTGTAAAGCAGGCCGAGCGCCAGCGCCACGACCACCAGAATATTGATCCAGAGCGGGTAGCGATTCATGTCAGAGGGTTTTCAGCGTGCCCTTGGGCAGCAATGTCGCGACGGCCTGCTTCTGGACGATGATCTCGACCGGGCTGTCCTTCAGCGTGCCGACTTCAATCGTCATGTAGTTTTCGCCGACCTTGGTAATCCGGCCGGCCATGCCGCCCTGAGTAAGGATCTCGTCGCCCTTGGCAAGCGCCTCGACCATGGTCTTGTGTTCCTTGGCCTTTTTCATCTGCGGACGAATCATCAGGAACCAGAGCACAACGAACATCAGGATAATCGGCAACAAACCGGTCAACCCACCCATCGGATCGGCGGCTGCCGCACCGGCGGCCTGTGCATAAGCATTTGAGATCAGCACGATTAACTCCAGTCAGCAAATCAAGCGGCGCATTATATCAGCCGCCACCGCGTTCCCGCCGAAAGCGCCGAATGTATTCTTCCAGCGAATGGGTGGCGATTGCGCTGCGCAACTCGCTCATCAGGGTCTGGTAGTAATGCAGGTTGTGCAAGGTATTCAGGCGTGCGCCCAGCATCTCGCCGATGCGATGCAGATGGTGCAGGTAGCCACGGCTGAAACTCCGGCATGCCGGGCAACTACAGGTCGGATCAGGCGGCTGGGTATCGTTGCGGTATTGCGCGTTCTTGATCTTGATGTCGCCGTAGCGCGTGAATAGCCAGCCATTGCGGGCATTGCGGGTGGGCAGGACGCAATCGAACATGTCGATGCCCTGCGACACCGCATGTACCAGATCTTCCGGAGTGCCGACGCCCATCAGGTAGCGCGGCCGGTCATCCGGCAAGCGCGGTACGGTATACGCCAGAATGCGCAGCATTTCCTCTTTGGGCTCGCCCACCGACAAGCCGCCGATGGCATAGCCATCGAAACCGATGTCCTGCAAGCCGGCCAGCGATTCGTCGCGCATGCTTTCATGCATCCCGCCCTGGACGATACCGAACAAGGCGTTCGCATTTTCCAGCCGGTCGTGCTCACGGCGCGAGCGCTTCGCCCAGCGCAGCGACAGCCGCATCGACTCGCCGGCGGTGTGCAGGTCGGCCGGATAAGGCGTGCATTCGTCGAAGATCATCACGATATCGGAATTCAGCACATGCTGAATGCGCATCGACTCTTCCGGCGTCAGGAACAATCGATCACCGTTGATGGGCGACTGAAATTTCACGCCTTCTTCGGAAATCCTGCGCAACGCTCCCAGCGAGAACACCTGGAAACCGCCCGAATCGGTGAGGATCGGACCGTCCCAGGCCATGAAGCGGTGCAGTCCGCCATACGCGCCAATCACCTCGAGCCCCGGGCGCAGCCAGAGATGGAAAGTGTTGCCGAGCAGAATTTGCGCACCGAGCGCACTGACATCCTGCGGCGCCAGGGCCTTGACCGCGCCGTAGGTGCCGACCGGCATGAAAGCGGGTGTATCGACGACGCCGTGAGCCAGCGTCAAGCGGCCCCGTCGGGCATGGCCGTCGCCGGCAAGCAACTCAAATTTCATGGTTCAGGCGGTTCCTTCGTTCATCGGAGCGGGTCAGCAACATTGCGTCGCCGTAACTGAAGAAACGATATTCCCGCATTATGGCATGTGCATAGGCGCGGCGTATCCTGTCGTGGCCGGCAAAGGCCGCGACAAGCATCAAGAGGGTCGACTTCGGCAAGTGAAAATTGGTCAGCAGCCGATCCACGACGCGAAAGCGGAAGCCAGGCAGGATGAACAGATCGGTCTCGCCCGCGCCGCTCCGAAGTTCTCCGGCGAGCGCTGCCGATTCGAGCGTGCGCAAGGTCGTAGTGCCCACCGCAACGATGCGGCCACCCTGGCGGCGCGTTTCCTCGATGGCCACCAGCGTGGCTTCCGGCAGGACGTAGCATTCGCGATGCATGCGGTGCTCGGCGAGATTCTCGCAACGTACCGGCTGGAAAGTGCCTGCTCCGACATGCAGGGTCAGATAGGCGATGCCGCATCCACGCCGACGCAGCACACCGAGCAGCTCGGCATCAAAATGCAGGCCGGCCGTGGGCGCTGCCACTGAACCCGCTTCGCGCGCAAACACCGTCTGGTAGCGCGCCTCGTCTTCCGTCGCCGCGCTGCGTTCGATGTATGGCGGCAGCGGTATGCGGCCGTGTTGCTCAATCAGTTCGATGGCCGCAACCTTCCCCGGAAAGTGCAGCCGATAGAATTCGCCGTCGCGCGCCACCACCTCGACATCGATGCTGTCTTCAAGACGCAGCGTCGTTCCGGGCTTGGGCGGCTTGCTGGCACGAATTTGCGCGAGGATTTCGGATGCAGACAAAACCCGCTCCACCAGCACCTCGATCCTGCCGCCACTGGGTTTGCTGCCGAACAGGCGCGCATGCAAGACCCGCGTGTCGTTCATCACCAGCAAATCGCCCGGCCGCAGCAACTGTGGGAGTTGTTCGACGCCATGATCCTCAAGCGCGTCGTCGCCCACTGCAAGCAGCCGACTGGCGCTGCGCCTGGGCAGCGGTGCCTGGGCGATCAGGCGCGGCGGCAGTTCATAATCGAAGTCGGCCAGGGTTGGCTTGCTCGGTGGCATTGACGCGGCAATGGAGTGGCGTTGGAGTAGTGTTGGAGTTGTAGCGGAACGACGAATCGCGGATAATGCGCATTCGCGCAGCAGGTTCGGCTCGCCATTCTAAGCGAGCCGCAGCGATTAAAGTGCCCGATTGAATGTGTTATCGGCACGACCCTTGCCCGGGTGGCGGAATAGGTAGACGCGACGGTCTCAAACACCGTTTCTGAAAGGAGTGCTGGTTCGATTCCAGTCCCGGGCACCAAGAACAAATCCAACGAAGTCCGAAAAAATCCATAAAGCCCGCTAACCACGGGCTTTTTGATTGGTTTTTTGTTCCAGGTTGTTCCGCATTGATTCATTGACAGCCGGGAGTAATTGGGGGTAACTTACGGGGTAACTGATGGCTATGTGGAAGGAGTTACCCCCAAATGACACTGA
>Ga0172368_10005830_pt1 | contig 13531 bp, 11 predicted proteins | sample Lak11m_FD_114540 | JGI IMG/M metagenome (GOLD analysis project Ga0172368, IMG submission 114540) | Freshwater microbial communities from Kabuno Bay, South-Kivu, Congo - kab_022012_11m | ecosystem: Environmental > Aquatic > Freshwater > Lake | place: Democratic Republic of the Congo: South-Kivu...
TAGCTTTGAGGAAGCTCTCTCACCTTCTGATAGACTCGCAGTTTTGCGCTTCTACTTCGCCTATTTTGTTCTATTTCTTCGTCTGTCGGGACTACCGGTTTTCGTGTAATTGGTTCAAAAATTGGATCACCATGGTTTCTATAAATCGATTCTTCCCTTGTCACTTCAGGCTGTTCAAGTTTCTTAAAGAATTGCTTCACAATACGATCTTCAAGCGAATGATATGAAATCACCGCAATCCGACCACCAATATTCAGCATTTCCGCCGCCTGATTTAAAGCATCAGACAAGACATTTAGCTCATCATTCACACAAATTCTAAGCGCCTGAAAAACTCTCGTCGCAGGATGGATTCTTCCCCTCCACTTCTTTCCAACCCCACCACACATTGTGACTTCAATGAAAGTCGCCAATTGCAGTGTAGAAGTAAATTTTTCAGTTTTTCTGTGAGAACAAATCTCTCTTGCGATTTTTCGAGCAAATTTCTCTTCCCCATATTCATAGAAAATCTTCACAAGATCCTCTTCCTTCCATTCGTTTACCACAATCTCTGCAGTAAGCGGATTCCTCTCATCAAATCTCATATCGAGAGGTCCATCATTTAGGAAAGAAAATCCCCTAGTTGAGTCGTCTATATGCGGCGAGCTCAAGCCCAAATCAAACAAAATCGCTGAGATTTTTTCGATTCCAATCTCGGTAATCCTTTTTTTCAAGTAACGAAAATTGTCGCTGACGTAGAAAACATTTTTAATTTCTCCCTTCGCAAACTCTTTTATTCTCTTTTTCGCTTCCTTAAGATTCCTTTCATCCTGCTCAAATGCTACAAGTTTGCCAGTTTTTCCAACATTTTTCAGTAACATCATCGCATGTCCACCAAGTCCGAGCGTCGCATCCACCACAATTTCACCTTTCTTCAAATCCAGTAACTTTTCGACATCGTTTTTTAACACAGAAACATGTTCCATATTGGCTTCGTATAAAGGAATTTTCAATGTGCCACCCCAACCTCTTGTTCAAAACTTGTGCACAACGAGTGTATAACTTTTTTACACTCCATTTCTTAAAAGATAATAGGAGTAATCGCGCAAGCCGTCAACAAAACATAGACAAATGGTTCAATAAAACTGAACAAGAAGTGCGAAAAATATGCAAAACTTAGCACACACAAGCCAAAACACCTCCATGTAAAATAATATTGAACAAACATAAGTCTATTGTGTAATTTTCTTGATCATAAAGTTTTTTCTAAAAATCCCTTTAAAACTAATCCGTAAAAAAGCTAAAATAAACTGCACGAATAAATAGCCCAAGAAATAATGCCTCCAGAATTAATAGTGTTTTTCGCAGCAATGACTCCATTCGCAGATATAAAATTATCCATACCTTTAGGCATGGAACTTGGACTTACCTCATTTAGCTCAGCTCTTTTCTCTATGGCCGGAACAATGACGATTTGCGCAATAGTTTTAGCCCTACTTGGACCAGCATCACGATTTGGCATGAGAAAATCTAAATATTTCAACAAATACTTCACGAAGTTATTTGAAACGACAAAAACCACACACGCCAACAGAATCAACAAATACGGAGCAATATTCATCCCTATTTTCGTAGCATCCCCTCTCCCAGGCAGCGGAGTCCTCGGAGGAGCAATATTGGCATTCATTTTCGGAATCGAATACTTCACAAGCCTCGCACTCATCACAATAGGCACCGCCATCCCCGCAATAGTGATAACCCTAGGCGCAAAATCTGTGTTTATGTTGATCCACTGGTTATTTTAAAACCACATCCCCAAAATTGACATTTTCTGATTTTCAGATTATCATATTTTCAGAAATAACTAATATTCTTGCACTATGACCGAATCAATTTTATCAGTTTCAGATAGAGGACAAATAACCATTCCTCAAAAAATTCGTGAGAAATACAACGTCAAACATTTCATTTGCACCATTCAAGAAGATGGAATCACCCTTAAACCACTTCAAACACGCGATGAATTTATTGAAGAATTGGAAAATGCCGAAAAAGATTGGGGTAAAAAAGGTGGAAAAACTCTGAATCAGATCAAAAATAAATTCAAACTTTAACAATGGGGAAAAATTATCAATTTCAGTTTTCCGGAAATGCAGAAAAACAATTCTCAGATCTTGAAATTACAATACAAAGAAGAATTATAAAAAAACTGGATTTTTATGAAGAAAGTGGAGACCCCTTATCCTTTGCAAAAAAACTCAAAGGACTAACAGATAAATTCTCCTTCAGAGTAGGAGATTATCGCATAATAGTAGTTCCAAAAGACAATAACAATTTTATTGTACTTGTAATATTAAAAATCGGCCACAGAAGAGAGGTTTACGACACAATTTAGTCCTCCACCACCACATCCCCCTGCCTCAAAACCGTCACTTCATCTCCATCAACTTTCACAACCGTTGAAGGTTTATTTTCAGGAATCTTTCCACCATCAACAACCAAATCAATCAAATCTTTTGCCTTATTGCCGCCAAAAACAGGCACATCAAATCTATCCATATCAACCTCATACATCACACTTTCCCCTGCCAAATTCGCACTAGTAGTTACAATAGGTCTTCCGAGATTCTTCACCAAATCCGTCGAAAATTTATCAGAAGAAATTCTCATCGAAACAAATTTTTCATCTTTATTCAAAAATTCAGGCAATTTTTCGGTCCTCGGAACAACAATAGAAAGCGCACCAGGCCAATATTTTTCCGCTAACTTAAGAGCTTTCTCCCCAAAAACACCATATTCCTTGGCCATTTCAAGATCAGAAACCAAAATCGCAAAAGGTTTTTTGGCATCACGTCCTTTTATTTCATAAATTTTCTCAATAGCCTTTTCACTAAAAACATCACACGCAAAACCATAACAAGTTTCAGTCGGGTGCAAAATAACGCCACCGGACTTCAAAATCTCCAAAGCCTTATCAAAATCATTCATAAATTAAACTTTATTTATAGGCACAGTACACAATACTTTGATTCATCGTCAAGCAGACTTGCCTTCAAAGCTTCGCAGAACAAATCTATACTTAAAAAAATTAACCCCTCAAAAAATGTTAAAAGTTGCAATAAACGGATTCGGAAGAATCGGACGCCAAATTTTTCACATAAATTCAGAAAAAAAATACTTTGAAGTAGTGGCAATAAACGACCTAACAGACCCAAAAACACTCGCCCACCTACTCAAATATGACTCAAATTACGGAATCGCAAAACAAGAAATTTCCTCAACGGAAAGCGAAATAGTCGTCGACGGACAAAAAGTGAAAATCTTCAAAGAAATGGATCCTGAGAAATTACCATGGAAAGACCTCGGAGTAGACATCGTAATCGAATCAACAGGTGCATTCACGAAAAAAGATGGCGCAGAAAAACACATAAAAGCCGGCGCAAAAAAAGTAATTGTAAGTGCTCCCGGAGAAGATTTAGACCTTACAATTGTACTTGGTGTAAACAAAAACATGTACGACCCAAAAATCCACAATATAGTTTCAAATGCATCATGTACAACAAACTGTTTGGCTCCAGTTGCAAAAGTATTAAACGACAATTTCGGCATAGTAAAGGGCTCAATGACAACAGTACATTCATACACAAATGACCAAAGAATCTTGGATCTACCACACAAAGATTTGAGAAGAGCGCGTTCTGCAGGACAATCAATCATTCCAACAACAACAGGTGCCGCAAAAGCAATCGGCTTAGTAATCCCTGAATTAAACGGAAAACTAAACGGAATCTCAATTCGTGTTCCGACTCCAACAGTTTCAATTGTTGATTTAGTTTGCGAACTTAAAAAAGAAACTACAATCGAAGAAGTAAATGAATTATTCAAAAAAGCCTCAGAGACTACAATGAAAGACATCTTGGGATATACAGACCTTCCTCTAGTTTCGATCGATTTCAAAGGCAATCCTCTCTCAGCAACAGTCGATTCACAATGCACACAAGTCGTAGAAAAAAACTTGGTCAAAGTTTATGCATGGTACGACAACGAATGGGGATACAGCAACAGAGTTGTGGATTTAGCAAAATTCATGGGAGAGAAATAGAAGATGTTGTCTCTAATTTAGAGACTCGTCTTGAGCTCTTTATTTGCTTCAAGGTGATCAGGGAAATCAGCACATGCCTCTTTCATCAATTTTGCCATTTCTCCTTTTCCGAAATGAAAGTGTTGCTCGTATATTTTATCAATTCGATCAGATTCAGGAATTTTGACACCGGTAATTTCCAGAGCACGATCGATACTCCCCACATCTTTAATATTGTATGTTATATCTGCGTAGGTTCTCTGTGGTCGCGGCATATCTTCACGTATAATTTGGGGAAGCTCTTCGACTCCCTTACCTTTTAGGGCTGCTTCGAGAAGATCGACCTCCCAATCCATGCCGCCTACTTCGTACAGATTAGGATAACGTTTTTTGCCTTCCGGAAGTCTATTATCTTCATCTTTCAGACTTTGCAATTTATCACGTGCCTTTACGTAAGCCTGTAAACTCCTCTCTGCAATTCCTCTCAAAACGTCGTTAAGTTGATCAACTGGGGGTATTTCTCGTCGTCCTCCTGTTTTTTCACGAAAAAAATCTTTGAATTCCGAATGATGTGTCTCGACTGTAATGTGTTCCACATCGATTGCCGGTGCCGTATCAAAAGGCACTCCAGCCCACCCCACTAAAAAACGTCCTCCCCAGCTATAAAGAAGTTTTGCATCATTTTTTGGATCTATCTTTTTCATTTCATCTCTATATTCTGTCGTAAAATATTGCTTGAATTTCTCGTAATGATCCTTATGAATTATCATGGCAAACTGTTGCTTTTCGTGTTCCGCTAATGTATCCCCAGGCTTAATAGCTTTTGCCGTATCCTTGATAATGCGATAATCTTTCGGCTCTTTGAACCCCATTTTATCCGCCCATGCACTTATCAATTTTGCCTGTTGCTCAATTTGTTTACGAGTCTCTTCGGGACTATATTTCTTTTCTTCGGGTTTAGGAGATGATGGTGCTTTTTTGGGCACATCGGAGGAAGATTCAAAAAGCTTAGGTTTTACCTTTGCTGGCAACGAGTCACGACTGCTATCAATTTGTTCTCCAAAATCACTCATGTTTTTATTATAGCTTAAATTGGAGCAAATTCTAAGAACAGCTACTTGCCAAATCCACATTTAGCACTGTATAATCAGCACTGCTAATTTATATTGAACAAACATCGAATGCCAGACGATCGCAAAAAACAAGTACTACAAGCCATTATAAATCACTTCATCCAAACAGCGGAACCAGTCGGTTCGAACACGATTTTAGTAAGTTACAAATTCCACGTGTCTCCAGCGACAATCAGAAATGACATGATGGAACTCGAGAACGAAGGATATATTTCTCAACCACACACTTCTGCAGGAAGAGTACCAACAGACAAAGCATACAGACTTTTTGTAGATGAAATGGCCGACTACGAAAAAGCGCGAAAAGAAGCCCTAAAAGCACTCGCGCTTATCCAAGGGAAATACGCAGCAGAAAAAGTACGTGAAAATCTTCATGACGCAGTTTCAGTGCTTTCCAGAGCCACAAATCAAGTCAGCTTTTCTACGACTCCTGACAATCCACGAACATTTTTTCTTGGAATGAGTAATGCATTTCTACAACCAGAATTTGCGAAAAATCCTATAAGTGCCAGCGAAGTTTTCGAAGTTTTAGAAAGGAGTGATAAATTCGTAAAAACACTCGCAAATCTAGATATTTCAGATCAAATAAAAGTATTCATTGGAGACGAAAATATTATTCCACAAGCACAATCTTGTAGCATTATAGTCACAAAATATCACAAAAACGGATATAACGGATTCATGGGAATCCTCGGACCAAAACGCATGAATTATGCATTCAATATAGTTATCTTGGAAGAGATAAAAAAACTTTTAGAACAATAATTTTTTAAAAAATGTCAGACAAAAAATACGACCAAAACGAAAAAATCGATTTGAAAAAGAAACTCGAAGAAGCTCAGAAAGAAGCCGAAAAACTCGACGAAGCAATCTCAAACGAACAAGATTTGGAACCGACTCAATCCGAAGAACTTTCTCAAATGACAGAAACAGCAAAACGCACGATGGCGGATTTTCAAAACTACAAAAGAAGAGTCGAAGAAGAGAAAAAATCTTGGGCAATTTTCGCAAACATTGAACTGATAAAAAATCTTTTACCGATTTTTGACAACTTCAAAAGAGCGCAAGCACATGCACCAAAAGACGCAAATGAAGAAACAAAAAAATGGCTTGAAGGAATCGGCATGTCGATAAACCAACTTGAAAAACTGCTCCAAGATTTTGGTGTCAAAAAAATCGAAGCACTAGGCCAAAAATTCAATCCGGACTTCCACGAAGCCCTAGCACAAGACAAAGGCGAAAAAGACATAGTCATAGAAGAACTTGACGCCGGCTACATGCTCGGCGACAAAGTCCTACGTCATGCAAAAGTTAAAGTGGGCAACGGCGTTTAGCAAATCCCTATTGAGGAAAATAGCAAGGCCTGCGATCCGACCCCCTACACCTCCTTCCTTCCGCTCACAAGCGGCCTCTTCGAATTCACAGGAAGAGCTCTATCAATAACTCCTACAAGCCTCTCCGCTATACCCTTAACAACATCGACAGGAATATTCGGCGAAGCAAAAAATCTCAAAGTTTCAGCAGCATAAGGTCCATATCCGCCACCAAGTTCAGCTATGTCAGCAGATTGTCTACGAACATCACCTTGATCTCGATCCATAACAGTCGCATGAAGCATCACCTGTGAACGATCTCTTAGATCATGAACAGCGTGCCTCAAATGCCTTGGCGCTCCATCATTCGGCTTTGTGACACCAACTGTTTTAAGAGCTTTTGCCAAAGCAAGAAGAATCTCCTTTTGAAGATCAGGAAGTGCCGAAAATCCATCACCGGCATTCACAAAATTATCAAGTCCACGCGCAAGTCCAGATATCTGTTCGCCAGCCACATCATCCGCCAAAAGAACATCAGTAAGAATTTTAATCTTCTGACGTGTCTCAAAAGAAATCTGCTCGATTCCACCCCTGAGTATAAAATCTTCAAGCGCAGTCTCAAGCTGTAAAATTCCTCTCAAATTATGAAATTTTCCATTCTCCGCCTCTTTTTCCATATCAACAAAAGTCCTATATTTTGGTGCATGTGTCATTCCCTCGGAAGAAACTTTCCTTCCCCTCTTCGCCTTACCATTCGCCCCTTCAACAACATCATTCGCTCTTTTCATCGCACGTGGAGAAACAATCACAACTCCAAGTCCAGATGGCACTCCAAAAAACTTTTGGAAAGAACCAAAATACACATCCATATTATCAAAATTTCTCCTAACAGCTCCTATTTCCGAAGTTCCATCAACAATCTTGAGAACCTCAGGACTAAGCCTCTTCGTAAGTTCTGAAACATCAGCCTGTACACCAGTAGACGTTTCATGCGCAGTCATAAAAAATCCAGTATGAACATCTCTCAAAGACTTCGGCAGATTACTCTTAATCTCCTCAACAATACTGTGCTGTCTGCTATTTGGCCCTGTTCCCCACCTCATCTGCACAGGTCTAACGACAGATCCGGGTTTCGAAAATTTCGAAACAACAGATTGCTGTCTATCACCAAAAGCACCCATATTCAAAACCACAGAATGATCCAACCCAAGACTTTCAACTATACTTTCCATCGCCTGAGTCGCAGAACCTACAAAAAAGATTTCATAATCTTCAGGCAATTGCAAAAATTCTCTAAGTTTATTTTTAACATCATCGACAGCACGAGTCCTATCCTCCGCCTTCCCTTCTTTAAGAGCACTAGCACGATTATCTATTTCAACAGCATTCTTAATAATATCCGGATGTATTTGTGAAGGACCAGGATTGAAAGTCACAAAATCTTCCTGACCTTTCATACGTTTCGCATTTGATTCTTCACTCAAATTTCTACGCTGTCCCATCATTTGCGCCAACCCGATTCCGAGTTCCGCAATAACAGGCATTTTTGGAGTCTCTATCGTTGAATGAGGACTTTTATTCAAATCAGGATAAGCATGAACATATCCAACATTATTTCCTTTCTTTCTAAGACCAGAAGCACTATTAACAGTATCAATCGAAGTAATCGTAATTCCCATCTCACCACCAGTACCAAAGGCCTCCGCGCTATAAATCACACTATCAGCCTTAGACCTAACATCATAAGGCAAAGCATCAACATCCTTCATCACCAAAATTTTATTAACACTAGCCAGTTTCGGATCATCAAGCATTTTAGGATCATCTATGATCACAGTTGAAACTCCATTCAAATTTATTCCTTCAGCCCCTCCATTGATAGAACGCAAATCACAAAATTTTTCCCCAGCCTTAAAATCAGTCAAACTCGCAACGGCTATATGAACCGCTTTCTCTGTGGATTCGCTATAAAAAATTCTCTCATCCAAATCAAGATTGAAATACTCACGCATAAGCACTAGAACCTCGTGAAAAACCCTCATCGCCTCAGGACTTCTATGCGAATTTTGCGCCCAAAGAGTTACTGATTTTGCAAGTTTCTGACGCAAAAACGCACCATCTGCAACATCTCCATCAACAGCAAAATAATTCAAAAGTCCTTCTTTCATCCTCACTGGTCTTGCATGCAACTGAAACTTTTCATTACGTCCGGAAAAAGTATCGCCACCATGAGAATCTATATAATCAAATACATCTACCGCTCTCTGTGGATCTGTTGATTCAATATGTCGCGCCATTTCAGGAGAAGAAACAATTCCCTTTTCTCCAGAAGCAATAGTAATTCCAAACTGTCCATCCAAAGCGATCAACTCCTCATACATTCTCGTGAGCCTACCTCCAAGATACGCCATATTTTCAGCCGCTCTACTCTGTTGATCCTGTTCTGTAAGAGGAAAAGTCACCCTTATATGCGCATCAACTCCACCACCAATACTTTCACTCTGATTTCCGGGATAATTATGTCCATAAATATAAATCTGGGCATCACGACCAGACAAATCAGTAACATATGAATGATAAATCTCCCAAATTTTCTCATAAGCCTCTTTCGCCTGTTCAGGATCCGACATCGAAACACGCAAATTCAAATCTGTAGACTTTGTTGGACCTTCTTTCTTCGACTCTCTTGCCGCAACAGCGATTCCCTCTCTCGCTTTTCTGAATTCAGGCATTTGAGAATCATCAAAAGGAATAATTCCATCTATATCTCCATCAGAATTAACAGGCAAAAATCCTGATTCAGAATACCTTTTAAGTGCAGAAACAAAATTTTCCGGTCCTTCACTCAAATCTCCGTTTGATTCATAAAGCTCACCCAAATATTCATTAAATTTATTACGTGGCATTGGAGTTCTTCCATTCACCATGAACCCAACTTCACATCCATTATCTCTCATATATTGAAGCATAGTTCCAACCGCTCCAGCAGCAGGATCATTACTCTTCTCCATCAGTTCATGAGCCGCAGAAAGTCCCCTCCTTGTAACGATCTCGAAACCTTTCACAAGCAATTTATCATCATTTTTTCCAACCATAATCTCTCCACCTGCAGATTTATTAGAATTAACTTTTTCAAATTCCGTAAATTTTCCAACAGCCGAAACAAACGAAGGAAAAGCCTTCGTCAATCCATCTTTCAAATCACCTTTCAAAGGAATAAAAAATCCAAACTCATAAGGTTGTTCACGCACAACCTCCATATCAACCTCAGTAATCGCACCGGCAAGACCTCCAAGTCCAACCTGCATTTTCGCCTCCTCTTCTTCAAGATGCCTGACTTTTCCATCCCCATCTATAATAATAAGTCCATTAAGATTAAAAGACGCATCAGCCCTCACAGGTCCCTGACCTCCAGTCGCAACAACCGCTCCAATAAGCGCCTGATCACGTGTAGTCAAATCAAGATAAATACTGTGTCCTTTCCCAAGATGATTTACAAGTTCTTTATCAATTTCATCAGGAATCGCACCAGCCCAAACCTGAACTCTATGCGAAACATTCGGACTTTTACTCTTAAGTATACGTCCACCACCATTCAAAATCGAAATCGTTTCATAAATATTTCCATCCACCTCAACACTTTCAAGTTTTTCAGCCTTTCCAGATCCATTAATTTTTAGACCAATCCATCCTTTTAAGCCATGCATTGCTCCAGCCTTGAAAGCCCCGACAGCGCTAGTCAAAGACCCAATCGGCATAACTCCATAACCATTTTCACGCGCAAGAGAAACCACTCGCGCCGCATCCTCAGAACTTTTAACATTACACGTACCCTCAACCTCAATCCTATTCCCACCATCATCCAAAAGCGCATCTTGTGAAACAAGAATTCCCTCAGCCTCAAGCACTTCTATCATATTCTTCGGCTCAAGTCCCTCACCCACTCCATCTCTCAAACCAGATGCACCATTTGTCATATAAAAAAGTTATATTATCCCGCACCTAAAAGCAGGAAATGGATAATAAATTAAGCACAGCCTATACGTCAACAAAAAAATTCCACTTGACCAACAATCATTAGCACTCTATAATTTGGAGTGCTAATTTGCGGTGAAAAGAAAAAACCGCATATACATAACAAATTTTAACACATCAAACATATGTCAAAAATAATTGGTATCGACTTGGGAACAACAAATTCATGCGTTGCGGTAATGGAGGGAGGAGAAGCAATAGTAATCCCAAATTCTGAAGGTGGACGTACAACTCCATCGATTGTTGCGATCAAAGATGGCGAACGCAGAGTCGGAATTTCCGCAAAAAATCAGTCTGTAACAAATCCGGAAAACACGATCTACTCAGCAAAACGTTTCATCGGTCGTCAATACAGCGAAGCAACGACAGACATAAAAAGAGTTTCATACAAAACGGCAAAAGGCGGAAACGGAGAAGTGGATATCGTTCTTGATGGAAAACAAAGACAACCGGCCGAAATTTCCGCAATGGTCCTACAAAAACTAAAAGCGGATGCAGAGGCATATCTTGGATACGAAGTAAAAGAAGCGGTAATCACAGTTCCTGCATACTTCAACGATTCTCAGAGACAAGCCACAAAAGACGCCGGAAAAATCGCGGGACTTGATGTAAAAAGAATTATAAACGAACCAACAGCCGCAGCACTTGCATACGGAGTTGATAAAAAAGGAGGTGAGAAAAAAGTTGCAGTTTACGACTTTGGTGGAGGAACTTTCGACATCTCTATTTTGGAGCTTGGAGAAGGCGTTTTCCAAGTTAAATCTACAAATGGAAACACACAACTTGGAGGAGATGATTTGGATGCAAGAGTCGCAAAATGGCTTGTAGACGAATACAAAAAACAATACGGCGCAGACATTTCTACAGATAAATTGGCTATGCAAAGAATCAAAGAGTCAGCAGAAAAGGCAAAAATCGAACTATCATCTCTACACGAAACAACAATTTCTCTACCATACATCACTGTCGACAAAGACGGTCCAAAAAACTTTGAAGCAAAATTAACACGTTCAAAACTTGAAGATTTGGTCGTAGATTTGATCGAACTTACAGAAGAACCATGCCGAAAAGCGATGGAAGACGCAAAGATTTTCGAAAGTGACATCGATGAAATTATTCTTGTTGGAGGTATGACTCGTATGCCGGCTATTCAAGAAAAAGTGAAATCAATTTTCGGAAAAGAGCCTAGCAGAGGATCAAATCCTGACGAAGTAGTTGCACTTGGTGCGGCTATTCAAGGAGGAATTTTGCAAGGAGATTCAAACGTAAAAGACATTTTGTTGGTCGACGTTACTCCCCTTTCACTTGGAATCGAGACACTTGGAGGAGTAAACACAATTTTGATCGAAAGAAATTCAGCGATCCCTACGTCAAAATCACAAGTTTTCTCAACAGCTGCCGACAATCAGACATCTGTGGAAATTCACGTTGTTCAAGGTGAACGTCCGATGGCACTCGACAATAAATCATTAGGAAAATTCGTACTCGACGGAATCCCACCGGCTCCACGCGGAATGCCACAAGTTGAGGTTTCATTCGACATCGATTCAAACGGAATTTTGAATGTAAAAGCGATGGACAAAGCCACGAATAAAACACAACACATCACGATCGCCGGAAGTTCAAACATGAGCAAAGAAGAGGTCGAACAAAGACGTAAAGAAGCTGAAAAATATGCTGAAGAAGACAAGAAGAAAAAGGAAATGATCGAAATGAAAAACCAGGCCGAAAGCTTGATAATCCAATCTGAAAAAGCGATAAAAGACGCAGGAGATAAAGTTTCCGATGAACTTACAAAACCAATAAAAGAAAAAATCGAAACACTTAAGAAAGTTTTGGAAAACAAAGATGCCACAGTCGAAGAAATCAAAACACCTTATGAAGATTTGAGCCAAGAAATCCAAAAAATCGGTGCCGAACTATACAAAAACGCCCAATCAACCAACGCCGCCTCTGGCGACGGAACAAACACCGAAAACGGTGAAACTCCCTCATCAGAAAGCACCGACGACGACGTCAAAGTCTACAAAAAAGGTGAAAAGAAATCCAAAAAATCCGACGACGTAGTCGAGGCAGAAGTGGTGGATGAGAAAGAGGATAAGGAGGATTAAGGAAGTTAGCAAAATTTATTTTTTATGAATGACTTAAAACTACCACTTTCTTTTAAAGTCCAGGGGAATGATAACGATTTCATTGCTAATTTCCCTCATGCCGCTCAAGGTTTAATTAACGATAAGAGAAAAGAAATAGCACTCATAATTACATCGGCAATCTACATAGAAACAAAACTTAAAGAAATTATAAGTTCAACACTTTTCTCAGAAATAAGAGAGGAAAAAGGCTTTGTCGAAGGATTAATACTAGATTCAGAATGGTGTACCTTTTCAGTAAAAAGAAAATTAATTAAGCAAATACTCAAAAGAAAAAAAATTCTAAATGGAAAACAACTCAACGAATTGGAAAAATCATTGAGAAAAGTTGAAAAATATCGTAACATTTTTGCACATGGAGAAATTTTCTATAGTCATTATGAAATAGTAATCAGTTATTTTGACGAACTTCCTAAAGAACAAATTTTAGACGAAATTTTTTTTGCAGAAATAAAACAACATTTCGTTAATTCAGATATGTTACTTTCAAATTTAGCAAAAATGATAAAGAAATAACCTATGAATCACAACCTCGCAAAACAAATTGAAGATTTGGAAGTTGAATTATTGAAACCGGAAGTTCGCAGGTCTGCGAAAAGAATCAGTGAATTGCTTGCTGATGATTTCGTTGAGTTTGGCATGTTCGGAAAAATTTACTCCAAACAAGATTTTCTAGAACTTTTGCCAAATTCAGAAGAAGAAAAATTTGAGAGATACAACGCTTCAAATTTTGAGGCAAGAGAAATCGCAGCAGATACAGTACTTCTTACATACAAAGCATCAATCGAATTTTTGAAAACCAACGAAACAATTTGGACACTTCGCTCATCAATTTGGCAA
>Ga0172368_10005835_pt1 | contig 13521 bp, 10 predicted proteins | sample Lak11m_FD_114540 | JGI IMG/M metagenome (GOLD analysis project Ga0172368, IMG submission 114540) | Freshwater microbial communities from Kabuno Bay, South-Kivu, Congo - kab_022012_11m | ecosystem: Environmental > Aquatic > Freshwater > Lake | place: Democratic Republic of the Congo: South-Kivu...
ATTGCGTCTTTGTCACCCTCACCCCGGCCCTCTCCCAGGGGGAGAGGGAAGCCTGTGGAGCCGATTTCCGATCCCCTCTCCCTCAGGGAGAGGGTTAGGGTGAGGGGGTAATCGTGCTACGGTCCCACTCTTTCGAGGACTTTTGAGACAGCCTCCCGTGCGTGCGCCCAAGTTCGGGCAGACGCGCGGGTCTGCCCCTACACAGGTCGCGGCGGCCACTTTGTCGTGAATGCAAATGAACAGCGCCAGGCTGGAAAAGCCGGGAGAGGCGCACGGTGTCCGGGTTTCCGGAATCTTGGCTGGGGATGGTTCCGACCGAGGGGTGGCTCCGACGTTACACGTCGGAGCGCCGAAGGCGTAAGAGGTTTTGTTTGTTGGCATTGATGCGTGTCTCGTCACAGACGGACTGAAGACCTCTTATTGCTTCGCAACCCCGACGTGTAACGTCGGGGCCACCCACGGTTCCTTGCTACCGCGGTTCTATGAGAATACCTCGCCCATGTACGCGAAAGTTCGGGCAGCGGATGGGGGAGCTGGAGGGGGAGATAGAGTCTCCCCCTCCATAAGACTGGAACCAAAATGACTGCCGGAAGGCAACCAGTCCATCCGGGGCGAAGCCACGGTCGGAAACCCACCAGATTCTCATCGTTCGTTGTGGCTTGTTAGCCATGGGAGTTTGTATGTGGAGGGTCCCCGATATCTCGCCCTCACGTCTTCATTTCACCGGCCCCTGAGCGCGGCGCCGGAGGGCCTGATTGTGGAAGACGAGCAGCGCCAGGGAGCCAGGTCCCTGGTTGAAGATGTAGTCGTGCGGGCCGGTGAGCATCATGTATCGGTGAGTGATGCCCTCGTCCTTCAAGATTCTATGCATGTTCGCCACGGAAGTGGCCATGTGGTCGCGGTCGCTCGTGACCAGCTGTATGGGCATTCCCTTGAGCTTGTCGCGATTTTTGCGCACCAGATCCTTGTACACCTTGATCCACGGACCGAATGCCCCTTGCACCGAACCAATGCTCGCGAAGATCTCAGGGTATTTGAATCCGTAGTACATCGACCGCGCGCCTCCCATGGAGACGCCGTCCACACCGATCTTACCGGCCGCGACACGGTACCGCCGCTTGAGCGCAGGTACAAGCTCCTTGATCACGAAGGCTTCATAGTCCGGGAATTCAAGGACCTCTCCGGGCTTGAGCACCGGCGAGTACGGGCACGCGAGGATGATCCCGTCGTATGGGCAACCCTGCAGCCGCGCATTGAAGTCTTCCAGTTGCCGCTCGGTGACAAGACCGCGAAAATCCGGCGTCGAAAGCCGGCCATTGGCCAGCGCCACCACGGCTTCATCGGCCTTGTAGTAGTCGATCCAGGCGAGCGAGCCCTGCTGAGGCGGCTTCATGCACTCACCCATTCCGCCGAACGCGATCACCAGCGGGTACTTCTTGTCCGGGCTTGTCTTGTAATCCAGAGGGAGAGCCACGGCAACGACAGGCTTCGGATAGTGGCGTGACGGGATGAACAGATATTCCGCGGGCGTGCGATATCCTGAAAGCTTTTCCGTGGACTCCTGCTCGGTCCGGTCCGGTCCGGGATTCGCGGGCTTATCCTGAGCAACAGCCTGACCAGGCGCGACTGGGGGAGCGGAATTATCGACGCGGGATGCGCATGAAACAGGGCCGCACAAGAGCAGAATGGCGACTAGAGCGGTCAGGGCGAATCTGGCGATCTTTGTTTCGGTTAGAATGTCCATATGGGGGCGCTTTCACGAGAAAAAATCCCCCCTAACCCCCCTTTATTAAAGGGGGGGAATGCACTCGCACCCCAATTGATCAAGGAGGGAGCCCACTCATACCCCCCTTTCGTAAAGGGGGGCAGGGGGGATTTGACTTCCACGGAAGCGTGACCATGCGCCGCTGTGTGCATTTGTCCAGCGCCTATCCCTGTCATGCGCGATCACCACAGCCCCGGCAAGGGACCCTGCCGCTCGTCATCCGGGTCGAGGAGATCGGCCTCTCCGACTGCGTCGTTCGTCTCGGCTTCGGTAGCTGAAGCCATTCGGCCGCTTCCCACGTCTTTGTTTAAGCCAAGGCGCTGGAAGTTGTGCTTGAACTGCGTCGCGAACCACAGCAGCGCCTGGTGCCCGTTCGGATATCGGTATGCACAGTATCCATGGGAACAGCTGTTGAAGATGTTCACGGTCACGCGGAAGCCGGAACTCAGCATATGCTGCACCATCTGATACAGCCGCCCGCCGTTGCTGTAGGTATTGCAGCCGTCACGCGTGTTGGTGTTGATATTGTAGGAAATGCCGCCGGCCTTCTTGATCCTGGCCACGTTCTGCGCGAACACGTTCGGAGTTTCGGGGTAACTGCCGAGGTCGGTTTGCTGCCCTCCGCAATACGCGAACACGTCCGGTCGCCGCGCGGAGATCATGATGGCCTGGGCCGCACCCGCGCACGCACCGTCGATGCCCCGAAACCGCCGATCCGGGACGGTACGGTAATGCGCGTCGATGAACGGCATCACTTCATCGACAAGGTAGCGCTCATATTGCCCCGTGTTGCCGCCCGGCGGGTTCCAAAGGCAGACCACAATGAGGTCGTAGTATGGGTCTTCGGTGAGCCAACGGTTGAACGTATTCAACTCATCATTGGTGATATTCTCCTGGAAGTGCTCCTTGCCCAGCCGGCCGGACTGAAGGTTGTCCATTGTAAGGGGAGTCTTGCACCAGACCGACCAATACGTCGCTCCGCCGAGTTCCGGGCCGTTGTCCCACCCCGATTTTCCGCCGAGCAGATAAACCACGCCATAGCGGCGGTTGGTGCTCTTCTCGTAATCTTCGGGCAGGATCACGTGTACGGGGAACGGCCCGGGCACGTCCTTGTTGCCCTTGGCCTTGGCGCTTTTAAACACGTCCGAGTGGACTCGTATCGCTTCGATGTAGTGCTTGGTGCGCCGGAATTTGGTTCGGGCCTCGATGTCGGCCCACGGCTCTTCTTTGGGCGCGGCCCACACTGAAGTAACGGCAAGTACCGCAAAAACAAGGGGAATGAGCAATTTAAAACCGATCTTCATGGTACCCTCCGCGGAGTCCGGCACGGACTAACGCACGGTGATGGTGTGAACATACACCGGAAAACCCTGCTGGTCCACCGTGTCGGCGGACTTCGGATCCATCTGGACAACGTTGCTCTTAACGTTAACGCCCCGGAGCGCACATCGCACGTACAGAGGATATGTTCCCGGCGATCCGGCCTGGATTTGCACCTCCATGTCGTAGGGTTTCTTTTCTCCCCAAAGCTCGATCCACCGCTCGGCCATCGGCACTTTCGTCCTGATGCGGTCGGAGGTCACCGCCAGTACGGTGCTGCCCCGCGGGTACACACGCCCCGGCTTGGCGGAGACGAGCTTGAGCCCGTTCGCATCAGGCGCAGAAATGGTGATACCGCCATAGTCGGATTCAGCGCCCGCGTTTTCAGCCACGATCTTTACGGTGAACGACTTACCCGCGGGAACGGTCTGCGGAGCCTGCACCGTCACGATCTTGGGCATGGATTCCCGCGGCTGAGCCACCTCGAATAGGTTTGCGCACCAGTCAGTTCCGTCGATCTTGACCTGCGCTACGTATCGCCCTGGCCTCACGGTTCCCGCGGCGGCCCTGCCGAAGTCCCGCGGATACACTACCAAGAGTTCCTTGCCTCCGCCCGGCATTTGACCTCGGTAGGTCAGTTCGCCTTCGGGTCCACGGGTGAAAATTTCCACTTTGCGGGCGGCGTCGCCCTCGTTGCGGAACCACAGCTTGATGCCGGTCTTCGCTTGATCGGCAAAGGTCGGAATATGGGTGACGAGTTCGGGGAATGACTTATATACGCTCCCGGACAGGTGATTGACGACGAGGTCCGGCCCGGCCGGCTGTTGGGCCGTCGTGGAGTCGGCGGAAGGCCGCGGGTTTGGTTGCTCCCGGTCGGCCTCAGGCGCGCGCGGTGGAGTAGACGGACGCTCTCTCCTCCCGGATCGCAATCCGAGGTTGTCCAGTGCCTCAACCGTGCTGGTCGCTGCAAGCCGCGACCGGTCGGGACTCGTTCCCGGGGCCGTGCCGGCATCGGGCTCAGCGTCTGCCACGGTGCTTTCAGGAGATTTCAGGCCGGGCAGGACCGCTTCGACAACAAGGATGCGCTTTTCCTCTCCGCGCTGATTCTTGAACTGCGCCAAGAGGCGGTTCATCCCCTGCCGCGTCTTCAGGTTCATCTTGTGAACCGCGCTCCTGCGGGTGGCGTGGTACAGCCAGACCTTGTCGTTCCCTTCGGGAATCATGAGCACTACGTGGTAGTGCATGAGTTTGTACCCGGGCCTTCGGGTGGGTTTGCTGATACTGCCGAGGTAAATCCGGCCGGGCTGCATTCGATCGAGCACCTGCTGCCAGGCGGTCGCGTCGTCGAAGTCAAAGCCGCGCAGGGTCGTTCCGTCAGCGTTGTCGAGCGGGTATTCCTTCCCGTCGGGCATGATTACCTTGCGGGGCGCGCCTTCGGTGATGTTCAGCACAAGATCCAGACCGAAATCCCAGTCCTGACCGAGCCGTGCGCCCGGGCCGCTGTTGCCCTGACGGTCGCGAACAGCCTCGCTGAGCGGGAAGTTCTTACCGAAAAGGAACCGGGAAGCCGAGAGAACCAAGCCGCTGCAATTGAGCCCTGGAGTGGGCAGGATCACGTCGGGCCGCGAGAAGGTGGTGAAATTTCCCTTTTCGTCGAGCGTGCCGTCGTCACGGTACGAAATGCCGAGATGCGTGTCGGCTATTGCGGCCGGGTCGGTCTTGTGGACGATGTCACGAGCCCAGAGGACTTCCGGGGCGTACAGCGAATCGGCCGTGACAGGCTGCACCGTACACACGAGCCCCCAGAGCGCGAGAACGAACGCAGTCTTCACACAGATTATGGTTTTTTTCACCAAGCCCCTCTGACCATGAACGATTTGTGCACTATATTATCAATTGTTCCCGCCTCATGCAAGTGCGGTGCTCCGCGAGAGGGGCGCGGCGGCTGATCTGACGGTCATCTGACCTGAGTCATGGCGAAATCCACGAATTCGGACACGCACTTGTTGGGTGCGCCTGCGTTCCAGTAAAGGTAAAACGGAATCACGATCGGATAGGGCGTCTTGCGTACCACACCGAAGTCGGGTTTGAATGCTACGGCATCCGGATCGAGACGCAACGGCACCACGCGGACCCCGGTGTATTCCACCGATTTGAACCAATTGGTACAGGCAGGCATGTAGCCGACAGCGCCCGGGCTTTTTCGGCAGACCTGCGCTGTCGCCTGGTACGAGGGCATTACCTGGCTTCCCGTCGCGTACGGAGCGCCTTTCAGCACCACCTGCTGGAAGATCACGCCTGGTCCGCTCTTGGGAACGGCTCTCGTGGTCACCCTGATGGCCTCGCTGCTACCGCCGACTTCGCTCCAGTTGGTGACTTCTCCAATGAATACCCGTCGAAGCTGATCCATGGTGAGTTGCGGAATCGGGTTACCCGCGTTGACGATCACTGCCACGCCGACCATCCCGAGTGACTTGGCAGTCAGCTCGAGCCCTTTTCCGTTGGCTTCGGCTTTCTCGGAGGCGTTCATGTGACGGCTTGCCATCACGAGATCCACCTCGCCATTTATCAGCTTGGCAAAACCTTCGCCCGTCGTGCCGGGCAGCAATGCAAGCTTACATTCAGGATGAGACCTCTCATGGATCTTCCCGTACGCTTCCATCACTTCGCTGAACAGTGCGGCTCCGCCGAGCCTGAAAATCTTCGGCTCTTGCGCCTCACCGATCGCCGAGCACACCAGGAGCAATAACACAGCCACCGTGCACACGTAACCCGTTGCCGTTCTCTTCATAGACGTCCTCCTCTCGTACGTTACCTGAAAAAGTGCACCGGAAGATCCGGCGCCGGACCGAACAATGTTGGTTCGCGGAGAATCCCCATCCCCACTGCCCTCTCAGCCAATCATGGGGAAGGCGACTCAAATCCCCCCTGTCCTCCCTTTACGAAAGGGAGGGACTCTTATTCCCCCCTTAATAAAGGAGGGTTAGGGGGGATTTTCTCGTACGCAATCCCATGTGGGCGACAGGTGCCAATGTTACCTCTATAGTGGCGCATCGGTATGAGAAGCGCCTCTTGTCACTAAAGCGTTCGGTCTTGGATTTCCAACGTGGGGCAGGCTATCCAGCCTGCCGATTTTCAGGCAAATGAACCGCAGGCTGGAAAGCCTGCGCCACATCAAATCATCTTAAGTCGCCGGCATTGCCCTCTATTCCTTCCCTTCGGGCTGTCTCGGGTCCTTGATGGCTCCTGTGGCGAGCGCGAACACCTCGGTGAGCTGGCTCTCCGTGATCTTCAGCCGGTCGGCCAACTCGCGCGCGGTCATGAACCCTGCGGAGATGATCTTCCTGAAGACCTTTTGCAGCTCCCGTGACGTCAGGTCGTACTTCTGCATGAGGGACGCCTCGTCCATGCCCCCTCTGATGTCTTCTACCATATGATCGACGTTGATCTGCCTGGTCGGCCTCGCGGCGCCGGGCTTGACCGGTCGAAGCCGCCCCAAGACAGCCATCTTGTGCAGGACGAGCGTCCGGTCGGACATGTCGTACTTTTCTTTGAGTTCTTCGTCCGACAGGCCTTGGCGAACGTCCTTGGCGAACTCCTGCAATTCCTTTTTGGTCAGTTGCGGCACCGGCGGCTCCATGACAGGGCGACGGGCTTCCTCGGCCGGTTTGGGTCGAGTGCAGACATGGGAATCGGTCGTCTCCCCCTCAAGGCATCATAAATTAGACTGATTTCTTACGAGACGGTCAAGGATAAAAAGCCGCGGCGAGCACGCGGGGAATTGCGATGCCCAAAAGCGTCGCTCAGGTTGCGACTCATTGGCGTTGTGGCCGCGACTGTGCAGGCCCCGGAGTTTCGGCGGCCAGCGGCCGTCTCTATTGCCGAGATTCGTTTGGTTCGTTGACTGGCTGTTGAACGACATCGGTACTGTCGTATACGTATCTGGGACTACCACCCGAAAGATCGCAGATGACGATGTGCGACCGGTCTCCCATCATGAAGCTCATCGAATATGCAAGATGCAGCCTGTTCTCAACGGTGAAAAAGAAATACCCTAGACAGGAATGGCCGGCCAACGGAAATACGTCGTTGTTCACGAGAATTACGGCGGGCCTCCAGCCACCGGACGCCTCAAAATTCAGCAGCGCAACCTGTTCGACCCTCAACACGACTGGCCGAGAGCTGAGTACTTGATGTGGAATTAGGAGCCGACGGGCTTCCTCATCGAAGTATTCTTGCACAAGTTGGCGCGCTTTCGATTCTATGTCTTTCGGCATGGGGGACAGATTCACCTGTGGCGAGACCGACCGAACAGCGTTGCGATCCAGGTCCACGATCGCAATACCGCCCGCCCCGCGGCATTCGTCTTCCACCGCCAGGTTCGCTCCTTGCCGGAGACCGTAGTTTGGGTCTCGATAGGTACAGGTCCCCGCAACCGTTGCGCTACAAATGCCTCCTCCACTCACCAAGACAACATTGGTACCGGCCTCAAACGGTCTACTCAACGAATTCTCACCGCACCGCCCCGGCTGTGAGTTGGGTGAGCGGTCAAGCGGTGAATTGGAAAAAATGTAATTGGATACAGATTCAGCGTGTGCGTACGAACTCATGATAAGCGACAAGACTATCAGTGAACGGAACACTGTCACGATCGTTCCCCCTTGCTTGAGAAAGACGCTGGTTGTTCCGAGATTGTCCGCTCTCGGCCTCTCAAGAAGAAAAGACGCAGCATAAACCCGACTTCCCGATGACTGCCAAGGTCGTTTCTGAGGTCGTGATCCGCAACATCAACAAAGATTATTGGAAAAACCCAGGACCTTGTCCAGAACCATTGTGTTCGAGTCCTTGGACTTGCAGCGGGCATTCTTGTGCAACCAGCACTTCCAAGCGCCTGAACCTGTCCGGCATTATTGGCGCACCTCAAAAAAACAAGGTAACGAAAAGGCGAAGTATCAGTTAGAGCCATATCTTTTCGACGACTTGCCAAGCAGCTGAGCATGCTTTCGAAAGAGGCTCGACACTTTCGATCACACTCCAGAGAGATTTCCCGAGGGAGCGTAGCACTGACTTGGAGACATCGGGTTTTGCTCCTTGATTCGCAATCGCTGCCAGGAGTTCCAAAGCTTCCCTTCTTCGTTCTTCAGATAACTGCGGCGATGCTTCCCCGTTTATCGCGCTTTCGAGCATCTTGAACGCCTCGGCCATTTCGTCTCCGCGTCGACTTCTTACTCCAATGACGCCTTTCGCTATAGAGCCGCGCGTCGCGAGCACTGACTGACTAATATTCTCATACTTGTCACCTTCCACAGTAATCTCCTCTCTTTTGCTTTGATCGAGACTGCCGATCCACGTGCCAATGCTGTAATGGTGTACGGTCTTTTCGCCGATGCTCTCATCGCCCACTTGCTCCCACCGTGCTTGGTGGTGCGTATCCGGCAGAGGGATCGAGTTACGCAGGTGTTCTCGTCGCACACTTATCGCTTCGGCAACCACATCTGGGAAGGTCTGCCACGGACCTCTGGTCTTCAATATCTCGTCTAGCGCCTTACATAGCCTGCCGTCCCAGTCGGAACCCCTTGCTGCCTCCTGAGGGATGATTTGCCATTTCTGGTTTTCGTGAGTTTCGTTGTACATTCGTACAGAAACTGCATTCAAGCGCTCATCAATAAGCGTAATCGCTCCACCGTGACTCTGTTTGGTCTCGACAGAATCGACAACCCATCCACCAGTGTTGTGTACGTGCACCCATCCGGAAAAGCCGTTGAATGTCATGTCCTTAACGAAAGGCTTGTGCGTGTGACCAAACAGGAAGGCCACCTCGGAATACAATTCGGGGTTGGCCAGTTCTGACTTGATTTGTGCGAGCAGGGGACCTGACATGAACCAGCGCAGGCCTCTTTCTGCCGCTGTACTCAAGACTGGCCCCGACTTGGAACGCTCACTATCTCCCACGAGTCGTACCAATGGCGAAATAGCACGGAAAAGCACATTCTCGATCAATCGGGGGTCCGGGATTCCGTTCCCCTTTTCGAACGCACCTTTGGCAAAGTTGACGACGAGTCTTGTCAGTTCGTCCGGAGCATTGAGTCTGTTATGGACTATTTCGATTCCTTCCCCGATCCCACGAGCTTCGCCCAAGGCAGACCAGAAGAAGTCGATCCATGGTCCGTTTTCGGCTTCAATGTCCCAGATTTCCTCGGGTAGTATCCGATTCGACAATATAAGCGCCTTCAAGTGCGACAGGAGCAGGTAAATAGGCTCGATGTAATGCCCGTGACTGAAGATCACAGCCCTGTCTAGCGTGGGGTTGCGCAGTCCAAAGGTCGGGTAAGCTATAGAAACAACCACGTTCTTCATATGCTTAGACCGGCGGATAAGGTTCTGCAAGAAATAAGAAGGTAGTGGATTTGACTCCACGAAAATGTTCGTGGCGTTCCAGACATCAGGTAGCTGCCAACCGGGCGGGAAAGAACGCGAAGTAATGTAGTTCACGTACTGGGTTTCTCGGGCGCTCTGCGACAATTGATGGTCGTGATTGCCGGCAACGATAATGATCTTGTCAAATAAGCGACCGTAAGGAGGCATGACCAGTTCAATGAACCGTTCGAACGCCATTACAGCTTCTTTGAGAGGACTCAGTGCAAGGTCGAGCACGTCCCCGTTGAGGATGAGTGTCGGCTTCCTGTCTCGTGGTCCAAGATACTCGAGGATGGCCCCGAGGCACTCCACCAATTGCTGAAGAACCGGGCTGGGTTGGCTGCAATCGGGAACGGGGGATGCTTTGGGAAGATTCGTGAGAAGGCTGGTCTTCTAACCGAAGTGAAGGTCGGACAAGCACACATATCTGATTTCCGGCATAGTGATTCCCCCTTCGGTACGCAATCCTGAACCGCTAAATTCCATCCGCCGGGTAGTTCGCTGTATCGCGCGCTGTGACTAGCCTACCCCTCTCTTCTCGTGTCACCACTGGCGGGCACGCGATTACCTGAACGTCACAACATTTTCCGTATCATAGCACGGAAGATTGACCGGAGATACATACTTTTCTTGTATTTTTGCGCTGGACATTCTGAGGCAAAATGCTTGCGGCGGAAACCGACTCCGAACCTTGGAGGATAGCAATTGGACCAGCAAAAGTGAACCCGGTGAACAATGCGTTTGCAGCGCCGAAAGTATTCGCAAATGGTGCCGTCCTTTCGCAGCCCACTCCACCAGCTCATGATATGAGCCGAAAGCGCCAAAACGATGAAGACCAGCAGGATTGCCAAAACTTAGGCCCGGACAACCCTTTCATTTGGCACAGCGGGATCTCTTTGACCTCGCACTCTTGTCTGGTCAGCTGTGAGGCAGAGCATCATGGCTTCCTGCTGCAACGGTGATGTGAAGTTTGGGCCGGCGCTGTGTGCTCGAAAGGCGCGACTGGATTGCTTCTGGTGACGCCCTCACAATGCCGGTGGCGAATGTGTCACAAGGCATTCCTGCTCCGACGTTTGGCGGTGCCCCATGATGGAATCCTTGCCGTCCCATACCCCGCGCTTGCAGTTTTCTTCCCCATGTGGTTCACTATCCAATTCGCAAACAGGGTGCTCTATGGCGAGGATTGTGCTCATCACCGGCGGAAGCCGCAGCGGCAAGAGTGCGTACGCTCAGGAAATGGCCGAGCGCCTGCCCGGCGCGCGTGCAATCGTCGCGACATGCCCCGTGCTCGACGATGAGATGGCCGAGCGCATCCGCAAGCACAAGGAAGCTCGAGACGCGGCCCAGTGGACCACCATCGAAGAACCGTGCGACTTGGCAGGCGTCATCCGCAACGCTGCGAGCTTTGACGTGCTGCTGGTGGATTGCGTGACGCTGTGGGTGAATAACCTCATGTACGAGGAAGAACGCGGCGGCAGGCTCCTGACGGAAGAGGACGCGGCCCAGCAGTGCGAGGACGTGCTCGCCGCGGCGCACGAATTCGACGGCACTGCAATCTTCGTGACGAACGAAGTCACGATGGGTATCATTCCCGACAATCCGTCTGCGAGGCGATATCGCGATCTCGTGGGAAGGTGCAATCAAATACTGGCCCAGGCCGCGGATGAGGTGGTCCTCATGGTGTGCGGTCTGCCGGTGACGGTAAAATGCGGATGAGCGGAAGAATTCACCGCAGAGGACACAGCGCGGCCTCAGGCAGCAACCAACAAGATTTATCCACAGATTACGCAGATGGACACAGATATTTCTCTCACAGTTCTTTCTTATCTGCGTAATCTGCGCCATCTGCGGATAGCTCTTCTGAAATCTTGGCGACAAGGCGCATTCGGAAAGAATCGGTGAAATCCCGCCGCGGGCTCTGCGATCTCCGCGGTGAACCATAACAAAGGTGGAAGGTGACGTATGGGTTTATTGGAAGAGACTGTATCCCGCATTCAGCCGCCCGATCAGGCGGCCGCGGCTGCGGCAAAGGAGCGGCTCGATCAGCTGACCATGCCTTATTGGGCGCTCGGCCGGTTGATGGACCTGGCAATGGAACTGGCTGCCATAACCGGCTCGGTAAAGCCCAAGGTTGACCGAAAGATCATCGTCGTCATGGCCGGAGACCACGGAGTGGCCACGGAAGGCGTGAGCAAATATCCTCAGGAAGTGACCGTCCAGATGGTTGCCAACTTCGTCAACGGAGGCGCCGGCATCAACGCTCTGGCGAAAGTTGCGGACGCGGACCTCGCGATCGTTGACATGGGAGTCGCGGGCGACCTGGACGAGCTCGCGGAACAGGGTCTCATCATCTCGAAGAAGATCGGCCGTGGCACCGCCAACATCGCCGCTGGCCCGGCAATGAGCCGGCAAGACGCGGTCCGCGCGGTAGAAGCCGGAATAGACGTGGCTCTGTCGCTGGCTGAAGCAACCGACGTGTTCGGTACTGGCGACATGGGCATCGCCAACACCACGCCGAGCAGCGCGATTATCGCGGCCATGACGGGCGCAGCCGCCGCGGACGTGACCGGCAGAGGCACCGGCATCGACGACGACCAATGGCAGCAGAAAGTCTCGGTCGTGGAGCGAATCCTCCGCACCAATCAACCGAACCCATCGGACGCGCTCGACGTGCTCGCCAAGGTCGGCGGCTTCGAGATCGGCGGGATTGCGGGCTTGATCCTCGCGGCTGCTTCACTGCGCAAGCCTATACTCGTGGATGGCCTGATTTCGACCGCAGGAGCGCTCATCGCGTACGGCCTTTGCCCCGCTGCCGCTTCATATATGATCGCGGCGCACCGCAGTGTCGAGAAAGGGCACATCATAGCGCTCGATCACCTGGGCAAGAAGCCGCTCCTCGACCTGGACATGCGGCTGGGTGAAGGCACAGGCGCCGCGCTCGCCATGACGCTGGTGAACGCGGCAGTGCGGGTGCTTACCGAAGTGGCCACGTTTGAAGAGGCTGCCGTGTCGCACGCGGATAAGTGATGGCGTCTGAGGAAGAGCACAAAGTGGATACCGAGAAGAAAACCGCCACACCGGTGCTCTCACGTCTGGAGGCGTTTCGTTCAACGCTCATCCGCGCCACGCTCGCCCTTTTGGTGGGGTTCGGCGTGTGCCTGGCGTTCAGCGAGCGCCTCTTCAAGCTGCTTGCCGGTCCGATAATCGCTCTCCTCCCCGAAGGATCGTCGCTTGTATTCATGGGGTTGCCGGACCCGTTTTTCATGTACCTCAAGCTCGCGCTCATCGGCGGGGTCTTTCTCTCACTCCCGTTCATATTGTACCAGGTCTGGCGATTCTTCCGGCCGATGCTGCCCGAAGGCGAGCACCGCTTCGCTGCTCCAGGTATACTGCTGGCGATAGCGCTGTTTTACATCGGCGCGGCGTTCGCGTATTTTGTGGTGTTTCCGGCTGCATTCAAGTTCTTCCTGAGCTTTGAAACCGCAACACTCAAGCCCATGATAGCGATACGGGAATATGTATCGCTGATCATGGTGCTCATGCTCGCATTCGGGGTTGTATTCGAGACTCCGATCGTGGTGGTTGCGCTCGGGCTGCTTGGCATTCTGGACAGCTCTGCACTCAAGAAGGGCCGCCGATATTTCATCGTGCTCGCGTTCGTTGTCGGCGCGGTTCTCACCCCGACGCCGGATCCAATTAATCAGTCGTTGATGGCTGGCCCGATGATCTTGCTGTACGAGATCGGCATTCGGATTCTTATCATTTTGGAGAAGCGGAGGAAGAAGGCGGAAGAGGAATTTCTCGCGGGGTGACGTGATGGCTCAATGCAGATGTGCAACGACCAATCAGTTTCGGCACACGTTCGTCGGGAGGAGAGAAATCCTCACCCCCATCCCCATAGGCGCTAACTTCTTTAGGGACTGCGACATTCATAAAACAGCTCTTCCATTTTCATCAGGCGTTTCCGCGGTCGCTCCGCGAGTTTGCTCCGCAGAGCTTGCCACTTTCTAAGCCGTGAG
>Ga0172368_10005837_pt1 | contig 13518 bp, 13 predicted proteins | sample Lak11m_FD_114540 | JGI IMG/M metagenome (GOLD analysis project Ga0172368, IMG submission 114540) | Freshwater microbial communities from Kabuno Bay, South-Kivu, Congo - kab_022012_11m | ecosystem: Environmental > Aquatic > Freshwater > Lake | place: Democratic Republic of the Congo: South-Kivu...
CAGCCTAAGCTTGTCTTCTTAGAGGATTCCGAAGATGTTGGGAAGGTGTACATTGGAAGAAAAAGATCTGTCCAAAAGCAGTATGGCTCAAAAGCATGTGCATTTATTGGGAAAGTCGCAGAGGAACAATGTAAGGATAAAAAGGTGTATCTTGATGGACTTAATCCTCATGTTGTTTTCTTAGATGGCGCAAGAGGCACAGGTAAAAGTTATCTTCTTGGAGTAATTGCAGAAGAATTAGCAAAGACAAATCAATTTATTGGCCAGATTGTTGTAGATCCTGTTGGCGTTTTTTGGTCAATGAAATTTTCAAATAAAGATAAAAAGGAATTGCAATTGCTGGAAGAATGGAATATTAAGCCAGAAGGATTAAGTAATATGAAAGTGTTTGTTCCGGAAGGTGTTGCTACAAAAGTATCCAAAGAAACATATGACGATGTGTTTTCATTATATCCATCATTACTTACAGTTGATGATTGGTGCATTACATTTGGTATTGATAGATTTTCACCTAGCGGATTGCTTCTTGAAAAAACATTGGATTATTTAAAGAAAGGATTCACAGCAACAGGAACTGCAGAAGTTCCTGATAGATGGATTGAACCAAAAGGTAATCAATTTGCCTTAGATGATATAATATTTTGTTTACAGAATAATGTTGAATTTAGTTCTGCACAAAAGGGTTATAAGCCAGATTCAATAAGGGCGTTGGTGTCAAGGTTTGATGCTGCAAAGGCATGGGGGGTATTTAGCAATAGAGGAACGCCATTAGGCAAGCTTTCCAGAGAAGGGCAATTAACTATTTTAGATACAAGCTTTTTGGAGGAAAACATAACTGCCTTGGTTATTGGAATACTTGCAAGAAGAATATTGTCTGCAAGAAAGTTGATTGCAAGAGAGGATGCTTCTGGAAAAGAAGACAATGGAGAAATAAATCCAGAAGATGTCTTGGAGAATGAAATTCCTCCAACATGGCTGTATATTGATGAAGCCCATACCTTGATACCTTCTGGAAATACACAAACACCTGCAACAGACGCATTGATTGAATATGTGAAGCAGGGAAGGAGGCCAGGTTGCTCATTAGTTTTTGCAACACAACAGCCAGCTGCAATAAATACAAAGGTGCTTTCTCAGGTTGATATTCTGATAAGCAACAAATTGATATTTAATGATGACATACATGCAATTCAGAAAAGAATGCCTGCAATAATTCCTGAGCCATACAAGCATCCTAATTTTGTAAAGACCCTCCCATTTGCAACTGCTCTTGTTGGGGACAGATCAGAAGAAACATCCAGAGCGTTTATCTTGAAGATAAGGCCAAGGGCAAGCCAGCATGAAGGGAGAGATGTAGAGACAATTAGAAATATTCCATCTATTACACAATTGCAAGCAATATCAATTGTTGTAAAGATGATTATTAAGAAGATGGAGCCAAGCAAAGAACTTGAGATTAATCGTGCAAAAGATGTTCTTGATGCTGTAAATGTAAAATACCATAAGAATGTACTTTGGGAAGAAGCTCTTGAAAAACTTGGCACTAAAGGAATTGTTGAATCAGAAGGGCAGTTAATATTTGGTGAAAAAGCAGTAATTGTTGGACACGAAGATTTTACTGAAATTTCTGAAAATATTGTTTCTACTGAACAAGAAACAAAAGAAGAAAAAGTTCTTGATCAAGTAATTTCTACAAAGCCAAGAAGTTATAATTGCTTGCCATTGAGGATATCAAAAATTGATGCAGAATCTATTGCAAGGTCATGTGTTAAAAACAAGTTTTTGTTTTTCAGAGCAAGCGAATCAATTCAGTCAATCTCTTTAACTTATAGGCCAATATATAAGATTGATTATAATCTTTATAATGAAGCTGGCATGTTTGTTAAGAAAACCTGTTATATAGATTCTGTTACAGGCGAGTTTTTGCATTTTGTTAATTCTGAGTTTAGAGAGTCAAAAGGAGTTTCTCTGCTTTCTGAGCTTTCTGAGATGGATTTAGAGTTGTTATATCTTCTTGAAAAGCCAAAGGTTCTGTCAGGATTAGCAGAGACAATTGACCTTCAGGAGAGCGAGATTGCAAGACGGATAAGCTTCTTCAAAGAAAATAGTATTGTTGATCATATTATCAAGAAAGACAGACACATTTATAAATTATCAAAAAACTTTGATTTGCCATTTGATGCAGGTCACAAGATACTTTCGTCATTAGCAGATATTCCATTAAAGAAAGAGTTTGTAGATGCTGTGGAAAACACTAAGTTTGCAATATCTGAGGTGTATTCATATTTGGAGAAGCTATGGGGGGATATAGAATTTATTGGTTTGGAGGAGGTTTATTGGCCTGTATGGCATGTGATACTGGTTGGAAACGGGCAGAATAAAAGAGAACTATTGGTAGACGGGGTTATTGGCCAGGTTTTGCAATAGTTTTTTGGAATGTGAAAAATAGTTTGCTTGAAACTTTCTTTGGATTGAACATTTCTTTTCAAGAAAGGTCAGCAGGGATGGCCGAGTGGTCGAAGGCGCTTGTCTCGAAAACAAGTGATGGCAACATCCGTGGGTTCGAATCCTACTCCCTGCGTTGAGCTGGTTTCGGTCATGCTAAAAAAATCCTTTGGATTTTTTGGCATCCTGAGAGTATAAACTCTCATGAGCTCGCACCCAGTGGATTGCGAAGTTATCTTCGCGTTGAGCCTGTTTCGCAAGGCTCGCGTGCAATACCCTTTTCTTAGAAAGGAAAGGATTAAGCCAAAATAAGGTTGACATGCAATGATTGAAAAAGAATGTTTAATTCAAGAAAAACCAAAATAAAAAGTGCTTTCCTTTCCAAAATTAGCTTGCGCATAACTATTAAAAGAAAATGTAGTTACCCTGGACAAATCAATTTTTACAATGTCCAGGGTAAGATTAATTGAAAGGAATTGTGAAATATATGCCAGAGCAATATGTTGAAGGAAAGCTGGAAGGCTGTAAGAAAGAGCTTTGTGAGATTACCTGCTGTGATGATGACCAGGTAGAAGAATGGGTAAATGAATATTTTGAATTTCATGAAAGAATGAAAGATCATCTGACTTCAATAGGTATTAAAATAGAATTTATTGGAGATAGAGTCAAATTCGAAAACTGTTCTGATGGGAAGGAATGCAAGTTTTTAAAATATTCTTTGAATAAAGACATTGACCAAAGACCAATTGATTGCAAAATTTTTCCTTTTGTTGTTGATTGGGACGCAATAGATTTTGATAAGAAAATAGTGAAGCTGTATTATTGGGATGATGATTGTCCATTGGTAAAAGCAAAGTCAATTCCAGAAAGCTTCAGAAGAGAAGTAGAAACAATAATAATAAGAGATTTTACTGTCTTGTTTTGCGGTGCAAGGTTTAAGGTTGAGTTTGTTAATGAGGTTTATAAAAAATAGCTAAAAGGCAAAAACAGATATGTTTAAAATCATTAACTAATATAAGTTATATAATGAACTCTAAAAAAATAATTGCTTGCTTTGCAGTAATTTTATTTTTATTTTCAGTCATGGCTTTTGTCTCGACAGCTCAAATGACACCAAGCATTTCTTTAAGCCAAATGACAAAGGCAGATGACAAATTAAATATTTTTTATCTTCCCGAAAATACAGATCTTCAGATCTTTTTCAACATCAATTCTGATGCCTTTGATATGCAATCGTCTGCAAATGAATTTATTGTGAAATACAGTCTAAAGACATACCCTGAAATTAACAGCCAAGATGTCAAGTTATCCTTGTCTGAAGATCAGCAGATATTTCTGTCAGATGTCAATACTCAAATATCATTGAATATATCAGCAAATGGCTTTCATGACAAAACATTGCAGGCAGAAATTACAGCCAAATTATTTGATGAATATGGCAATCTTTTAAGTACTTCTTCAAAGTCAATCATTTTAATTGCAAACAATTCAGTTATTGATTTTACTTATACAAAAAATAGAATGGCACCAAGATTCAGAGGAATTAAATATTCAAGGACTGTTGCCTATCTTAATGATTATAATGACTCAGATATCTTGTCTGTAAAACTTGTCTCTGATTATGATTATCTTTATGGATTAGAATGCAAACCAAGCGACAAAGCAATTTTGGCAGATGCAAGATACAATAATGAAACAAAATATTTTGATATTGTCATTTCAATTGATCAAAATTCAAGTAGCAAGATCCAGCCAGGTATTTATTTTCTTGATTGTCAAGCCTATAACAAAGATAAGATATATGGTCTCAAGCAGATAAAGATAAACTTTGTTGGCAGAGCAGATGCAAGCAAAGAATCTAAAACAGCAACAATTACAGAGCAAACAACATCTGACAAAAGTTCGCCATCAGTAACATCCAATATTTCTGGTTTTGTAGGATTAAAGTCGTCAAGCTTGCTGATTATCTTAGGTGTGTTGATTGTTCTTGCGATAATCTTTGCATAAAATCTTAGTTTTTATTTTAGCTTGACATTGTCCATTGCCCAATGTGATATGAATCCAACATATGCTGCCGCAAAATATATTGGATCAAGAAAATAAAGTGGCAATGCAAGAAAAATTCCTGTAATTGGAGAATGAAGAATTGTTCTGTGTTTCATAAAAAGCAACACAACTTCAACAATAAGCAATATTGCAATTGGAATAATGAATTTTCTGTTAACTATGAAAAAAAATATTGCTAAAAAGATTATCAAAATAAATACAATTATATCTAATTTTTTTTTGATCCAAGAATTACTTAAATCAAGATCAGGAATTACAGCATATGTCAAGCATATTGCAAAAGATAGAAAGAAAGTCATTCCCTTTATTGGATAAACATCTGCAATCAATACATAGCCAATAATGAAAAACAACGATCCCCATAGAAGATGCTGAAATTTGTTCATATAGTTATATTATTGCCAAATCCTTTTATAAATTATTTGCTTCATTCTGTAGTTAAATAACAGGTTGTTTTTATGAACATCATTGGATACTTGGCAACTGGATTTCTTCAAGGTCTTCTTGAATGGCTTCCAATAAGTTCAAAAAGTCAAGTGATGATTATACTTTCAAACATCTTTGGATATTCTTCATCTTCTGCATTTGATTATTCAATATTTCTTCATACAGGCACAGTTATTGCAGCAATCATTTATTTTAGGAAAGAATTTAAAGATGTTTTAAAACCAAAGCAAGGACTAAAATCTTTTATTAATCTTGACTTTACAGAACTCCAGAAATTTTATTTAATATCTGTTATCTTTACCTTGATTATTTCAGTTCCAATATATTTTCTTTTGAGATCTAAGCTTGATTTGATGAACACATTTGCAATAACTCTTGCAATTGGTCTGTTATTGTTTGTGACAGGGATAATTCAGCTTATTAGGAAAAAACAAATTAGTAATCCAAGACCATCAACAAAAAACGCCTTGCTATTAGGCATAAGTCAGGGATTTGCAATAATTCCTGGAATAAGCAGGAGCGGAATAACAACTTCTGCGCTTCTGTTTGAAGGTTTTAGTCCAGAAGATGCCTTTAGGCACAGTTTTATTCTTTCAATACCAACAATACTTATTGGAGAGATTGGCTTGGCAGTGATAAATGGTTTTTCATTTAGTGCAGGCATGCTTTTGGCAATGACAATAGCGGGTATTGTTGGTTATTTTACAATAGGCCTCTTGATTAAGGCTACAAAGAAGATCAATTTTGCATATTTTTGCTTCATTATTGGAGCAATTTATGTTTTTATATCTTTTGTATAAATATTATATATTGACTTATGGAGTGTGTTTTGAAATGACAGTGAGTATTCTGCATTTGAATGATTCTAATTTTGATAATGAACTTAAAAAATCAAAGTTCATGATTGTTGATTTTTGGGCTGAATGGTGTGGACCTTGTCAGATGTTTTCAAGCATATTTCAAGATTTTGCAAATGATAATAAAGAAATAATCTGTGCAAAGGTAAATGTTGATGAAGCAACTGATACTGCATCCAAGTTTGGAATCATGTCAATTCCAGCCATTTTAATCTTTAAAAATGGAAAGCTTGTCAAACAGCAGGTTGGTGCAATACCAAAGGCAATGCTTCAAAGAATTGTTGATGAGGTTAAGTAATATGGTGTATACAAAATCTCTCAAGCTCAAGGTTATTGACATTGATGCTAATTATCCAGTTGCAGTGCTTAATCATCACACAGCTAAGGCATTGTCAATGAAGCCACTTGACAGATTGCAGATTAAAGGAAAGAAAAGCAAGGCAACCTGTATACTTGACACAACAGAAACATATGTTGATGATGGTACTGTTGGAATATTTGGAGATATGGCAAAGGAGCTTGGCTTTACAAATGGCGAGCAGGTTGAAGTTAATCTTATGGCACATCCTGATTCTGTAGATTATATAATAAAAAAGATAAGAAATCAGCCATTGACTGATCAGCAGATCCACAGAATTGTTGAAGATGTTCTTCAGAATAATCTTTCTGAAATTGAAATTTCTGCATTCCTTACTGCTGCATACATAAATGGACTTAATCTTGAGGAAACAATTTCATTTAGCAAGGCGCTGACAGATACAGGCAAGATTGTTAAGTTTGATAGAAAAGAAATTCTTGATAAGCACTCTATTGGTGGGATCAATGGAAGGGTGTCAATGCTTATTGTTCCAATTATTTCTGCCATGGGATATTGGATACCAAAAACAGCATCACGGTCAATAAGTTCTGCAGCAGGTACTGCTGATTGCATGGAGGTTTTAGGGAAGGTCAGCTTCACAATTGATGAACTGAAAAAGATTGTAAAAGAGACAGGTGGAATTGTTGCCTGGAATGGAAGGTTGGATCTATCTCCTGTTGATGATAAGCTTATTAAGATAAGGCATGGATTGGGGCTTGACCCTGAAGGGATATTGATTGCATCAATACTTTCTAAGAAAAAGAGTGCTGGATCAACACATCTTGTCATAGATGTTCCTGTTGGAAGCGAAGTTAAGATTCATACTAAAGAAGATGGAGAAAGATTAGCAAAGAAGTTTGTGATAATTGGCCATGAGCTTGGAATAAAGACAAGAGTTCTTTTGACTGATGGCGAGTCACCTTGTGGAAAATATTTTGGTGCTGCGCTTGAGGCAAAGGGGGCATTGGAGATTTTGGAAAATAAATATTTTGACAATCTTTCGGAGAAGGCCTGTCGTGTGGCTGGCGAGCTGTTTGAACTAGTTGGCAGGGTTAAGGAAGGCGAGGGATATGCGCTTGCAAAAGAGGTTTTGTCTTCTGGCAAGGCACTTCTGAAGTTTAAGGAAATTGTAAATGCACAAGGTGGAACAATATTTAGCTCTCAAGAGATAACCAAAGCAAAATTGATTAAACAGATATTTGCAGAGAATGATGGAAAGATTGAACATATGTCTGTCTCTAAATTTACAGAAATTGCAAGATTGGCAGGAGCGCCATTTGACAAGCTGTCAGGCGTTGTTCTTATGAAGGATGTAGGTGCGACAATAAAGAATGGCGAGCTTGTTTATGAGATACATGCAGAAAATCCTGATAAGCTTGAACAAGCATGTGATTTTGCAAAGAAAAACAATCCGATCGTCTTTGAAAGCATGATTTTAGAAGAAATTGAATGATGCTTGTTGCTTTGGTGATGATGTTGCTGGAAAACTCTTCATTGGTTAAAAAGCCAGTTCATTTGTATTTATAGACAACATTAAACACCTGCACAGCAGCAAGTGCTCTTATGATATTTAATTATTTTCAACCAAATTTGTATAACCTAAATAAAGACACTGAAATCAATATTCACAATAACATAAAGTTTTGGAATGGCAAAGAAGGAGAGTTTGGCAATTTTGCAAAGCTTGCAAAATTTGCTTTGGAAAATGGTTATACAGTTGATTTCTTTTATAAAAAGCATTTCTGTCCAAGCTTTATGAAAAAAAATATTTACAAAAGATATATGTCAGAATATGAAAAATATCTTTCTATAATAAAGAGCAATTCTTGCTTTAAGCTTCATAATTGTGATTTTTCAGTTGAAGATATTTTGACTGAATTGCAGAAAGGCAAGCTGGTTCTTGTAGAAATAAAATATCCTGATGAAAGAACAACTCACAATGTTGTTGTAAGAGGCTTTTCAAAAAGCTTTATTTTTCTTGCAGATCCAATAAAAGGGTTTATAAAAAAATCAAAATCTGAATTTGGTGATGTTATAGATGTGGCATATTCCAAGAATTTTATATCTTTTATTAAATAAACACTTAAAGCGTTTTATAAATCTCTTCAATTTCATCAACATCTAATAGCTTGACCTTTCTTTTGATAAACTCTTGATTAATCTTCTTTATTGCTGATGTTGTCACACCTGCCATCTTCATAGAATTTCCAAGATCTTTATTGGAGTGCCTGAACAGCCCTTTCACAAATAAATTATATTTTTCATCTTGGCTTTTATGGACTTTCTTTGGATCTATTGTAATTATGCTTGATTCACATTTAGGCACAGGAAAGAAAGATCCTCTTTTGATTGTCTTGTGAATTTTGATTATACCATAAGTTTGAGCAAGCACAGATATTGCATTATAATTTTCAAAACCAGGCAGAGCAGTTAGCTTTTCAGCAAACTCTTTCTGAACGACTAGAACAGCCGGTGAACTAGAACTTATTTTTTCAATAATTCCACTAGAAATAGAATAAGGAATAAATCCTGTAATCTTAGTAAATTTTATTTTTGAAATATCAACCTTTAAGAAATCATCATTAATAATTTCAAGATTTTTTGCTGAAATTTCTGTAGATAGTACTTCTGCAAGATCATTATCCTTTTCAATTACAATTACTTTTTTTGCATGATTTACAAGCTCTTTTGTAAGAAATCCTGTCCCTCCTCCAATTTCTAAGATAACATCATCTTTAGAAATTTTTAAGAGAGAAACAACTGAGCTGACAGCATTTGTATCAATTATGAAGTTTTGATCAAGCTTGTGATTTGGTTTAAATCCATACTTCAGCATTAGTCTATAAAGTTCTTTCTGCATATCGGTGCCATTAAAAGTAATTAGCCAACTCTCTTGAAATATGGCATAGTAAACAAAAAATATTTGTTTTCAGGGCCATCCTTGATTTCATCAATTATTCTTGTGATAACTATTTTCATAGGGTCTGGCATCAAGCCAATGTTTTTAATATCATCGAAGCTATTGAATCTGCCATTTGCTGATAAATATTTAAGTATGTTTTCCCTATGCTTCTTTCCAATCATTGGCAGAAGATCAAGCTGATGTCTTCTTATCCCAATTGGTTTGGCGTTATTAAAAAAGTTTACAAATCTTTCCTGATTGCTGTTGACAATTGTTTCTACTGCTTTTTCAAGTTCGTTCTTGGCGACCTGTGTGAGCTTTTCATATGTAATTCTTCTGATAACACCATCCTCAGTAATAATAACCTCTTGAGATTTTGCAGACCCATCGCTGATTAGCTCAAGCAATGAAAAGTTTGATGTACCTATGCATTGTATGACATTCGTTTGCTTTGATTGAATATTCTTTTTTATGCTATCCAAGACAATCGCATCTTTTTTCATAATTCTTAATCTTTCTTGTATTTTTCAACAATCTTTAGTATTTCTTCTTTTTGTGTTTCACTTAACTCTCTTATCTTTTCAGCAATCAAGTCAAGTTCAATTTTGTTTGGGAGAACATCAATAATCTTAGCAATAAGCTCGCTATTGACGCCATCAATTCCAGAAAGTTCATTTTTTATCTTTTCTGATTGTGCAGGGGTCAATTTGGCAAACATTTTTGCATGATCAAGTGATGTTTTCTGCTCAAAGGAAAGTTCTTTTCCCTTGTTGGAAAGTATTTTCTTGACATCTGTCAAAGGAACATCTTCCACATAGATGCAGTTATTCATTTATTATCACCTTTAAGGTTGTTATCAAGCATCTTAAGATGTATTCTGTGTGCTACAATCTTTTTTGTCTTGTTGCCATCCTTAAGCTGGACTATTGGACATTCTCCCTGAAAGCCAATCACTTTCCCTGTCAAACCTTGCATTCTTCTGTGTGGGATTCCATCATGATATGCGCTGTTAATCTTTATCTGCACAACATCATTCTCAATGACAGGTTTGATTATTTCATTTATTGTTGTTTTGTCTCTAACATTTCTTTTAAATTTACATCTTGTTTTTGCTCTTTTTCCTTTTGCTTTTTTGTTTGACATTTCAATTCACATTTCAGTTTTTATTATGTTAATTATCAGGTAAATACTGATAACTAAGTAAATCTCATGTTTACTATTATATATTATATAGAGTAATCTTTTTAAAGTGGTTTTTATTAAGATTTTTTGAATTTTAAGGTGAATGAGCTCATTTATAAATATTTTGTTTTTATTTATATATAGTTTTTAAATAATATATATGGGTGATATGAAGAATGACCTATAAGATTGTTAATTTGGTTGCGTCAAGCAGTTTGGGAACTACCTTGGATTTATATAATTTAGCAGCTGCGGTTCCTGAAATAGAATATGAGCCAGAGCAGTTTCCTGGTGCAATTCTTAAGATTAAAGAACCTAAGGTGTCTCTGCTTCTTTTCAAAAATGGAAAAACAATAATTTCAGGCGCTGCAAGTGAAGCTGACATTCAGGCAGGAATAAAGAAGGCAACAAAGATAATAAGTGAGATTCAGAAGGATGTTAAGCCAAAGCAGAAGGCAACCTATGAAATAGTTAACCTTGTTGCAACATCTACTCTTAATAAGCAGATTGATCTGTTTAATGCAGCAATGACCTTGGATGATATTGAATATGAGCCAGAGCAGTTTCCTGGTGCAATTGTCAGATTATATAAACCAAAGCTGACTATGCTTTTATTCAAAAATGGCAAGCTGATTTGTGCAGGTGCAAAATCAGAGGATGATATTGCAAAGGGGATAGGCAAAGTCAAGAAATTGCTTGCAGACCTTAAATGATGATAATAAATCAAAAACCATCCCTTTATAAACTTTTTTTTGCATATTATTTATGTTAGCGGCCATAGGGATAGAGAAACACCTGGTCCCTTTCCGAACCCAGAAGTTAAGTCTATCTCCGTTTCTGCTTGCTATAAGGTAACTTAGTGCAACAGATTAGTCGCTAACTCACAAAACCTTTTTTTTGTAAAAAAAATAATCTGATGCTATTTTTAGTTGCAAGATACAACATTTTAAATTAGTTTATATTCTTTATATTATACAATATATTTAAAGATATGACTAGTGGTGTATATGAGTGATTTTTTGAAGAATGCTTCAAGCTTTTTTGTAAAGCACAAAGAAATTTTTCTTATTATCTTTTTGATATTTATTCTTGGTTTCTGTATTAGGGCACATCTACTAAGATATGAATATATGTTTGAGTATGATCCATATTGGCACCTTAGGGCAACTGGATATGTGCTTCAAGGCAATCTTCCTGATAGAGATCCGCTTGGCTTTTATGGACAGGGAGGAACGCCATATGCAGGAACACCAAAATTTCTTTGGTATTTTACTGCTGCAATCTATAAGATAACCACCCTTGGAGCTGGCTATGATAAATGGTTGTTAATGAATTATGCAAGAGTTCTTCCAGCGATATTTGGTGCATTGATTGCAGTTGCAATGTTTTTTTTAGGTAAAGAAATTTATAATAAGAAGACAGGTATTGTCATGGGTCTAGTTGCAGCAACAATTCCTGCATTTGTATACAGAACAATGGCTGGCTTTTTTGAAGAGGATTCTCTTGGATTTTTGTGGCTTGTGATTGGATTTATATTTTTTGTAAAAGCGTTAAAAAATGCGCATTCGCAAAAACATCATATTGTTTATGGAATTGTTTCTGCGCTCTTCTTTGGACTAATGGCAATGACTTGGAATATGTTTTTGCTTATTCCTTTGGTAATGATGGCATATTTTTTCACAAATTTAGTATATATGTGGATAAAGAAATCAACCAAGCATGAAGTCCTGTCTTTTGTTAAGGTATTCCTTATTATTGCAGTAATCTTCTTTGGAATAGCCACTTGGTATGATGGAACTGATTGGATTAAAGACACTTTTGAGTATGTAGATCATTATCTCCCTGTTACGCAGACTAATTTGGACAGAGTAAACAAGGTGAATGAAGACCCTACAGATGTTCTTGGTGCAACAGTTGGTGAGGAAAATACAGGAAAGCAATTTTTCCTGTCAAAATACAATTTTTCAATTTGGGTGCCATTCGCTGTTTTGCCAATCATGTTTTTCTATCTTTTGTTAAGTAAGAAAAAAGACTATGTCACATTAATATTGTTTTATTGGCTTGCAATCACATTGTTCATGGCTTGGGGAAAGCTTAAGTTTACATACACCTTGGGACTGCCAATTGCAGCTGGAGCTGGATTTTTGTTTTATGTGTGTGATGAATTGATTATGGAAAAATCTTTAGCTTTCAAAAGAATCTTTGCAGTATTCTTTGGCTTTTTTGTTTTGGCATCGCTTGCAGCTGGTGTTTATTTTATTACAACAAATGTTCCTCCAATTGACGAACAGCTAAACTGGAAGGAATCTTTGTTCTGGATGCATGATAATACACCAGAAAATGCAAAAATATTTAATTGGTGGGATTATGGTCATTGGATAACCTATTTTACAGAAAGAAAGGCAAGCACAGATAATTTTAATTATGGTGTTGATGGCGATGCAAATTTTGGTCAGTTCATAATTACAGATGACTTGAACAGAAGTAAGGAAATTCTAAAAAAATATGATGCTGACTATATAATGACTGATCAAGATTATTTTTCAAGATATACTGCATTTGCGGTTTATGGATATACTACAATAAACTATTCAGATCCAAGAGTAGCAAGATATGCAGGAGTCGTATTCACTTGTGCCAAGCAAAAGGCACTTGTGACAAATAACATAAATTATGTTTGTGGTGGAAACACAATTAGTCAGACAGACATGAATAAATTCCCAACAACCTGGACAAATAAACCAAATGAGTTGATAAATGGTGTGCCAATGTTTGTGTATAAATCTGAAAAGAATGATGTAATATATATAATAAACTCTGCAATAAACAATTCTGTATATGCAAAGATATATTTTAAAGATCCATCAACTCCAAAGATCTATGATTATGTTTACACCAACAATGAAGTAAAAGTGTTCAAGGTCAACAAAGATCTTCTTAAGTGACAGAGGTAATTAGGAATGTTTGTTTGGTTTTATTTTGTAATTTTTGCATTGACATTGTTTATATCTTGGCTAGCAACATCAATAATTACACCTAAATTTATAATCAAGGCAAGAGAAGTTGGCTTTATAGGCAAAGACATGAACAAGCTTGGCAGGCCAGAAGTTGCTGAGCTTGGCGGCATACCTGTGTTTCTTGGATTTTCTTTAAGTATTTGCATATCTCTGCTTTTGTATTTTGATTTGATTTCAGTTGGCTTGAATTTTGCAGAAATAATGTGCTTGCTTGTATTGATATTTTTGATATTTTTCCTTGGC
>Ga0172368_10005838_pt1 | contig 13517 bp, 12 predicted proteins | sample Lak11m_FD_114540 | JGI IMG/M metagenome (GOLD analysis project Ga0172368, IMG submission 114540) | Freshwater microbial communities from Kabuno Bay, South-Kivu, Congo - kab_022012_11m | ecosystem: Environmental > Aquatic > Freshwater > Lake | place: Democratic Republic of the Congo: South-Kivu...
ATTCGTTGCATTACGGGCGCTGATGATCCGTATCTTGTCTTCTCGCTCTGTGTAAACCACCACCAGGATGCGCCCCAGCTCTGATTGTCCAATATCGATGTAGCGCTCTTCTTCAATTGAATGGTCAGGGTCATCTATAGTAATTGTATCCACATCATTGAAGACCGTTTTTGCTTCATCAAAGCCCACATGATGTTTCGCGATATTCTGTTTTGCCTTGACTTCATCCCATTCAAAATTCAAGCGCATCATTGTTCCTTAATTCGGAAGTGTACCGCGTCAATCGACTTTTATCAATAGCTTTTTCGAACAGACTGGCGGCTTCGACAAGAAAGGAATGTCCGCAGAAAGAACCCGTTGTTTACTGAACGTCTTACCTACATTCCAAAAATCCGCCCTTGACTCCTATCCGCTTTTTGCTATAATAGAACATATGTTCGCATTAGAGACAGGAGAACCTATGTCTATCCAACAATCAACCCTGATCGACCGTTTGAAAAATGTCGACCGCTGGCTGCCGCGCATGCATGACCGGACAGGTCGGCGAGTATCCCGCCCCGCTCGCCCTCGTCCCGAATCCCTGGAAATCTCATCCTACCTGGATGACGACCTGCGCATCACCCAGACCAGCCAGCCCAGCCTGGACGAGGTGATCGAGAGGCTGGACGCTGGCGACCTGCCCGAACACGGCGCCCTGCTCGGCTCGTGCGATGACAGCCTGCCTTTTCTGCTTGACCTGGCCAACCCGTCGCCCGGCGCGCTGCTGATGACCAGCGATTCCGGCGGCGGCAAAACCGCCCTGATCCGCTCGATCCTGACCTCGGCCAGCCGGATGAACCCGCCCGAACGGGTCTGCTTCGACCTCATCGCCGCCCAACCGGACGAATATCAGCAACTCGAAACCAGCGCCCATTGCCGTTCGATCCAGCCGGTCGAAGACAGCGGGGTGGATGAATTGATCTCCCAACTGGTCCGCCTGGCTGATAAACGCAAAAAAACCGGGCCGGTCGACCCTGCCGTAATCCTGGCCATCGACGGCCTGGCGTCTTTGCTGCCCTTTCTAAGCGAAGAAGCGTTCAGCAACCTGTACTGGCTCATCCGCCACGGCCCGCGCTACATGATCTGGACGATCGCGGCCCTGCCCTCCGCCCAGGCGCAGCAGGTCGAGCCGCGCTACCTGACCGCCTTCCGCACGCGCCTGTTCGGCTACATGCGCGACGAACGCCTGGCTCATCGGATGGCGAATGACGATTCAATCGCCGCTCGCGACCTGGAAAAAGGACGCCAGTTCTACGTCCCATACGGCGGCGATTGGCTGCGTTTCTGGATTTGCACCGAGACCGGCGCGGATGCGCTGAATATTCCAACCGATATAAGTCTCGATCTGGAAGGAGGCGTGGGATGAATATTGGCATGCTCTGGTTCGATAACGATCCGAAATCGAACATCGACTTCAAGATCGAACGCGCCGCGGCCTACTACCGCACAAAATACGGGCGCGCTCCCACCCTATGTTTTGTGCACCCCAGCATGCTGAAGAATGGCAAAATCAAGAACGCGGCCACTGACGGCGCAACGCACTACGACCCATCCCCCGAAAAAAGCTTCGCCGCCTGCGGGATCGAAATCCGCTCCAATCAATCCGTACTGCCAAACCACTTCTGGATCGGCGTCAACAGCCAACCCTGATTCTTTCCCATACGCTGAGATGGGTTTCGCTGGTGGAACTCATCTCAGCCCGGAATTGGTCTCAACTCCGGTCGTCAGCGCCGCCGCCAGTGTCTCGAGCGCCAGTTCGCCTTCCATCTGGCTGGTTTTCACTGCTTGGTCCACTTGCAGCAGTTGGTGATAAATCCGCTTCAAGTCCGCCATCGAGAAGCGGCGCGCCTGCGGGATCATTCGATCGGCGATGAACGCCCTACCCCCCAGCTTCAATCCAGTAACGACTTCATTGCGCCCGCCGCCTTGATCCAGGATCTCGCGCGTCTGCACCAGCAGCCGGAACTGGCGCACCACCATCCCAAAGATAGCGAAATAATCCTGATATTCCAACAACCGGCGCAGCACGCTCATCGCCTTGCGCCCATCCTTGCTGCCCAAAGCGTCCACCATCGCGAAGATATCTCCTTGACCCACATCCGCGGTGACAGCCTCCACGTCATCCATTTCCACCGGGCGGGAATAATTCACATAGGCCAGCAGCTTCTCGACTTCCTGATTTGCCAGGCGCAGATCGCCGTCCAACAGGCTATACAGCATCTCCGCTGCATCCGGCGCAATTTGGCCTCCGGCTTTTCTCGCCATCTCCTGGAGGCGTTTATTCCACTCCGCCCCCTTTGGAAGCGGAAATGCCTTGATCAAGACGTGCTTAGGAAGGCCTACCGCCCAGGTTTCCAGCCAGTGGATCTTCCCTTTCCGCCGGTCGCTGTCAGGCGTTAGCATACGCGGTTCCACCAGAATCAACGCTGTGGTGGCCGGGATCTGCTCGATTTGCCGGATGAACTTGTCCTGGGCTAGCTTCCCGCTCACCTTTGCCAGCGGGTGGTTCAAGATCACCAATCGGCGTTTGGCCAGGAACGGCATCGCCCCGGCTACAGACAACAGTTCATCAAGCCGGAAGGTATTGCCATCCAGCCGGGTGGTGTTCATCGCAACAGTCGCCGGGTCCCCCAGGCGCTGTTCCATCTCGGCCAACGTCTGGGCGATCTGGAATTCGTCCTCTCCGTGCAGGATATAGACGACGGGGGCTGTTTCAGCCGGATGTTCTTTATCCGCCGGATGTTCTTGATCCGCCATCCTCACCCCTCAGTAACCACCCGATGGACAGTCAATTTGCCCTGGTTGCGCGGTTGGATCTCCACCACCCGCAAATCCCCCGGCTTGCCGGAGGTGGTCACCCGCTCCTGCAGCAACAGCCCCACCGGTTGGGCCGCGATCAACGCCAGGGTCGCGAATAAAATCGCAGTCGGGAGGCGATCGAGGTTATCGCGCAGGCGCTTGCCCACCCCAAACATGACCAAACCGGCTGCCAGCCCGGCCATAATCCCGCCGGCGGCGAAATTAGTCCCACAGTTCGGATGCACCGCCAGCTTGCTCTCGCCCGCCTTCAGGCGCGCCAGGGCCGCTTCCACCGCCGAGGCGACCTCTTCCAACGATAGCTCACCCACAATCCAAAAGCCGCCCAGATCGGAATGTCCCGCCATCGGTTTACCAGGGAAGCGCTCCCCCAGCAAGTGCAATGTGGCGTGTTCCAGGCCGTGGTTGCGCCGAATGCGAGACACAGGCGCGCTCTCTAAAACACCTTCAAATGAACGAACCAGTTCGGACATCTCAACTCCATAGAAAAGAATGATGGTGCGATTACCCCATTATTCTACCCCTTTCGGACCAAATACGAAAAGACATCGAAAGCCTCAGTGACTTCCGATGTCTTTTTGACCTTCGCATCGGGTTGTCTGGATCAACTGGCCATTACCGCGACCACCCGCTCGGACGGCTGCCTGGCGGTCGCCAGCATAAAACCGCTGTACATCAACACCACGCCGACCAGCTCACTCAGGTAAAGCAGGTCCACCAATCCGGCTTTGACGAAGGAGCCTGCCAACGCTGGCGCCAGCGCCCCGGCCGCGATCAACACATTCCCCAACATCCGGTTGATCAGGATATTCTTGCGCCAGAAAAGGAAAGCCGAATAAATCGCCCCGCCGACCAGTGTGATCGTGCCGTAAACATTGAGCAGGACGGTCAGCAGGATCATCGGACCGCTGCGGGTCAGGATATCTTTATATTGGATCGAGATCGGGCGGGTGATATCGAACGCGGCGTTTACATCCAGCGGCGCAGCGACGATTAACCCGATTGCAACCAGGGTTGCGATACCCAGCAGCGCCATCAGTCCATTCGCCACGCCGCGCTTACGCACCAACAGATAGACCGTTCCCTGTCCCAGCCAGGCCGCCGTCAGCATCGCCCCACTCAAATACCAGACCCGCAACATCAACGGGCTAAAGGTGAACCCCAGAACCACCTCTGAGAGCGTCCCAAGCCCATACCAGATCAACCCAATCCCCCACAACAACAGATGGCGAGGCTTTTTGTAATGCCAGCGGTGGAAGACTGCCGCAGCGAAGAAAAAAGTGACGATCGTTGAGAAAAATGGGATCCAATGCATGTCCATACCTCCTGACCATAGGTGAAACGAGTTTTGCAGAACTCTCTAGCCCTAGAAACCGGGTGTGACCCCCACTATGGACAAGATCACAACCGCCAGCGTTGCAATCAGACCGATCAACAGGATCGCTATAAAGACAGGCATCAGTCGAGAAGTCCATCGCGAAGGCGTGAATCGTTTGCTGACGCCGCGATGTTTTGTATCGCTGCGATGGTCTGTATCGCCGCGATGTTTTGTTTCGCCGCTCATCGACTTTCCCTGTGATAGGCCTCATAAGTTTCCATGATCGTGATCAGGATCACGTCGGTGAACTCATTGATCTTGCGCATCATGTCGCTCCAGGCGTGCGGCGAGCGCACCGCGGCAGATTCATACACGTTGAGCATCGACTCAAGCAAGGTATTTCGAAAGAATAGAAAAGCGTGGGTAGCGTCCACGCTGTTCAACCCATAGCGCCGGCCGCGCGAGGCATATTCATATCCCAGGGTTTCCGCCTCCGCTTCGGCCTTGGCGCCCTGGTAATTCAAATAGTTGATTAATCCCTGCAGCAAAGCCCGCCCGCTGATGCGATACTGCTCACGGGCGTCGTCATCCAGCATCTGATACCAGCGCTCCTCCTCCAGCCGGCCCAGGCTGACCTGGAAGCGGGTGGTGCGCAGCGCATTCTGGATGATCAAATTCGCGTCATCCGGGCTGCCTTCGCGCTGAGACTGCACCCACAGATCAATCTCGCTTTGCAGGTAGCGCCGATGACCGCCATTGGTGCGATGCACAGGTAACAGCCCATGATCCGACCAGCTTCGCACCGTGCTGGGATGAACGCCAATCTGCTTAGCGACATCACCCAGGCTCAACCACTCGCTCTGCACCCCTTTTCCTGTCCGCATCAGAAAGTCCCCATTCGTTCGTAAGTCATTTGTCAATCATCCAGCGTCGCCTGCCATCGCGGCGCGCTCGATAATCGAAGGGCTCTCATTGGCCTGTTTTTGGAAAGCGCCCACATCGATACTGCGCAATAGCGCCAACGAGATCAATAGAATCCCTGCCATCAGCCCAAAAACCACCACATAACTTACGACCGCGTCGCCGCTCAGCCGGGCAACCAGATCACGCACTGCGCCGCCAATGACTGAACCAAGCAATCTGGAGATCGCGTTTGCCATCCCCCAGGCCCCAATAAACAAGCCTACTTTACCGGCGGTGGTCATATCCAGCATGAGCGAAAGGTTGGAGACTGTCGAAAGCCCGGTACCCAGGCCGAGCAGAACCACTCCGCTGTAAAATATGCTTGTGCTCAGCAGCGATCCACTGAGCGCGATCAACACAAAACCAATCAGCGCTCCCCATCCACCGATCCAGGCGACTGTCCGTTTGGCAAGGCGCGTCTCCATGACGCCGGCAGCTAATAACGCGGCCAACACACACCCTCCCCAAATGGACGTGATCCGGGTGGTTTGCTGCACCGTCAACCCAAAGGCCTCGCCGCCGAATGGTTCCAGCAGGATATCCTGCCCCATTAATGCCGCCAGCAAGATCACCAGGTAAAAGAAGAACATCGTGGCCTGGCGGTTTTCGAGGATAAAACGGCTGAGCACGCCCCAAGAATAATTCTCTTCTCCGGCATGCAGATCTTTGGATGGCTTCTCAAGCCGCGCCAGGCCGAGCAGACCGATGACCCCAGCCGCCAGTCCGACCACCCAGAAAGCCCGAACCAGCGCCTGCGGGGTGTACGGATCAATCATCTGGCTCAATCCGATGGCTGTGATGACAATGCTTGCAATCATCATGAACCACATCACCGCGATCGTACGGCCGCGCCCGCCTTCGCCTGAGATTTCAGTAGCGAGCGCAAGGTACGAAACGGTAGCCAGATTGAAACCCATCCCCCAGGCGCCAAACGCCAGCCCGCCGAGCAGCGCTCCAAGAGCCAGGTTTTGATCCATCTGAAATGCCGCCTGAGGGGAAAGAACCAGCCCAAAAACACACAGCGCCAAACCCAGGACAATATATGGGCTGCGCCGATAGCCAAATATTGGATGACGATCCGAGAACGAGCCAATCGCCACCTGAATCGGCGAGAACAAATAGGGAAGGGATGCCAGGACCGCCACCAACGCAGCCGAGATCGCCAATTCTTTGATCATCACCCGGTTAAGCGTACTGTTGATCGGAACCAGGGTCATAGCAACCGCAACGTGGATCATACCGAGCTGAATACGTTTAAGGATCATTAGAGAGCTACCTTGACAGATTTTCTGGAGATTTAGGCTAAAACGGATATCGACGCTTAAATGTACCAGGATTCCAACCTCGGTCAATGTAGATTTACTTAGATTCTAAAGAGTATTAGATGAGTCAGGGATAAAGAGTAGCAAGTACTTCAAGGAATTCTGGCGGATGTTCGGCTGTGAGCAGGCGCTTGCGCTGCTCGGAAGAAAGCCCCAATGGGCTGAGATAGCGATTGGCATATTTCCGGAAAAGGATTAGCCCGCGCGGTTCTCCATAAAAAGAAAGCATGACGTCCAGATGGCGCAGCATTGTTTGGCGGACGATTGCTTCAGGTACTTGCTCGCGGTCCAGGCGAGCAAAAATCCACGGGTTGCTAATCGCAGCCCGCCCGATCATCACCGCATCGCACCGGGTTTGGGCGCGAATTCGGTCGATATCCGCGACCGTGCGCACATCCCCGTTCGCAATCACCGGGATCGAGACAGCTTCTTTGATCTCGGCAATCGCATCCCAATCCGCTGCTCCCAGATAAGCCTGCGCCTTGGTGCGCCCGTGGACAGCGATCAGAGCGCCCCCATTTTCTTCGATCTCCCGGGCAACGGTCAGATAATTTCGTTCCTCATCATTCCATCCCAGGCGGATTTTCGCGGTTACCGGGATATCCAGAGCACGCGACAATAATGAGACGACCTGGCCAACCTTGCGCGGATCACGCAGTAAACCAGCCCCTGCCCCGCGTGCGGAGACAGTCCGCGCCGAGCAGCCCATATTGATGTCGATAATGTCCGGCCCATTGGCTCGCAAGCGCAAAGCTGCTTCTAGCAGTCGGGCCGGTTCGCTGTCAAAGATCTGGTAGACGACCGGCCGCTCCTGCTCCAGAAACGCCAGCCTGGAGGCCAGATGAGGGTGACCATGCAAAACTTCCAGGGCGTTGATGAATTCGGTATAACTCATCGCCGAGCCTAAGGATCGGCTCAAAGAGCGGAAGGGTTGGTCGGAGTAACCGTCCATCGGCGCGAGAATCAGATCGCCATACACAGGGATATCTCGAATAAAAAATGACGGGGTATCCTGCGGAGGCAAAAGCGGGGAGATCTCCAATGTGTTTTGCATCATGGATCAGGTCAATCTTCCGGCTTTTGATCGAGCAGAGCAGTTTCAAGCGCCTGCCGTAAGGAGCGCGTTTCGATGATCCGGATTTCATCCGGCCAGGGTTCAAAATGGCGCAGGCGGCGCGGGACGATCGCGCTTTTAAAGCCCAATTTCGCAGCTTCACGCAAGCGGGCCGGCATTTGCCCCACCATGCGCAGTTCACCCGAAAGGCCCACTTCCCCGATCAGGACAGTATCCGCCCGCACAGCCACCCCGCGCAGGGACGATGCAATCGCAGCCGCTACCGCCAGGTCGGCCGCCGGCTCGTTGATCGAGATCCCCCCCACTACATTGACAAAAATATCTTGCTCGCCCAGGTGCAATCCCACCCGGCGCGTCAGCACCGCCGCGGTGAGCAGCAGCCGATTGAAGTCTACGCCATTTGGGGTCCGGCGCGGGTTGCCAAACGAAGTCGGGCTGGTCAACCCCTGGATTTCAACCAGCAATGGGCGCGTCCCTTCCATCGTCACAACAATCGCGGACCCTGGGGCGTTAACCATCCGCTCCGCCAGGAACGCCTCGGACGGGTTGGTGATCTCGACCATGCCGCGCTCGCGCATCTCGAAGACTCCCACCTCCGAGGTTGCGCCAAACCGGTTTTTCACCGAACGCAACAACCGGTAAGACTGAAAGCGGTCGCCTTCCAGGTATAGCACCGTATCGACAATATGCTCCAAAACTCGCGGCCCTGCAATTGCGCCTTCTTTGGTGACATGACCGATTAAGAAGACAGCCAGGCCGCTTGATTTAGCCAATTCGCGCAAACGCGAAGCGGTCTCCCGAACCTGGCTGACGGAGCCAGCCGAACTGTCCATCTCTGGTATGTAGGTCGTCTGAATCGAGTCCAGGATCAATATTTGCGGCTTCACTTCTGCAATATGTTCCAGGATCACCCCCAGGTTCGTCTCTGTGACCAGGAAAAGTTCTTCCGGAATTGGGCCGGTCTCGCCATCATTTTGAATCTGCCGTAGTAAGCGATTGGCGCGCATCTTGATCTGGCGCTCGGATTCTTCCCCGGAGACATACAGGACCACGCCCCGGAGAGACATCTCCAGCGCCACCTGAAGCAGTAAAGTGGATTTCCCAATCCCCGGGTCGCCGCCGACCAGGATGACGGAGCCGGGCACCACTCCGCCTCCCAGCACTCGGGCAAACTCGCCAATTGAAAGCTGCAGGCGCTCATCAGCGTCCCCGCCGATCTCCCTCAACCGCCGCGGGGATGAGCGCCCTCCGACCCCGCGTCCAACCCGTCCAGGGGCAGCCGCCGGCTCTGCGATCGTCTCCTCCACAAAACTATTCCAGGCGCCGCATTGAGGGCAGCGCCCCATTTCGCGAGCCGAAATCCGGCCGCACTCCTGGCAAACAAATTGTGTGCGTGTCTTAGGCATGCAGGGTATTATAATTCAGGTTCAGCGCTGAACCTTGTTTCGCCAGGAGAGAAGAGAATGGCACAATTAAAGGACTATTTAGATCAAGGGCAATCGATTTGGCTGGATGATATCCGCCGATCCTATTTTACATCGGGGGAGCTCAACCGCTTGGTAAAGCTAGGCCTGCGCGGTCTCACCTCCAATCCGAGCATCTTTGAGAAAGCGATCGTCGGCAGCAACGATTACGACGCCGACCTGGCCAGGCTGGTAAAGGAAGTCAAATCCGTCGAGGAGATTTATGAAACGTTGACCATCGAGGACATCCGCCGCGCGGCGGATGGATTGCATTCTGTGTACATCGAGAGCGACGGGGCTGATGGGTTCGTCAGCCTGGAGGTCAGCCCAACCCTGGCAAATGACGCCGCCGGCACGGTTCAAGAAGCGATCCGTCTGTTCAGCAAAGTGGATCGCCCCAACCTGATGATCAAGATCCCGGCCACTCCCGCCGGAATCCAGGCCATCCAGACCGTCCTCTCTCAGGGCGTTAATGTCAATGCGACCCTGATCTTCTCGCTATCCCAGTACGAGGCTGTCGTCCAGGCTCACCTGGCCGGTCTTGAACAACGCCTGGCCTCCGGCGAGGATATCAGCAAGGTAGCCTCAGTAGCGTCTTTCTTTGTCAGTCGGGTGGACAGCGAGGTGGACAAGCTGCTCGAATCCAGAGGAGAAAGCGCTCTCCTGGGGAAAATCGCCATCGCCAACTGCCGGGTCGCTTACGCCCGCTTCCAGGAACTCTACACAAACACTCGCTGGCAAAGGTTAGCCGCCCGCGGCGCCCGCGTCCAGCGCCCATTGTGGGCCAGCACCAGCGCCAAGAACCCGGCCTACTCGGATACCCTTTATGTGGACGAACTGATCGGGCCAGACACGGTGAATACCCTGCCCTTCGCGACCATTCAAGCCGCCCTGAATCATGGCAAGGTTGAACGCAGCGTTGACAGAGATATTGCAATCGCCCGAGACCAGATCGCCCGGTTGGACTTCTTGAGAATCGATCTTGAATCTATCACACAAAAACTCCAGCAGGATGGGGTAGCCGCTTTCCAAAAGTCCTTCGATTCGCTGATGGAAAGCATCTCGCGCAAACGCGAGAAAATTCGGGCTGCTGGATTATCCCTTACAGCTTCCCTCGGCCAGATCCAGGAACAAGTGGACGCCGCTCTCACTGAGATGGAAGAGAAGAGACTCATTCAGCGGATTTGGGAAGGAGATCACTCGGTCTGGAAACCCGACCCAACTGAGATCACCAATCGATTGGGATGGTTGCGGATCGATGAAACCATGCTCAAGGCAGTCAGCCAGATCGAAGCCCTGGTCCATGCAGCCCGCGACGAAGGTTTCACGCATGCCTTGCTGCTAGGTATGGGAGGCTCCAGCCTCGCTCCGGAGGTGTTCCGGACAACTTTTGGCGTCCAGGCAGGTTATCTGGATTTGGCGGTATTAGACAGCACCGACCCGGAAGCTGTTTTGGAATATGCCAGCCGGCTCGATCCATCAAAAACTCTCTATATCGTTTCAACCAAGTCCGGCGGAACAATCGAGACAGCCTCTTTCTTTAAATATTTCTACACGCTTGCCGTCCAAAGCTTAGGCGCCGAACAAGCCGGCGCCCATTTTATCGCCATCACCGACCCCGGCAGCCAGGTTGCTCAAACCGCTTCTAAACTTAACTTCCGGGCTACGTTTTTGAATGACCCCAATATCGGCGGGCGGTATTCGGCGCTGTCCTATTTTGGCCTGGCGCCTGCCGCGCTGGTAGGGATCGATCTGGGAGTCCTGCTTCGACGAGCAACGGGAATGGCGGATCATTGCGCCAGCATCCCCGCAGCCAGGAATAACGGCGCCAGGCTTGGGGCCATTATGGCAGAAATGGCGCGCTCCGGGCGGGACAAGCTCACATTGATCACTTCTTCGCAGATCAGTACATTTGGCGATTGGGTGGAACAGCTTGTCGCCGAAAGCACTGGCAAAGATGGCCAGGGGATTTTACCGGTCGTCGGCGAAGTAATTGCGGAACCCGCTGTCTATGGCGACGACCGTCTGTTTATCTACTTGCATCTGGCGGGGAACCACGAATTTGACGTCCAGGTCCGGGCATTGGAAGAAGCAGGACACCCGGTTGTTCGCATCGAAATCGAAGATTTTTATGATCTGGGAGGGCAGTTCTTTTTGTGGGAATTTGCCACCGCCGTCGCCAGCAGCCTGCTCGGCATCCAGCCGTTCGACCAGCCGAACGTGGAATCCGCCAAGGTGCAGGCGCGTAAGATGATCGCTGCCTACCAGGAACAAGGCAACCTGCCAGAATTGACTCCGGTTTTGCAGGCCGACGGCGTGAAAGTGTATGGAGATATCATAGGAAACTCGTTGAACGAGGTCTGGGATAACTTCCTGGCAAAAGCAAAGCCTGGCGCATATATCGCGATCCAGGCCTATATCCCCCCGTCGGCAGCCAGCGATGCATCTCTGTTGGGCTTGCGGACGGAGCTGCGTGCGCGCACCGGGCTGGCCGTCACCAGCGGTTATGGACCGCGCTTCCTGCATTCCACCGGGCAGCTTCATAAAGGGGATGCCGGAAAAGGATTGTTCGTTCAGATCACTTGCGACGATCTCGAAGATGCCCCGATACCGGATGAGGCCTGCAAAAAGAAATCCTCGGTCAGCTTCAAAGCGCTCAAGAACGCCCAATCCCTGGGAGACCGGCAAGCGCTGCTGGACAATCAGCGGGAAGTATTGCGTTTTCAACTAGGCGCAGATCTCCAGGTTGGTTTCAGGCGCTTAACCCAGGCCCTGTAAACCAGCTTGCGTAGTACCAGCATTAATCAGCGGCTGAGGCGAGGCGCGCCTCGCCTCAGCCTATACCGACTTATTTCATTCGCTTTTCGACCGGAACATAGACAAACATCGGAGAATCCTGTTTCTCCGCGTCGAAGTCCTCATCGTAAAGCTCAAAGTCATAGCTCCCATTATATTGATATTCTGATCCCGGAATCCAGGTTTCAAAAGCGTAGCGATAGGTTTCTCCCAGTGATGGCAACGTGCACGGGAACACAGCATACATCTGCTCCGGCGCTTGCCAGACTTGCATGCCTTCTGGAATGTGGGTAGCATCCGAAACACCCATTGCCGCCAGGTAACGGAAGTTGCCCGTTGGATCCATCGGCTCGCATAAACCATATGCGCCGCTTGTACAATGCTCAATCTCTTTCATTCGGGGATTAAACTCCCGCCAGAGACCAGCAATCTCATTGTTCTGGTTCTTGCCATGATACAACAGCCCGACAGCCTGAAACGCGGGCAAAGTGACAATCTTGACTTCCATCGTTTTAATCTCCTTTAGAGGCGCTTTGATAAACGGAATCGGTTTCTTTTGCACAGGGAACTGAACTTCAACGAAAGTATCGCTGCTGGTGAGCTCTTCTGCGGGTTGCAAGTAAACCTCCCGACTGGGGCCATTCACTCGATAGCCATTCATCTCTACCCAGGTCATCAAACTGAGATATGCTTCTGACAACGCAATGGGGCTGCCCCGGTGAAGGACACACGCCATCGATTCGACTTCAGGAAGCAGGTGGAAGTTGAGATTCTTGACGCTGGCTATCGGCTTATCGAATGGATACACAACTTCAACATCCAGATCTCTTTCTTTATACTCATTGTCGTAATACAACACCAGGCCCGGCCCAACAATCTGGAATGGATTGGTTACCGCTTTCAGTTTTGCGTAAAGATCGATCAACATGTGTTGGATCGAATGGTTGTCCGGCGCAATTCGGCGGAGACCGACGACCTGTAAGCAGGCGACGTGCTTCAGCACGATATCGTAGGTTGGCAATCCCGTTTCATCCTCAATCTGGCGCAAGCGAGCCTCAATCCGCTGTAAGCGAAATTGTTCGTCGCTGATCCGTTGTTCTATCTCGGATTGCTTCAAACGTAACATCCCGCGCAGTTCAGAAGGTTGCAGGGCCTCGTTCAACAGAGGTTGAATCTGCTCCAGAGAAAACCCCAGGTCTTTGAGCGCTACGATTCGATTCAAACGTGGCAATTGCTCCAAAGCATAATAGCGATACCCAGTGAATCGATCCATCCAGGCTGGCATGAACAATCCAATCTGATCGTAATAGCGCAAGGTCTTGACCGATATTTGCGCCAGTTTAGAAAAATCACCGATCTTGAACATATCCTCGTTCCCATTGCAAAGCTCTTCTGGCCAGAAGTACCTGGATTGTAATCCCTCCAGCAAGAGGAGAGTCAAGAGCCAAGATGAGGGAATTCACAGATTTTTGAGAATCTCATCAACCAGGGGAAATGGTCATCTGCTATGGAACATTCCGGGAGAAATCCGGCGGATAAATCGAGGCCGCATCCGGATCATGGCGGAGATAATTCAGCTTTGAGCGCTCAAATGAGCTGGTTGCATAACAGTAGCGACAGCCAAACAGGCAGCTATCGTACATCCCGATATCTTTACTTCTCACACATCCACAGGCTTTCCGCTGAGAAGGATCCTTAACCTTCGCGACCTCTAAACCAAAGAC
>Ga0172368_10005839_pt1 | contig 13517 bp, 13 predicted proteins | sample Lak11m_FD_114540 | JGI IMG/M metagenome (GOLD analysis project Ga0172368, IMG submission 114540) | Freshwater microbial communities from Kabuno Bay, South-Kivu, Congo - kab_022012_11m | ecosystem: Environmental > Aquatic > Freshwater > Lake | place: Democratic Republic of the Congo: South-Kivu...
GCAGGCTCACGGAGCGGGGACGTTTCGAGTTCTACGCGGACTTCGTGTACGCCGGCGGCCTGCCCGCGGGCGCCGTCGTGAAGATCGCCGGCGTGAAGGTGGGGCGGGTGCGCGCCGTGGAGTTCCGCCCGCAGGCGCGCGACGCCGATGGCCGCCCGATGCCGGTGCGGCTCGCCTGTGAAATCGACTCTGCCTCCGCCGCGGCGCTGCACTCGGACGCGACCGCGACCGTGGGCACGCAGGGCGCGCTGGGCGAGGTCTACCTGGAGGTCCTGCCCGGCCTGGCCCGCGAGCCGCTCGCCGCGGGCGCCGTCGTGCGCGGACTCGACCCGCCGCGGCTGGACGTCGTGCTTTCGCGCCTGTATTCGCTGCTGGAGAGCGGCGTCAACGACCAGGCTTTCCGCACGTTCCTCGTGGAGACCGCGAAGCTCGCCGGGACCATCGACGCGATGCTGCGCGACAACCGCGAGGCGCTCGGCGCCTTCATGCGCGACACCGCGGCGGTGCTGTCGGACGGCCGCGGCGCGATGGAGGACGTGCGCGCGGCCGCGCGCGGCGCCAGCGCGCTGCTCTCGAATCCCGAACTGAAGGGAGCGGTGTCGGACCTCGCGCAGGCGGCGAAGGCGGCGCGCGAGCAGCTTCCGGGGCTGCTCGAGGAGACCCGCGCGGTCGCCTCGCGCCTGGACAAGACCGCCGCGGCGCTGGGCCCCGACGACGTGGCGCGCGTCAAGGCGACGCTCGCCCGCTTCGACGCGCTCTCGACGCAGCTCCAGAAGGTCGCCGCCAGCGCCGACACCATCCTCGCCCGCGTCGACAAGGGGGAGGGGACCCTCGGCGCGCTCGCGAAGGATCCCAAGGTCTACGAGGATCTGCGCGCGCTGCTGAGCGACCTCAAGGCGCATCCCTGGAAATTCCTCTGGAAAGAATGAATCCTGTTCGTCCTTCATCCTTCATCCTTCATCCTTCATTCTTGGTCCTTCTCCGGTGTATCCTGACGCCCGCCGACGCCGGAGCCTCCCGATGCCTGTCACCCTGCGCTCCCTGCTCCTTCCGGTCTTGGTGTCGATCGCGTGCGGCCCTCCGCTGCGTCGTGGCGACAGCGGCTCGTCCTCGTCGTCGGACACCACCTGCGGCGACGGCGTGCGCCAGTCCGAGGAGCCGTGCGACGGCGCGGATCTGGGCGAATCCACGTGCGCGACGCTCGGCTGGGGGCCGGGCACGCTGCGCTGCGCGGCCGACTGTTCGGACTTCGACGCGACGGGCTGCAGCGGCTACTGCGCGCGCGACTGCACGGGCCGCCGCTGCGGGCCGGACCCGAGATGCGGCGCGAGCTGCGGCACGTGCACCACCGGTCTCGTGTGCGACGCGTCGGGCCAGTGCGTGCAGGCCGCCGCGCATGCGCCGTCCATCCTGAGCTTCACGGCGAACGTCTCGAGCATCACCGAGGGCGGCAGCGTCACGTTCTCCGCGGTCGTCACGGATCCGGACGGCATCGCGGATCTCGCCGGTGGAACGCTCAAGGACACGGACTCCGGCTCGACGTACGGGGCATTTTCACAGGTGTCGGGAGGCTCGTTCACCCACGCGGTCACGTGGCAGGCGATGCAGGCCGTGAACTCGATCTCCTTCACGACGAGCATGACGCGCTCGTTCACCGCGGAATTCTTCGACTCCACGGGCAAGCGCGGCGGGAGCTCGACGGCCATGCGTCTCACCTGTCCGGCGGGCACGAACGAGACGGCGCGTGCGGTCGGCGGCCGGTGTACGACCGAGTGCGTCACGGGCACGGGCCGGTGCGCCAGCGCGTGCATCCCCATGCAGTCGGATCCGAACAACTGCGGCTCGTGCGGCCGCCGCTGCACGGCGCCCGACGGAGGCACGACGTCCTGTTCCGGAGGCCAGTGCAGCACGCAGTGTCCGTCGGGGACGACCCCGTGCAACGGGCGGTGCGTCAACACGCAGACGGACGCGAACGCCTGCGGCGGATGCGAGAACGAGTGTCCGCAGGCCCCGTACGGCGGCACGCGCGCGTGCGTCGGCGGGCAGTGCAGGGTGGGGTGCCCGTCGGGCAAGACCGACTGCGACGGCGCGTGTACGGACCTCCAGACGGACGGCGACAACTGCGGCGAGTGCGGCCGGGCGTGCACGGATCCGTCCTCGGGATCAGTGCGCTGCCAGGCGGGCCTGTGCGCGATCACGTGCGACACGAACTACACGCTGTGCGGCGCCCAGTGTACGAACCTCCAGTACGACCACTTCAACTGCGGCACGTGCGGTCATGCGTGCGGCGACTACGCGTCGGAGTACTACGCCTGCAGCAGCGGAAGATGTGCGACGACCTCCTCGTGCAGGGGCGGGTACTACAAGTGCGGCGTCGTGTGCTGCAACTACAACACGTACCACGGGGCGTGCCACTGGGGGTCGGGGCAGAACCTGACGTGCGGGTCGTGATTCGGGTGCAGCATGGGCCGTGTCGGGCTCGTCGCGACCGGCCCGCCGCCCCCACCCCCCGGCCCGCCGCCCGACGGCGATTCCAGGTGCGGCAGCCCTCCCCTCTCCACCGGGCCGCAGTGCCGTGTGACGAGCAGTGCCATCCTGGCCCGTGTGGAGAGGGGTCGGGGGTGAGGGCCCCGCGCGCTCCCCGGCAGATCGGACCTGGTGCGAGCCGCACGCTCGAGATTTCCCGGCCGACGATGGAGAAACGCAACGCCCGCGCGCCCGGCCATCCGGACGCGCGGGCGGTTCGTTCCAGAGACTACGCGCGCCGCAGCACCGTCACGACGCTCGCGCAGATGGGCCCGCCGATGTTGAACGTCACGGCGTTGTGCGGGTTCTTCACCTGCAGCTCCGCGGGCACCTTGCCCATGAGCTGCTGGTACGCCCAGCCCACCATCGCGACGCCGGTGGCGCCGATGGGGTGCCCCTTGGCGATGAGGCCGCCCGACGTGTTGATCGGGCACTCGCCGTCGAGGCTCGCGCGCCCTTCGGCGTAGTACTTCGCGCCGCGGCCGTACTCCGCCTTGCGGATGATCTCCGCGCTCATGGCGCCCATGATGCCGAAGCAGTCGTGTACCTCGGCGAACGACACGTCCTTCGCGGAAATGCCCGCCATCGCGTAGGCGGCGTCCACCGCGGCGTACGCGCCCGACGGCTTCAGGATGTCGTCGCGCACCGCGAGGTTGAGCGGATCCGTTCGCTGCGCGAAGCCGGCGATCTCCACCGCCTTGTCGCGCCCGATGCCTAGCTTCTTCAGGCCCTCGTCATTGCACAGCAGCGCTGCCGCATAGCCGTCCGAGATCTGCGAGCACTCGTAGAGCTTGAGCGGCAGCCCGGGGATGAGGTACTTGCTGGCCGTCACGTCGGCGTGCGTCACCTTCACCTTCTGCATCTGCGCGAGCGGGTTCTTGTTCGCGTTCGCGTAGTGCACGACCGGCACGTGCGCGAGTTCCGCCTCGGTGACGCCGTGCTCGTCCATGTAGCGCTTCATGATCTCGGCGAACAGGTGCGGGAACACGTACTCCCTGCCGGGCCGCTGCGCCGGGTGCGACGCGGTGCCGAGTGCCGCTCCCGTCTTCTTCCCGTCGGCCTTGCCCTCGGCGTCGCGCATCTTCTCGATGCCGCACGCGACGCCCACGTCCGCCATGCCCGCCTTCAGACGTGCAATCGTGTTCACGATCGCCTGCCCGCCCGAGGCGCAGGCGTTCTCGACGTTCTCGATGGGCTTGCCGGCGAAGCCGGGAATCATCGCGACGAGGCCCGAAATCAGCGTCTGGTCGCTCAGCAGCGGAGCGCACAGCGCGGCGACGCTCGTCGTGTCGACGGCGTCCGGCTTCGCCCCGCTCGTCTCCAGCAGCGGCACGATGGCGTCGTGGAACATGCGCTCGAGCGACACGTCGCCCAGCTTGCCGAACTTGCTCTGGTGGTAACCGACCACGTACACGCGAGTCATGTGCTTCTCCTCCGGGGCCGCGGCCCCGCGCCTACATGCTCAGGCCGCCGTCCACGTCCATGGTGCGCCCGTCGAAGTAGTCGCACTCCAGGACGAACTTCACCGCCTTCCAGATGTCCTCGGGCTCGCCGATGCGCCCGCACGGCACCAGGGCGACCAGCGCGTCGCGCGCCTTCTGGTTCATGCCCTTCGTCATCGGCGTCTCGATCATGCCCGGCGCCACCGCTCCCACCCGGATGCCGTACGGGCCGAATTCGCGCGCCCACGTCGTCGTGTTGGCCGCGAGCGCCGCCTTCGCCGAAACGTAGTTGCTCTGTCCGCGGTTTCCGTGCCGCGCAATCGAAGAGATGTTCACCACGACGCCCGGCCGGCTGCCCGTCTCGACCATCTTCGCCACGACGTCGCGCACCATGAACGTGGCGCCCGTCAGGTTCACGCCGATGACCGCGCTCCAGTCCGCGGCCGAGAGCTTCTTCACCGCGCCCGTCTCGCGGTCCTTCTTCACGAGCAGCCCGTCGCGCAGGATGCCCGCGTTGTTCACCAGCGCGTTGAGCCCGCCCATGGCGTCGTGCGCCCAGGCGACGAACGAGCCGATGTCCTCCTCCCTGGACACGTCGAGCCGCCGCCGGTGGATGCCGCCGGGCAGCTCCGCGAGCCCCTGCTCGTTCACGTCGCCCGCCGCCACCTTCGCCCCGGCCTCGAACAGCCGCCGCGCGAAGTGCGCCCCCATCCCCGACGCCGCGCCCGTCACGATGATCTTCAGGTCCTCGACCCTCATGTGCTCTCCTTGGCCGGCGCCAGGCGCCGGTGCGCGGCGCAGCATAGGCCCGCCGCACCCGGGGTCAAGCGCTTTGTTGCGGTGCAACATGGAGGGGGCGCCCGAGGGGTCGGCCGCGGGCCAACCGTAGAACTGCCTGGATTGTGCGCCGCACAGCGGCCGGGTCGGGGACGGGATATCCGCTACGCCGCTTCTTCCACGATCCTCGCCGCCTCGCGCAGCGCGCCCATGTCCGTGTGGCGCAGGACGACGTACGAGTCGCCCATCGCGAGCGCAAACGCCGGGGGCATCCGCCCCCTGGCGACGACCAGCGGGCCGAGCATCTGCGTCACGGTGTGCTCGTCGTAGCGGTAGCGTCGCGCGTCCCAGCGCTCCACGCTGGCGACGTTGTAGCGCCGCTCGTACGTCCAGCCGTCCAGGTCGCCCTCGACCATCATGCGTGCCCAGGCGCGGTACACGTCGCTGTCGGCGCAGTAGTTCATGAGGTCGGGGACGTGCCCGCCCGGCGGCCGCACGTTGATCTCCACGCACCGGTACGAGCCGTCGGCGAGGCGGAAGAACTCGATGTGGAAGAAGCGTTCGCGCACGGCGAAGGCCGCCACCACGCGCCGGCCCAGCTCCTCCAGCGCCGGCGGGATGTCGCGCACCGTGTAGCAGACGAGCGGCGCGCCCTCGTTCACGACGTCCAGGATGGAGCTCGTGAACTCGTGCGAGGTGCACAGGAGGACGCGCCCGTCGCGGTCGGCCAGTCCGTCGAAGCTCACCAGTCGCCCGCTGATCCACTCCTCGACCACGTAGCCCCGCGGCAGGCCGAGCAGCGCGGCCTCGAGCTGCGCCTCGGTCTCGACGCGCCAGGTGCGCGCGGCGCCCACGCCCACGTCGGGCTTGAGAATCAGCGGATAGCCGTGCCTCCGCGCGAACGCCCGCACGCGCTGCGGGTCGTCGGCGCGCTCGCCGTCGGCGCAGGGTATGCCCGCGGCGCGGAAGACGCCCTTCATGCCCATCTTGCGCCGGTTCACGGCGGTGTCCGCGCGGGTCTGCCCGGGGACGTTGAAGTCCTCGCGCAGCCGCGCCTCCAGCTCCAGCCAGTGCTCGTTGTTCGAGTCCAGGCGGTCGATGCGTCCGTGCCGCGAAGCGAGCCATGCGACGGCGCGGTACGCGGATTCGTACCGGTCCAGGTCCGGCACCCAGACGTATTCCGACAGCACCTCGTGCAGGTCGGCGCCGACGTGCTCGGGCGGCGCGTCGCCGACGCCCAGCACGGTGGCGCCCGCCTCGCGCAGCGCGCGGCAGAAAAGCCTGTAGTTGGGCGGAAAATGAGGCGAAAGGTAGAGGAAATTCATGTTTCGTCCGGTGCCGGGCGGCAGGACCATCCCGCCGCCGGGCAGCTCCCCGCAGTTTCCAACATTCCGGGCGGCAATGGCATTCGGAAACCGCGGAGGTCGTCTGCGGTTGCTCGAAGACCGTGCGGCAAGTCGGAGCGGCGGCCTGTGGCCGCACGTCGGAGTGGCGGCCTGTGGCCGCACGTGGGAGGGCGGCCGCCGGCCGCGGGCCGGGGTCTACGCCGTCTCCTCCGGCGTCTCGCGTTCCATGCGTTCGGGCGCCGAAACGCCCAGAAGCTGCAGCGCGTTCGCGAGAGCCTGCCGGATGGCGTTCACGAGCGCGAGGCGGGCCGCCGTCTTGGCCGCGTCGGGCCCGAGCACCTTTTCCGTGTTCTTGTACCGCGTCAGGTAGGAGTGGAACGCCCCGATGGTATCCTGCAAGTAGAATACCATCCTGTGCGGCTCGAGAGCCTTCGCGGCCCCGGCCACGACCTCGGGCAGCGAGAGGATGCGCCGAACGAGATCCAGCTCCTCGGGCAGCGAAAGGCCGCGCAGGACCTCGACCGTCGTGGGCGGCACGGCGATGCCCCGCTCGGCGGCCTTGCGCAGGATGGAGCATGCGCGCGCGTGTCCGTACTGCACGTAGAAAACGGGGTTCTCCTCGGTCTGGCGCGTGGCGAGCGCCAGGTCGAAGTCGAGCTGCGAGTTCGAGCCCCGCATGAGAAAGAAGACGCGCGTCGCGTCGGCGCCGGCTTCCTCGATCACCTCGCGAAGCGTGACGAAGTTGCCCGAGCGCTTGCCCATGCGCACCGGCTGGCCGTCGCGCAGCAGGTTCACCATCTGGACGAGGATGACCTCGAACGCCTTCGGATCGTGGCCCAGTGCCTGGATGGCCGCGCGCACGCGGGACACGTAGCCGCCGTGGTCGGCGCCCCACACGTCGATGAGCCGTTCGTGGCCCCGGCGCAGCTTGTCCCAGTGGTAGGCGACGTCGCCCGCGAAGTACGTGTAGGAGCCGTCGGGCTTGCGCAGCGGCCGGTCCACGTCGTCGCCGAACCGGGTCGTCTTCATGACGAGCAGCGGCTCGTCTCCTCCGGGGGCGTCCGGATCGCGCTCCTGGCCGCGCGGCGGGGGCAGGCGCTCCATGGACGCGAGCCCCTTCTGCTGCAGCTCGTCGAGCGCGCGCGTCACGGCACCCGCCTCGTGCATGGCGCGCTCGCTGAAGAACAGGTCGAAGCGGATGTTGAACAGCTCCAGATCCGGGCGGATCATCGTGCGCAGGACGAGATCCACCGCCGCGTGCTCCAGCGCCCGGCGCTGGGGCTCGAAGGGCGTCGACGCGAGCTGCCGGCGCGCCTCGGGCGTGAGCCGGTCCAGAATCGCGCGAGACAGCTCGACGATGTAGTCGCCCGGGTAGTCGTCGGGCCCGAGCTTCTCCGGGACGATGCCCGCCTGCGGCTGCTGCGCCGCCACGAGTTCCTGCGCGCGCACGTACACGGAGTGCGCCAGGTGCGCCACCTGCACGCCGGCGTCGTTGATGTAGTACTCGCGCGTCACCTTCGCGCCGGCGGCCTCCAGCAGCCGCGCCACCGCGTCGCCCGTGGCGGCGCCGCGCCCGTGCCCGACGTGCATGGGGCCCGTGGGGTTGGCGCTCACGAACTCGACGTTGACGTTCTGGCCCGCCAGCACGCGGCTGCGCCCGAAGTCGGCGCCCTGGCGCGCCGCGTCCTCCAGGTCCCGGAACCACGCGTCGCGACCCAGTCTCAGGTTGATGAAGCCCGGACCGGCGATCTCGGCCGACACGAGCAGGGCGTCGCCGGCGCCCAGGCGCGCCGCGATGGCCTGCGCGATTTCGCGCGGGTTGCGCTTCGCCGCGCGCGCGAGGGTCATCGCGACGTTGGTGGCGAAGTCGCCGTGCTCGGGCTGCTTGGGGCGCTCGACCTGCACGGGCGGCCGCTTGTCCGCGGGCCAGAGCCCCTCGGCCTCGCACGCGGCCAGCGCGCGTTCGATGCGGGCGACGACGAGATCCTGGACGCTCATGCCCCGCTCCCGTGCGGTCCGCCGGGACCGCGAAAGCGGGGGAACATAGCGGAAGCAGGCGGCCGGCGCGAGGCGGAATCGGGTCGGCCGGGCTTCAGGGCGACAGGACTTCGGCCACCGTCATCCGCAGCACGCCCTGTTCGCGCGCAAGCTCGCCGACGCCGTTGTCGATGGTCAGGATTTCGGCCCCGGCGGAGGCGTGCAGCCGGACGAGGGCGACGACCGCCAGGTCCGCAGGCCCGAGACGGGCAAGCTCCACCGCAGGAAAGTCGGAAACGTCCACATGGGCCGCCTCGATCCGGAGTTCTTCGCGCAGCGCGCACCACGCCGTCCAGAACGGCCTTGGCGGAGGACGGTTGGTCGGTTCCCCGGGTTCTCGCCCGAGGTATCGAAGCTCGACAAGAAGCCCCTCCCACGTCACGACGCGTCGTTTCCGCAGCGCCTCGACGTGCGCGACGAACTCCGGCTCCGACAGAATCGCCTTGTTCGTACCCCGAAAGAACTGCGGAGGTGCCGCCGCGCCGAAGGACGCGACGCCGTCGGCCGTCATGCGCCAGAGCACCAAGTCATAGAGGAACCCGGTGTCGACCACGACGGGTTTCGGGAGCTCCGTCTCCATCAGGCCCCGACCGGGTGTGCCGGAATGTCGTACGCGTCCACGAACTCCCATCGCAGCGCGACGAGCAGTTCCTTGTGTGCCTCGGCGCGCTGCTTCTGCCGGGCAATGGCGCCGTCCAGCGGCCCGCCGAGCCGCTCGCGCGCCGCGAGAAGAACGTCTCGGTGACGGGTCCAGAAGGCCGCGGCGCCGTGTTCGTTCGAGAGCGCGGGCGCGAAGTTGACGCACAGCTCGCCAAACTCATTCGTCGCGTCCGAGTCGGAGGCATCTCGAATCGCCCACTCGAGCAGCCCTCTGTCGCGCCCCAGCCTGTCGCCCAGTTCCGCGCGGAAAACCCCGTCCCCCAGAAGTGCGTCGAATGTGGCTGCAGCGTGGTTCTCGATTTCCGCGAGCCCCCCGTCGTGCTCCTGCTCCCAGACCCGGACCGCGGGCTTCTCGCGGGACAGATCGTCCAACAGCAAGCCCGCCCCGTGGATCATCTGGTTTCGCAGGGGCTTCAGACGCTCAAGCCGACGGGAGCGCCAGCGCCAGGAAACCTGCCGCGACCCTAGCCGCGACAGCTCGAAGTCCAAGATGTCGATCCAAGGGTTGACGACCACCCACACCCACGACTTCGCCCGGTCCTTCTTCTCGCCAACGCTCATGATGCCTCCGCATGCGAACCAGTCTCGCGCCCACCCCCATCGGCTCGTCGCCCTCCCGGCCGCTGCTACGCCGCGTAGTACGGCCGCAGCTTCTCCCACGTGCGCTGCAGGTGCTCGATCACCACGCGCACGTCGCCCAGCGTGGACATGAAGTTCGTGTCGCCGGTCCAGCGCGGCACCGCGTGCCAGTGCAGGTGGTCGTCGATGCCCGCTCCCGCGGCTCGCCCGAGGTTCATGCCCAGGTTGACGCCTTCGCACCGGTACGCGGCGCGCAGGTACGCCGTCGTGCGCTGGAGCAGCTCGGTGAGATCCTGCAGCTCCGCCGCCGGAAGCTCGTCGAAGCGCGCCGTGTGCCGGCGCGGCACCACCATCAGATGTCCGCTGGTGTACGGGTACCGGTTGAGCATCGCGAACGAGTGCGCGCTGCGCCCCAGCACCAGATTGCGCCGGTCCGCCTCGTCGCCGGTCTCTTTCGGGTACGAGCAGAAAATGCAGCCCTGCGGCTTCTCCTGCTCGACGTATTCGAGCCTCCACGGAGCCCAGAGCCGTTCCATCCGCCCTCCCTAGCGGCCCAGCCCGGGTGCCAGAAAGAGGATTCCGCCCTGCGCCGCGCCCGCGACGCTGCGCCCCACGCCCTCGGCGGCCCCTGTCGCCAGCGCCCGGCCCACGTCGCGCGCCTCGCCCCGCAGCAGCGCCTTGAGGTTGAATTTCAATTCCTTCTCCGGGTACACGAGCTGCGGTTCGCCCTCCAGCCCCGCCAGCTCCATCGCGCGGTCCACCGCCGAGCGGAAGTTGCCCAGCGAGTCCACCAGTCCCAGCTCCTTCGCCTTCGCGCCCGTGAACACGCGGCCGTCGGCCAGCGGCTTGATCTCCTCGACCTTCTTCTTGCGGCCCTCGGCGACCGCGGCGACGAACTGCTCGTAGACCTCGCCCAGCAGCGTCTCGAAGTAGGCGCGGTCGTCCGCCGTGAACTCGCGCAGCGGACTGCCCGCGGCCTTGAACTTCCCCGTGGCGACCGTGTGCGGCTGCACCTTCGCCCACGCCGCCAGCTCGCGCGCGTCCATGAACGTGCTGATGACCCCGATGCTGCCCGTGAGCGTGCCCGGGTTCGACACGATCTCGTCGCAGGCGACCGAGATGTAGTAGCCGCCGCTCGCGGCGAGGTCGCCCTGGCTGCACACGACCTTCTTCTGCTCGCGCGCCTTCTTGACCTGCGCCCAGATCTCCTGCGAGGCGCCCACGGCGCCGCCCGGCGAGTCGATGCGCACGACGATGGCCTTGATCTCGTCGTCCTGCGCGAAGTCGCGGATCTGCTCCGCCTCCCGCAGGCCGCGCACGCCCTCGTCGTCGTCGGAAGAGCCGGCGCCGATGACGCCCTTGAGCTCGACGATCCCGATCTTCGGACCCGAAGGCGCGCCCTTGTGCGTGCGGCCCTCGCCGCGCACCGCCACGTACGCCATGCCGAGGAAGATCAGGAACAGCAGAAAAAAACCGCCGAACACGAAGACGAGAACCCCCAGACCGCGTCGTTCCATGGCGACTCCTTCCCGCCGGGCGGGCGCTCCGGGCATAGCATGCCGCAAAGCGCCCGGGCGCACGTTCGCCGGACGTTCGCCGAAAAGGAGCGGAGTGGCGGCCTCGGGCCGCCCGGTCCCGCCGGCCCCGCTCATGGTGAGCCTGTCGAACCACGGCCGGAACCCGCGCTCCGGGGCGGCTGGAAGCCGCCGGGACCGGTCAGCCGGAGGCCGACACTCCGGCCCTCGGCGCCGCCAGGAGCGCACAGAACGCCTCCGGCGCGCCTTCCGGGACCGGCACTTCCAGCGTCGCGATCGGCTCTGTTTCCAGCCCGAAACGCTCGACGACCTGCGCCAGGACCTCCGCCCGGACCGACAGGATCACGGTCGCCTCAGGCTGTGCCAGCGCCGCCGCGACCGCGTCGTGATGCCCGCGTCCGGCGGCCTCCAGACTGCCCACCTCGTGCAGCACGAGACAGTCGCAGCCGGGCGAGTCCTCGTCGACCCACCGCCGGGCGAGCTCGAATCCCCTCGGATCGAAGGCGAACGAGCAGTACTCCTCCTCGCCCGCGCGGGGCGTCTTCCCTTCGCGCGCCAGGGTCGCCCCGCCGTCGCGCGCCAGGCGCGTCAACCGGATGCCGTCGTCCGACCTGCTCTGCAGGAAGCCGCCGACGCGCAGGCCGCGCTCGCGAAGCAGGGCCACGATCCGCTCCAGCACGCGGGCGCGGCCGGCGCCCTTCGGACCCGAGACGAGCGCCCATCGACCCATGCAGACTCCCTTCCGCACCCGGCACCCGGGGAGGCTAGCACGCGGCCCGTTCCGCCGGTCGTGCCCGGACGCGCCCGTGGGGTATGCTCCGCGCCCGCGGGCCGGGGCGCCCGCCGGGAGGCCGTCTTGAAAGGCGCGTGGATCCTGGTCGTCGCGGCGCTCGCAGGCGGAGGCTGCGTCGTCCACACGCGCGCGCTCGTGCCCGAGCCGCCCGAGCTCGTCGTCTTCGGACCTCCCGTTTTCGTCGCAACCCCCGTCGTACACGTCCATGCGGCGGGCTGCGGCCACGCCATGCGCTGGTACGGGGGGCGGCGCGTCTTCTACGCCGGCGGCCGCTGGGAGTACGTCGAAGGCGGCCGGGTCTACGCCTACCAGACGATCCATTCGCACCCCCGGGAAGTGGTGGTGGTGAAGAAGCCCCGGCGGGTGCCGCCCGGGCACGCGCGCCACCGCGACCGCGGCGACGACGAAGATTCCAGGACACCTTCCGGGATCCGGAGGTACACTCCGGACGAAGCCCGCTGAGAAGAACCCTCCGGCCGCCTTCCGGCCCGACCGCACCCATGGCCAGAATCCCGGTGCATCGCTTTCCTCCCCGCTACGGCGCCCGGCCCCGGCTGCGCCCGGTGCAGACGCGCGAGGTGGACGCGTCGGGCCGGCGCGCGTACGTGGTCCATGCGCCCGATCGCCCCGAAAACGAGGGGCTTCTGCTGCCCGCGGAGGCGCTCGCCGTCGCCTCCTACTTCGACGGACGGCGCGACCTGCGCGCCGTGCAGCGCGCCATCCGCGAGGACCACGGCCAGCTCGTCTACGTGGAGCGCATCGACGAGGTGGCGCGCGTGCTGTTCCGCCAGGGCCTCGTCGAGGCCGCCCCGCTCGCGGTGCCGGCGCGCGGCCTTCGCCCCGCCTCGCACGCGGGCGCGTCCTACGACTCGGAGCCCGAGAAACTGAGGGCTTTTCTGGACGGTCTCTTCACCGGACCGGACGGCCCCGGGCGGCCCGATCCCGCGCGCGGGGGATCGCCCGTGCTGGGCATCGTCGCTCCCCACATCGACCCGCCGCGCGGCAGCGCGACCTACGCGCACGCCTACGCGACGCTCGCGGGGCGCACCACGGCGGACCTGTTCGTCGTGCTCGGGACGGCGCACGCCACGCCGCCCTCGCTCGTCTCGATCACGCCGGCCGACTACGACACGCCGCTGGGTCCGGTGCCCACCGACGTCGACGCGCTGGCGGTGTTCGAGTCGGAGCTGGGCGACGCCATCTACCGGGACGAGGCGGTCCACGCCACCGAGCACTCGGTCGAGTTCCAGGCGCTGATGCTGCGCCACATGTTCCCGGACCGGGCCATCACGATGCTGCCGGTGCTGTGCTCGTCGCTCTACACGGTGGCCACGCGCGGCGAGCGGCCGGGCGACGACTCGGAGGTCCAGGCGTTCCTGACGGCGCTCGCCCATGCGACCGAGGGCCGCAACGTCTGCTACGTGGCGGCGGCCGACCTGAGCCACGTGGGGCCCGCCTACGGCGACCTCTCGGCGCCGGGCGAGGCGGAGCTGCGGGTGCTGGAGCAGCGCGACCGCGAGTCGCTGTCGTTCCTGGAGCGCGGCGACCCCGAGGGGTTCTTCGACCACGTCGCGCCGGACGCGGACCAGCGGCGCATCTGCGGGCTCGCCCCGATCTACCTCGTGATGCGCGCTCTGGGCGGCGCGCCGATGAAGCTGCTGCGCTACGCGCTCTGGCAGGACGAGGCCGACGGCAACGTGGTCACCTTCGCCGCCGGCGTCGTCGAGAATCCCGACAGCGCGGAAACCGCCGTCACCATGCCGCCGCGGAGCTGAAGGGTGTGCAGCTCGTGCCAGTCGTGTCGCGGCCCGCGGCCCTCACC